>ERZ795044.750-NODE-750-length-30298-cov-8.626922_pt1 | contig 30298 bp, 26 predicted proteins | sample MGYA00375128_ERZ795044 | MGnify/ENA primary metagenome ERZ795044 (study PRJEB30173, sample SAMN05720213) | anaerobic digester metagenome | isolation source: active sludge of municipal wastewater-treating anaerobic digesters | place: USA | collected 2014-12-22 ...
AGCTGTCGTTGAGCCGCTCCATGCTGCCGTAGTGATCGAGGTGTTCGCGATCAATATTGGTGACGGCGGCGATGGTTGGCGCCAGACGCAGGAACGACCCGTCACTTTCGTCCGCTTCCGCAATAAGCAGATCGCCCCGCCCCAATCGAGCATGGCTTCCCAACGCATTGACCTTGCCGCCGATGACCATGGTCGGGTCCAACCCGCCCTGGGCCAGCACATTGGCCACCATCGACGTCGTGGTCGTTTTGCCATGGGCCCCGGCGATCGCGACGCCGAACTTCAACCGCATAAGCTCGGCCAACATTTCGGCGCGAGGGATGACCGGAATCTGGCGCGATTTCGCTGCCACGACCTCAGGATTGGTCGCCGCCACCGCGGAGGAAATCACCACCACCTGGGCCTCACCGATATTGGCCTCGTGGTGGCCGATGGCAATGCGCCCGCCCAACTCTTCAAGCCGGCGCGTCGTTTCCGACTGGCTGAGGTCCGACCCGCTCACCTTGTACCCGAGCGTCAACAACACCTCGGCGATACCGCTCATTCCGGATCCGCCGATGCCGACTAAATGAATATGTTGTGTCTTTCTGAACATCGCCGTCCGCCTTAGCTCCTGTCCTCGAAATGATCGCTGCCCACTGCTCCTATCCTGTTGCTGTGTCTCCCGCTCTCGTTGTTCATAGGGCGCGAGCGCTGTCGCTGGCCTCATGGCGCCTCCTTATGACGTCATAACATTCACGCACAATGGTTTCCGCCGCATCACTGCGCCGCATATTCCAGCTGTGCCGGCTCATGGTTTCCAGACGTTGCGGCTCGCCAAGAATGTCCGTGATGGCATGGGCCAGACCGGCACCGGTCAACTCCGCCTGCGGCAGGAGCACGGCTCCGCCGGCCTTTCCCATCACTTCTGCGTTCCGCAACTGATGATTGTAGATCGCGGTGGGAAGCGGAATCAGAATCGCCGGCTTCCCGCACACGGTTAATTCGGCAATGGTCATCGCGCCGGCCCGCGCCACCACGAGATCTGCGGCGCGGAGCGCCGTGGGCATGTCGTAGAGAAAAGGAACGACGGTGGCGGAAATTCCCGCCTCGGCATAGGCCGCCGCGACCCGGGCATGATCCGCCTCGCCCGTTTGGTGTGTAATGGCCAACCGGAGCTTCACGGTCGCCAGCATGGGCAACGCATCGATCATCGCCGAGTTGATGGCCTTCGCGCCCTGACTTCCTCCGAAAATCAACAGATGCCGCAGCGCGCCTGTCTCACTCCGTGCCGCCTCGGGGGCGGACGATGCTAAAAACGCCTGCCGCACCGGTGTTCCAACCACACTGGTCTTCTGTCGATCAAAAAACTGCTTCGTGGACTCGAATGCCAGAAAAATGCGCTGCACGAGGGGCGCGACGGCTTTGTTGGCCATTCCGGGATAGGCATTCGGTTCCAGAATCACACCGGGGATGCGACGCAGAAACGCGGCCACTAACATGGCCGGGCTCGTGTAGCCTCCTACACCGAATACCAGATCCGCGCCCTGCTGTTTCAGCACGCCAAGCGATTGCCAGAGGCTCACCGGCAAGGTAATCAGCGCCTTCACCATCTCAACCGGACGTTTGCCCATGAACGGATGCGCCGTGATGCACCGCAAGGGAAGCCCCTCATGTGCCAGAACTTTTTGTTCGATCCCACGCGTCGTCCCGACGAACAGGATGCGCGTCGAAGGGTCCCGCCGCAAAAATTCCCGCGCCACGGCAATGGCCGGATACAGGTGACCGCCTGTGCCGCCTGCTGCAATCACGATATTCATTCCGTGATCACCCCGCGTTTTCGCGCGCCGCGCGCTCCCCCGCCTTCCTGCCCACCGTGACCGCCCTGCCGGTCGCGTGAAATACTCAACAGCATCCCTACGCCGAACAAGTTGGCGACCAGCGAGGACCCTCCGTAACTCACAAACGGCAAGGTCAAGCCCTTGGTGGGTAACAGCCCCGTCACGACACCCGCATTGACCAATGCCTGCATGCCGATCAGCATCGTGATACCCATTGCCAGATGGCGGCCGAACGGATGCCGCGCACGACCGGCGATTTGAAACCCCTTGATCACAAAGAGGCCGAAGAGAAGCACGATCGTCACGGTGCCCAGCAAACCCAGTTCCTCGCCGACCAGCGCCAGCACAAAGTCGGTGTGCGCCTCCGGCAGGAAGAATAGTTTCTGTTTGCCTTCGCCCAACCCCACACCGAATGGTCCGCCGCTTCCAAAGGCCAAAAAGGATTGCGTAATCTGAAAGCCTGCGCCAGAAGGATCCTTCGTGGGATCCAGGAACATCAGAAACCGTTTCCAGCGATAGGGCGATGTCAGAATGAGCGCGGCCACCCCCATCAAGGCACACAAGGACAAAATCGCGAGGTGCTTGATCCGCGCCCCTGCCAGGAACAGCAACGTCACCACCACGAGACCCATCACCACCACGGTGCCCAGATCCGGTTCCAACAGCACCAGGCCGCTCAGCACCCCGATGACGATCAGCGGCGGCAACAAGCCTCGCGCGAACTGCGTAATCTGATCCTGCTTCTTGGTCAAATAGGCTGCCGCGTAAATGACGGCGACAAATTTCGCGACCTCGGCCGGTTGAATATTGATCGGCCCTAGATGCAGCCACCGCCGCGCCCCTTTGGCCACATTCCCGAGCGATGGAATGAGCACCAACACCAGCAACAACGTCGCCCCGCAGAGCAGGGGAATCGCCAGCTTCCTCCAGATCGTGTAGTCGATCCGCGAGATGAGATGCATGACCAACAGACCGACGCCCAACCAGGCGACCTGTCGCTTGAGAAAATACCAGGGATCGTGAAAGCGGTTGCCCGCCACCACGGCACTGGCGCTGAACACCATCACCACACCGATCAGCGCCAGGATCAGGGTGACTGCCAACAGCGCCGGATCTACCGGCACGCTCTTGGACGTCCGCTGAGTCGAGGTCGACCAGGGCAACATCAGAGTTGCGAGCGCATGCTGTGCCATCGTTCAGCTGTCGTTCCTCCGTGCGACTTCAGGCCTCATGCCGGAAGCGCTTGGACTAAGGCCTTGAATTGCCGGCCCCGGTCTTGGTAATCCGCAAACATGTCAAAACTGGCGCAGGCCGGCGAGAGTAAGACCACCTCACCGGGCTGCGCCTCGCGAGCAGCAAGCTCCACGGCATCGCGGAGAGTCGCTGCAGGACGACATCGGTCAAAATCCCCCATCGCCGCTTGAATACGGCCTGCCGCTTCACCAATGAGAATGAGACCCTTCACACGCTCGCGAATCGCCCCTTCTAAACGCGAGAAATCGCCGCCCTTGTCGCGTCCGCCGGCGATCAACCAGATCGGCTGCTCAATACCTTCAAGGGCTTTCAACACCGCATCGACATTCGTGCCTTTGGAATCATTCACATAGCGGACCCCCCGGCGCTCGCGCACCACTTCCAGGGCATGCTCCAACCCGGGGAAGGATCGCAACACGCTGCGGATCGCGTCGAGGGAACAGCCGCACAGCAGACCGTACGTCACGGCGGCCATCACATTTTCGACATTGTGCAGGCCGATCAGCCGCATGTCGCTCCGGCGACAGATCTCCTCGCGCTGCCCCCGCACCGTCGTCACGATCAGATCGCCATCCAGGACCGTAGCCCCTGCCACGCCGGACACCGTGGCCCCGCTGCGGCTGAAGCCGAGCACAGCCCCCTTCGTGCCTCCCCGCAAGGCAGCGACTCGCGTGTCGTCCAAATTAAAGAGGGAATAGTCACCGGCGGTTTGATTGGCGAAGATACGCGCCTTGGCCGCCACATAATCCTCCTCCGACCGATAGCGATCCATGTGATCGACCGTGACGTTCAGAATCGAGGCGACGTACGGATGGAACTGTTCAATCGTTTCGAGCTGGAAACTCGAGGTTTCCAACACCACATACTCATAAGGAGCAGGACTGCGGGGCTTGGCTTGGACACAAGCCAGGGCCGCTTCACTGGCTGCGATGCCCAGATTGCCGCCGACGAAGGCGCGTTTTCCGCTCTCCTGCAAGAACTTGCCGATCAGCGTCACCGTCGTGCTCTTCCCGTTGGTACCGGTTACCGCCACGATCGGCGCCGTGACATATCGTGAGGCCAATTCCAATTCCCCAATCACTCGCACGCCGCGAGCGCGCACACGATTGAGCGCATCCAGCTGAGTGGGCACGCCCGGACTGATCACCACCAGATCCGCGCCTTCGAGCGCCGATTCATACTGCGCCCCCACGCGGACAGCAATACTCGACTGGTCCAACTGCGAGAGAATGGCCGTGAGTTCCTGCAGCTCTTTCCGGTCGGCAACGGTGACCCGTGCCCCAAGATGATTCAAGAGCCGCGCAGCCCCGACACCGCTCCTCGCGAGACCAACGACCGTAACCTGGAGATCTTTGACGTTCATGCGTTCCCGTCTACCGCAATTTGAGCGTGCTCAAGCTGAGCAAGGCCAACAAAATGGCAATGATCCACAGACGCACCACGACCTTCGGCTCATCCCAGCCCTTCATCTCAAAATGATGGTGGATCGGCGCCATGTTGAAAATGCGCTTCCCCCGTAATTTGTAGGAGCCCACCTGCAAGATGACCGACAAGGCCTCGATGACAAACACTCCGCCGACCAGCAGAAGGAGCAGTTCATGTTTGCTGATCACCGCTACCGTTCCCAATGCCGCACCTAATGGAAGCGACCCCACATCGCCCATGAAGACGGAAGCCGGGTAGGTGTTGAACCAGAGGAACCCCAGACTCGACCCTAAAATGGCGCCCGTAAAAATGGCGATTTCTCCCGCGCCTTCGATGTACGGGATAAGCAAATATTCGGCCATCACACGATTGCCGGTCACATAGGCCACAATCGTATAGGCCAGCGAGGCGATCATGACGGGACCGATGGCCAAGCCATCAAGCCCGTCCGTCAAATTGACGGCATTGGAACTGCCGACGATGACCAGAATGACGAACACGATGTAGAACCAGCCTAAGTCGGGCGTGAAAAATTTGAAGAACGGGACACTGAGTTTCGTCGTGTAGCTCGGGAGGGTGTAGAGAAAGACGCCGATGGCCAAGGCGACTAAAAATTGCCCGGAAAACTTTTGCGCGGCAGACAGCCCTTTGGATTGGCGTTTGATGAATTTCAGATAGTCGTCGGCAAATCCCACGGCGCTGAACCCGACGGTCGCCACCACCACCAGCCAGACGTAGCGATTGGTCATGTCGGCCCACAACAGCGTGGACAACACGACCGCAAAGATAATGAGAATGCCGCCCATCGTCGGCGTTCCGCTCTTGGCCAAGTGCCGCTTCGGCCCGTCGTCGCGAATCTGCTGGCCGAGTTTAATCTCCTGCAATTTCCGGATGACCCAGGGCGCCATCACGAAGGCGATGAGAAACGCGGTAACCGCGGCGTAGATGATCCGGAAACTCTGGTAACGAAAGACGTTCAGGAACGAAAACTGTGTATGAAGGGGGTAGAGCCAGTTGTATAACATCCTACGGCTTCTTTGCCCGCCATGGATCGGCGGATGCTAAAATTCCTTTGAGTATGGCTAACAGGCTTTTTTCGCCACTCGCCGCATGCCGGTCAGGGCGTCGACGACCTGTTCCATCCGCATGCCGCGCGAGGCCTTGACCAGGACCACGTCGCCTTGCCGTACCATTCGCGCCAAAGCTGTAGCGGCCGATTGCGCATCCGGATGTTCCGTAATTCGATCGGCCGGCATGCCCGCGTGGCGCGCACCCGCGGCCAACTCCCGTCCCAGGGCGCCACAGGCCAACAGGTGCCCGATGCCTTCCCCGGCCAGAAACGCCCCGACTTCCCGGTGCATGCGCTTCGTATCCGTGCCCAACTCGAGCATGTCGCCCAACACCGCGATCGATCGTTTGTCTCGCCCTAGCTGCGCCAGGAGCTGAACGGCGGCTTTCATCGACGCGGGATTGGCGTTGTAACAATCGTTGATGACCTGCACCCCGTGCGATTGGCTGATCTGTGATCGCATCGCGGCCGGACGGAACTTCGCCAACCCTTCGGCGATAGCCGCGCCGGATAGCCCCAGGGCATGCCCCACGGCGGCGGCTGCAAGGGCGTTACTCACATTGTGTTGGCCCTGCGTCCGGATACGAATCTCCGTCTGGCGCGTCTTTCCCGGAAGCACGAGTCCGAAGAGCGTGCCCCCCTTATCGTCGGTTCGAACATTCGCCGCGCGAACGGCAGCCTTCGGTGACGCGCCGAACGCGACCACCCGGCATTGGGCCCTGGACGCCAGATAGTCAAAATATTCATCGTCGGCGTTCAACACCACGGTCCCGTCCTGTGGCAGATGGTCGAGCAACTCAGCCTTGGCTTGCGCGGACCCTTCCATGCTGCCGAAAAATTCCAAGTGATCCGGTCCGATATTCGTAATCACGCCGATCGTCGGCCTCGCAATTTCGCACAACCGAGTCGTTTGTCCTTGCTGGTCCACGCCCATCTCGATCACCGCAGCCTGATGCCGTGGCGCCAATTGAAATAAAGTCTGTGGCACGCCGATGCGATTGTTGAGATTGCCCTCGGTTTTGAGGGTTTTCCAACGTTGCGCCACCACATGGGCGACCATTTCCTTCGTCGTGGTTTTCCCGTTGCTGCCCGTAATGGCGATGACCGGAATGGGAAACCGGTTGCGGTAGTGAGTGGCCAGCCGTTGAAATGCTTCGAGCGTATCCCTCACGCCGAGGATAATGGGCGTGCCGGTCCGCGGCTTCATCGGAGGGAGACGGTAGTCTTCCTGCACGATGGCACAGACGGCGCCTTGCGCAAAGACTTTCGGCACGAATGTATGCGCGTCGAATCGCTCACCCTGAAAGGCAATGAACACATCGCCTTTGCGCACCAGACGGGAATCGGTCACCACACGTCGAATCCGCTGCTTCAGATCCTGCGGACTCAAGCCCGTCGGCGACTTGGCGCTCAACACTTCACATATTTCTTCGACTGTAAATAACGCCATTACGCCACGCTGTCCATGCTCCCGCATGTCATGCCTCACTGAGCGTCAGGATCGGCGCGCCTGGATCATCTCACGCGCGACTTCCCGATCGTCGAAGTGATGTTTCGTCGTCCCCACGATTTGATAATCTTCGTGGCCCTTGCCCGCTATCAACACCATATCGCCGGCTTTCGCCTCGCTGATGGCTGCCTCGATCGCTTCGCGGCGATCCGCGATCATCCGATATCGCACATGGTCCCGGGTGGCCAGCGCATCCTTCACTCCGACCTCGACTTCGCTCAGAATGAACGCCGGGTCTTCCGTGCGCGGATTGTCCGATGTCAGGATCACCACATCACTATACTGAACGGCGGCACGCCCCATTTTCGGACGCTTCGTGCGATCACGGTCTCCGCCGCATCCAAACAGAGTAATGATACGCCCCGTGCGCAAAGCCTGCGCGGCCGTCAGCAACCGGACCAATGCGTCTTCGGTATGGGCATAGTCCACGACCACCGTGAAGTCCTGCCCCGCCTCGACGCGCTCAAACCGGCCCGGCACATTGGAAACCGCACCCACCGCAGCACGAACTTGTTCCAGCGTTAATCCTTCGTGGAGGACGACGCCGATGGCCGCCAATAGGTTGGATACGTTGTGCTCTCCCACCAACCGGCTCTGGATCGCGCAAGTGCCAACGGGGGTACGCAAGGTAAAACTGGTGCCTGCCGGTGACAATTTCACTTCTTCCGCACGAATGTCAGCCTGTTGATGCAATCCGTAGGTCCACACCGGCACCGTGCAGGCTTCACGGATCCGTGCGCCCCAGGGATCGTCCGCATTGATGATGGCGCGTTTTTTGGCCTTTCGCGCTCCGGACGAGCCGAGTTCGGCAAACAATTTCCGCTTTGCTTGGAAATACCGCTCCATATCAAGGTGGAAGTCGAGATGGTCCTGCGTAAGGTTCGTAAATACCGCGACGTCAAATTCAGCGCCGGCGGTTCGATCCAGCGCCAATGCGTGAGACGATACTTCCATGACGACCGTATCCAACCTCTTCTCGACCATTCGTGCAAATAATTTCTGCAACTCCAACGCACCGGGCGTGGTATGGGAGGCCGGAATTGATTCTTTCCCAACCAGATAGGCGACCGTGCCGATCAGACCGACCTGGCGATTCGCCGCTTCCAGCATGGTTTTCACGACATAGGTCGTGGTGGTTTTCCCATTCGTCCCCGTCACGCCGATCATGCGGAGCGCGGCTGAGGGATCACCATAAAATCGATTACCCAGAATTCCCAACGCCGCGCGGGAATCCTGCACGCGAATACACGGCGTCGACCCCGCCTCGGCATGGCGCCCGACGACGACGGCCGCCGCCCCTGCCTTGACCACACGGTCGACAAAGTCGTGGCCGTCCACCCGCTCTCCTTGCACGGCGACAAAGAGGCATCCCGGCGCGGCTTGACGAGAATCATCTGTCAGAGTGCTGATCGTCACGCGTTGGTCCCCGCTTCGCTCCAGAACTCCAAGACGCCCCTGAATGGGACTGATCAATTCATCCAGCGTCATGTCAGGAGTCCAGGCCCGCCATAGCCAGCTTGACCGGTTCATCCACTGCGACACCCAGATAATTGAGGACCTGCTCGCCCACCCGCCGGAACACCGGAGCGGCGACTACTCCGCCCCACCCTTCTCCGCGCGGTTCATCGATCACCACAATCATCGCCAACCGCGGATCTTCCGCAGGAACATACCCGAGAAACGACCCGACCAGGAGCGTGGAAGAGTACTTGCCGGTGCGCGGATCAACCTTCTGAGCCGTCCCGGTCTTACCGGCTACGCGAAAGCCCGGAATGGCCGCCTTGCCGCCTGTCCCGTGGGTCACCACTCCTTCAAGAAGGGTCGTCAACGTCCTCGCGGTGTCCGCGGAGATGACTCGCCGTTTGGCTTGCGGCATATTCTGCGCGACCAATTGCCCCTTGCCGTTGCGGATTTCAGAGACGACATAGGGCTTCATGAGAACGCCGCCATTGGCGATAGCTGAGATGGCCGTCACCATCTGTAATGGAGTGACGCCTATCTCCTGCCCCATGGAAATGGAAGCCAGCGAGCGTTTGCCCCATTGGCGAGGCCCCCGCAGCAATCCGGCGGTTTCACCCGGCAGATCAATGCCGCTCTTATCTCCGAAGCCGAACTCCTTCAAATAGTCGAACACCCGCCATTCACCCAGCGCCATCCCGACCTTCGCGGCGCCGATATTGCTCGACTTCTGAATCATTTGCGCAAACGTCATCCAGCCGGCTTTCTCATGGTCATGGATGATCGTATTGGCAATGGCGAATTGCCCGTTTTCGCCATAAATCATGCTGCTCGGGGTCATGACCTTTTCTTCAAGCGCCGCCGCCGCAATAACGGCCTTCATGGTCGAGCCCGGTTCATAGGTGTCGGTCAAGGCCCGGTTGCGCCATCGATCGGGAGCCAGCGCGCCGACCGTATTCGGATCGAATCGTGGACTCACCGCCATGGCCAACACGGCGCCGGTCCTGGGATCCATCACGATCATCGTGCCCGATTTGGCGCTGGATCGCGTCACCGCCTCGTCCAGTTCCTTCTCGGCAATATATTGGACCACCTCGTCGACCGTCAGCGTGAGGCTATGTCCGGCAGCGGCCCCCTCTTCATTCAACCCTTTGGGAAATACGGCGCGCCCCAAGGCATCCCGCTGCAAAACGACCGTTCGCTTTTCTCCGCGCAAATATGGCTCGTACCGAAGCTCTACGCCTTCCAGGCCGCGATCATCCATCCCGGCAAACCCCAACACGTGCGACAGCAGCGGCCCCTTCGGATAGAACCGGCGCCCCTCCATCACCACACCGACGCCATCGAGGCCCAACCGTTCAAGCCGCCGGCCTTGCTCCGGTTCCAGTTTTCGAGCCAGCCAGACGAAATGCTTTTCCTGCTTTAACTTTTTCTCGAGTTCCGTCGCTTTCACATGCAAAATCGGCGAAAGATTGCGCGCCGCCGCCCCAGGGTTACCGAGCGAAGCGGGGACGCCGAACACAGACGGCACGTCCATGTTCATCGCCAGGACCTTGCTGTTCCGATCATAGATGGTGCCGCGCGCTCCCTCCAGCGTCACGTTCTTCTGATGTTGTCGGTCCGCCTTGACGGTCAGCTCCGCGGATTGCATCACCTGGAGATTCACCAGGCGAACAATCACGAGGATAAACGCACCCGACAAGCCGCAGGCCACCAGAATCCGGCGCCCACGAAAGGAAGTCGAAGCCACTATCGCGCTCTCCGGGTGACCATGTTCTTCGCGATCCGGATTTCGCCTTCGGCGGCGACTGGGTTCGCAGGGGTCTCCGGCTCGAAGTTAATGACAACCACCTGCCCCTTTTCCGGCTGCATCATGCCCAATTTATCACTGGCCAAACGCGCGATCCGCTCAGGCGCCGTAAACCCCGACAGCTTGACCTGCAATTCATCCCGCTCGCGCTCAAGGAGCACTTTTTGCGCCTTCAGCCGCTCGATGTGGTAGCCGATGCGAACGATGTCCACCCGTTCCCACACGAAGAGCAACACCAACGACGTGACCGCGGCAAACGCGACGGCTTTCATTGCATAGACTCCTTGGACATCCGCTCCACGACACGCAACTTGGCGCTGCGCGATCGCGGGTTATGGTCACGCTCACTCTCCGAAGCGATGACCGGTTTTTTTGTCAGCACCCTCACTGCAGAGTCCGGGCCGTTCGCCAGGGCCCGAAACGTATGTTTCACAATTCTGTCTTCAAGCGAATGGAACGACACGGCACAGACTCGCCCTCCGGGCGCCACCATCGCGACGGCATCACGAAGCGCCGGCTCGAGCACGTCTAGTTCCCGGTTCACGGCAATCCGTAACGCCTGAAAGGTCCGCGTGGCACAATGAATTCGCCCATGCCGGTACGAAGCCGGCACGGCCCGCTCGACTACCGCCGCCAATTCCCGCGTCGTCCCGATCACCGATTGCGTTCGTGCCTCCACAATCGCGCGCGCGATTCTGCGCGAATAGCGTTCCTCGCCGAACTGATAGATCACATCCGCCAACTCACGTTCGGGCATCTCTCGAATAAGGTCGGCGGCCGTGCGTCCCTCGCTCTGATCCATGCGCATGTCCAATGGACCATCATCACGAAAGCTGAACCCGCGCTCCGGACGATCGAGTTGGGGCGAGGACACCCCGAGATCGAAGATCACCCCATCCACATGCTGGATCCCGACCTGGGCCACCAGCGTTTTGAGCTCCGAAAAGTTTCCATGACGCAGATGCACCCGTGACATGACGCCTTGCAGGCGCGCGCGGGATGCATCGAGTGCCGCCGCATCGCGATCGATCCCGATGAGAATGCCATCTGGAGCGGTGAGATGAAGGATCCGGGTAGCGAGCCCTGCATATCCGAGAGTGCAGTCCACGTAAACTCCACCTGGTTTGCACTGCAGCCAGAATACGATCTCGTCGACTAAAACCGGCTCATGGGAACCGCGAGCAGAATCCATACACCCACTTCCACCCACTTTTCACCACACATTGGCTGGAGTATACACCCACCAAAACAGCTGTCAACAGATTTTGCTCCAATTTATCAAGAATATTGTTCGCTTTTGACCCATCGCTCCAGCTGCCGAATTTGGCCGCAAAGTTATCCACATTTGTGGACAAACCTGTGGGAAACTCTCCCACAACGTGTGAATTGCGACGTGAAAAATTGTGGAGGAACGCGAGAGCCGTCCAAAAAATCAGACAGATGGAATGGCAGCAATTCGCCGATCGCATGGAGCGATCGGTCGATAGAGAACGGAGGGCGGAAACCTATGGATATAACCGATACAGCATTCGGGGGAAGGGAATCGTCTCGCGCACATGGTCGAGCCCGCAAATCCACGCCACGGCGCGCTCAATGCCCATCCCGAACCCGGCATGAGGGACAGACCCGTAGCGGCGCAGATCGAGATACCATTGAAACGCCTCAACCGGGAGATGATGCTCGTGTATGCGCGCCAACAGTTTCTCGTGCTGATGAATGCGCTGCCCGCCGCCGATGATTTCTCCGTATCCCTCAGGCGCCAACACGTCCATACAGAGCGCGAGATCGGGGCGAGCCGGATCCGTCTCCATATAGAAGGCTTTCAGCGCAGCGGGATATCGATGCACGATGACGGGACGATCGAATTCTTTCGAAAGAATCGTTTCATCCTCCGCGCCAAAATCATCTCCTCGCTTGGCGGGATTGCCTTTCCGCTGAAGAACGTCCACAGCCTCCTCATACGTAATGCGAGGGAACGGTGCCGTCACACATTCCAGCTTGGAAATATCCCGCTCCAACAACTGCAATTCGGCACGGCGCGTCTTCAGTACCGCCGCCACGATATGCGATAAGAACTGCTCGGCGAGATCCATCATATCCGGTAGCTCCGCAAAGGCGACTTCCGGCTCCACCATCCAGAACTCCATCAGATGCCGGCGCGTCTTAGACTTCTCCGCGCGAAACGTCGGACCGAAACAATAGACCTTTCCAAAGGCCGCGGCCGTGGCTTCGCTATACAGCTGGCCGCTCTGCGTCAGATAGGCCGTCTCATCAAAATATTGCGTCTGAAACAGCGTCGTGGTGCCCTCGCAAGCATTCGGCGTGAAAATCGGCGCATCGACCAGCGTAAACCCACGATCATCGAAAAAGTTCCGGCAGGCGCGAATGATCTCGTGACGAATGCGCAGCACCGCATGCTGGCGGCTGGAACGCAGCCAGAGGTGCCGATGCTCCATCAAAAATCCTGTGCCGTGCTCTTTCGGCTGAATCGGAAAGGGTTCCGCCACCTGCAAGACCGCGAGGCGCTTCACATCCAGCTCGTACCCGCCCGGCGCGCGCGCATCCTGCCGTAACGTGCCGGTCAGCACCACGCTCGATTCCTGCGTGAGCTCCGCCGAATGGGCAAACTGTTCGTCGCCAACTGTGCCCTTGCTCACGACCGCCTGCATATCGCCGGTCCCGTCCCGCACAATCAGAAAATGAAGTTTTCCCTTGTCCCGTCGGCTACGGAGCCATCCGCGAATCGTGACGTCCTCTCCTGCATGAGCCGCCGCTTCGTCGATATAGATGACAGGCATAAGCATTCCTCTTCGCGTTGAACGTGAGAGCACTCGGTCATGGCGGGAGGGTAACGAACCGCCCGGGGGCTTTTCAAGCACATCACAATTCTCCCCTTTCGTTGACACAATGTCCTCCGGGGGGCATCATCAGCATGACGATGTCTACAATAGCCCTGCGCTCACAATATGCCCTCGTGCCAACGCTCGCCGGCGTCCTTCTCCTGGGCCTTCTGCCTGTCGCAGAGGCGGGAGAGTTCAAGTCAGACAATCCTCTCAATCAGCCGGGGAAGATCTATTGGTGCCCGAATCGCACTGCTGACAAGCGCATTACCGCCACCCCTGATGCCGGTTGCGCGGCGCTGTACGATGCCGAGCGAGATGAAAAGAAATCCTCACTCAACCCAGACGAACGCACTGATGCCGCAGCGAAGGACCCGCTCAAGATTCTCGACATTCAAAATGAAGCGTCGAAGTTCACTCGCGACTACCGTGAATTTCTGGACTGCTGCGCGAGCGAATGGGATTCGCTCGATCGCATCGACGAACTGTTGGAACAGTCCAATCACATTTTGATGTCGGTGCAACAGAAAGGCATCTATAACAGCGCGGGATTCGGCGTGGGAAGCGGCGCGGCCGGTTTGGGCGGAGGCCCCGGCCAGTCTCCGAAACTCGGCACCTTTGCCAGGCAATGGACGCTCAGCGAAATTGTGGGCACCGTCGCCATCGCGCGAGACGACCTCAAAAAACTCAGGACCCGCATGAAGGGCCTCATCACGCGATATGAAAAACTCGACTCACTGGATTACGAACAGCGCGGCAGAGAAGAACGGCGCATTGAAGATGAACGCGAGACGATTGCGCAGGATCTCCGGCCGAAACGACCGGCAGCCTCTGCGCCAACCGGCATGGATATCCAGGACACCACCATCCCGACCAGGATCGGCGGCGACATCGAGAACACCCACTTAAACCGTTCGCTCAACCCGAGCTTCGGCGCGGATATCGGTGCCACGGTCTCGCCTTATAGCAACGTCAACGAATCGCTCCGCCCCCGCAGAGGAGAAGATCTCCGAGACAGCGTCTTGACCGATCGTGTTGGTAGCCAGACGCAAGACACCACCCTGCCCAATGCATCTGGATTTGAGATCAATGCGGCCGAGAATGCCGAGCACTCCTCCGCACACATTCGAGGAGTCGGACCCTCCATCGGTGATTCCTCCCTGAACAGCCAACCGCGCCGATAGCTTCCGATCCATCCGACGGTCGTCTGAACACCCGGTCCGTTACTCCTTGGGAAACACCGACGGCATCGCCTGCCAATGGGCGCCGCCATCCACGCTCTTGTAGAGCCCGCTGCCATTCGTGCCTGCGAACAACACGTGTGGATCCATGGCGCTCTGCGCCAGTGAACGGATATTGGTGGTCGTCAGGCCTTCATTGAGCACTGTCCAGGTCTTGCCGCCATCCTCGCTGCGGTGTACGCCATCCCGCCCGGCGAGATACAGCACGCCGGCCCGCGCACGATCCACCACCATCGCCACGATCATTTGATCCTGCAACGACTCACCGATACGCGTCCAGGACAGTGCGCCATCCGTGCTTTTATACAGACCCGCCAGCGTCGCCGCGTAGACCGTCTCCGATGCGAAGGGGTCCACTTGCACCGATGTCACCCCGAGCGCACGTGAGGTCTTCACCATCCCTTCCGGCACCAGACCATTGTTCACCTGCAGCCAATGCGCCCCTTGATCATTCGTCTTGTATACGCCTCCGCTGGTGCCCGCATACATGACGGAGGGGTGCGCGGGATCCATCCCCAGCGTCACGACCATCAATACTTCCTTCATCCCCTCCATCTTCTTGACCCACCGCTCCCCGGCATTCTTCGATTCGAACACCCCCATCGTCGTCGCCAGGAAGATGTGGTTGTCGTCCGCCGGATCGAAGACGAACTGATTGACGACCGATGAAATCGTCGCATCATCCAAACCGCTCCGGACTGAGGTCCAGCGCTGGCCGCCGTCATAACTCTTGTAGACCGCGTCCCCCTTCGTACCCGCGTAAATTGTGGCGGGATAGACGGGATCGACCGCCATCGCAATCACCCGCGAGTAGCTCATTCCTTTCGAGAGATTACTCCACGTCTTGCCGCCGTCCCGCGATTTGTAGATGTAGTCGTTGGTGGCGATGTAGAGAATGTCGGGGTTGGTGGGATGGAGCTGGATAACGACGACCGGGTCACTGCCACCGCAGCCGCCGAGCAACAGCGCGGCAAGTAACAGCATACGGAGCAGCAATGTGGTCATGCTAGAACCGCGGATCTCGGAGGGGATGGTCAAACAGGTCTCCCAGCAAGGCCGCAGCGAGGGAAGAGGCGAGGCGTACCGTGCTGGTACGTTGAGCCTCTGATCGAAGCGAGAACGAAGCTGGGAGACTGTTTCACCATCCCCTTGCTAGCGGTAGTTGGTAAACTGCAGATCAATCTCAAAATCTTTCCCCTTGAGAAAAGCGATCGCCGCCTGCAGATCGTCCTTGCTCTTGCTGATCACCCGCACCTGTTCCCCCTGGATCTGCGCCTGCACCTTCAGTTTGGATTCTTTGACGGCCTTGGTAATCTCCTTGGCCTTCTCCGAAGAAATCCCGCTTTGGATCTTAATCACTTGCCGCACCGTAGCCCCGAGCGCCTCCTCGATCTTGCCGTAGTCGAATGCCTTCAAGGAGACTCCGCGCTTCACACACTTGCTCTTGATGATTTCAATGACCGCATTGAGCTTATACTCATCGTCGGAGAGCACGACGAGTTCTTTCTCTTTTTCCTTCAACGTCAGCTCGGTCTTCGAGTCCTTGAAGTCGAATCGCTGCTTGATCTCCTTGGTCGCCTGATCGACGACATTTTTCATTTCCTGCATATTCACTTCCGACACCACATCAAATGATGATTGGTCAGCCACGAGTCCCTCCTTCTACGCTTCCGTCAATCGTCTTGCGCTCAACAGCAGCCCCCGCCAGGCGGCAACCTGAACGTGCGGTCATCGTGCCGGTGAATGGCTGTCTGCGCGCGTCCCGCCGAACCACCGCCGGCAGTCGCGATCACTTCGCTGCTGCTGAACGGGCGCTTCAGAATCACATACCCATACCACTGCTTCAGGCTATCGCTCAAGACGACGATTCCCAAAATCGCTACCACGGCGACGAGCACGGCGTCGAGATAGAGCGCGAACGCTTGCCCTGCCGCCAACATTCCCGCCTTGGCGAGAAACATCCAGAACATTTCATACGAGCCGGCGAGCGTAATCCCTCCCACAAACAACATGGGAACGGCCGTCACCCAGAGGTACGGTGATTTCCACATTTTAATCAACACCGTCGTGGCAATACACAGAGCCAACGTGCCCAGCAACTGGTTGGCCGCGCCGAACATCGGCCAAATCGTGGAAATGCTACCGGTCCCGATCAAATACGCCCAGGATCCCACCACAAAGGCACTGCTCAGCAACACGCCCGGCCACCAATTCATCTGTCGAAAGGGCGCATACACCCGCCCGGCCATTTCCTGAATCAGATACCGCGCGACACGTGTTCCCGTATCGATCGTCGTCAGGATGAAGAGCGCCTCGAACACCAACGCGAACTGATACCAATAGGCCATCAATCCGGCCATACCGGGCAACGCCGAAAAGATGGAGGCCATCCCCACGGCCAGCGACACCGCCCCGCCTGGCCGTCCCGCCACATTGACTTCGACCAACTGGGATAACTCCGCAATCCGGGACGGCGCGAAGCCCATGGCCGTCAGAGTTTCGACCGATAACATCGTGTTGATCGCCAGGTAATCGCCGGGAATCAGCACGGAAGCCGCGATCAAAGCCATGACTCCGACGAAACTTTCCAGCAACATCGCCGCATAGCCCACCACCGCCTGCGATTCCTGCTCGATCATCTTCGGCGTCGTGCCCGACGAGACCAGCGAGTGGAAGCCCGATACGGCGCCGCAGGCGATGGTGATAAAGAGAAAGGGGAACAACGTACCGGGAATAATCGGGCCCCCGCCGTTGGCAAAGGAGGTCAGTCGCGGCATTTCAATCGTCGGGGCCATGAGAATCACGCCAAGCCCGAGCAGAAACACCACACCGAGTTTCATGAAGGTCGAGAGATAGCCTCGCGGCACCAGCAGCATCCACCCCGGCAAGACCGAGGCGACGAATCCATACCCGGCCAGCAGCCAGACGAGTGCCGGCTTCTCGAATTCGAACAACCAGGCGTAGGACGATTGTCCCACCACGCGCCCGAATAGCACTGCCGCCACCAGCAAGACCAGACCGATCACCGACACTTCAGCGACCGCGCCGGGGCGAAACTTCTGGAGGTAGAACCCCATGATGAACCCGATGGGAATCGTCATGACAATCGTGAAGGTCCCCCAGGCGTTATGGTAGAGCGCATTCACGACCGCGAACCCAAGCCCGGCCAGGGCAACCACCACAATAAACAGCACCGCCACCGCCGTTGCCGTGCCGGTGATGGACCCTAATTCATCATGCGCGATTTCCGGTAGGGAGCGGCCATTGCGCCGCATCGAGGCGACCAGGATAATAAAATCCTGCACGGCCCCGGCCAGGACCGCACCGATCACCAGCCAGAGAAAACCGGGCAGAAAACCGAATTGCGCCGCTAGCACCGGCCCGAGCAACGGGCCAGCCCCTGCAATGGCCGCGAAGTGATGGCCGAATAGGACAACCCTATTAGTAGGATGAAAATTTACCCCGTCGTTTAGCCGCACGGCCGGCGTCAGACGTCTATCATCCAACTGCACGACCTTCCGGGCCAACCACCGGCCATAGAACCGATAGGCCAAGACATAGATGCAGGCCGCTGCGACAACCAGCCACAGCCCGTTCACTTTTTCTGCGGGATTGATGACACCGACCACATGGGCAAGCGCCACAGCCGCGAGAACGGACAGCAGCATCCAGAGCACAATCAACGCTGGTTTCATGCGCGGGATACTAGCACAAACGCAGGGAGATGGGGCGACGTGAGCCTACCTGTCCCAGGGCCAAAGCATGTAGGCAAACAGGACGTGCGGTACGGTTGGGCGAGAACCTGCTCACCGGGTTTGTTATACTTTTTCTAAGCCATGTCGCCTGCCACGCCTTCAGAGCCATCCGGGCGAGAACGCCGCGAGTTTTATCGCATCACCGTCCTTCTGCCCATGTGCCTGCAGATCGCAGGAGACGAAACCGAAGGCGAGTTGAGTGAGACATCCGTCAACCTCAGCGCCGGCGGCATCGGGATGATGGTCACCACCCGCTACAAAGACGGCGACATCCTGTCCCTTACCCTTCTATTCCCCGAGCACGTTCTCTTTACAGCATCGATCGAAGTGTTATGGCTGGATCCTCTGCCGCTCCTTGGCGGTGTCTATCGCCTCCACGCTCGATTCGTCAGACTGACCACACAAGATCGTGAGCTACTCGTCAGATATATCCTTCGTTTTCAGCGTGACCATCTGCAAGACCACTATTCCGCCTGACCGGTCGAATCCGCCGTCGAAGGCATAACACTCCGTCATCTCCAACGATGAACAGGCGCGCGCGGCGCTGTTTGCTTCCTCGACCTCTTACAGGGGATGATGCGCGTATGCGCGCGTTCAAATGGTTTCTCGGTACGATCGTCGCACTCGCGACCATCGGTGCCGCCTATCAAATCATCGGCATGGTGCTGGATCGGCGCCACTATCCGCCACCCGGCCAGATGGTCGATATCGGCGGACATCGGCTGCATCTCTACTGCCTGGGCACGGGCACTCCCACGGTAATCCTGGAAGCGGCTGCGCCTGGTTGGTCGCTCTCTTGGAGCAATGTGCAACCGCAGCTCGCCCGGACGAACCGCGTCTGTGCGTATGACCGCGCCGGCCTCGGGTGGAGTGAGCGCGGACCCCTGCCGCGCTCGGGACAACGGATAGCGCAAGAACTCCATCGCCTACTGGAACGCGCCGGCATCCGGGGGCCGTACGTTCTGGTGGGACATTCTCTTGGCGGCCTGCTCACCCGACTTTACCAACACGACTATCCCCACGACGTCGTCGGCATGGTCCTGGTTGATGCGGGACATGAATCGGAAATGCGTCAGGCGGAATTTCGACTATTCGCCAGCGCCGGCACATCCATGCTGCGCGTCATTCGTGCCCTGACGATGCTGGGTGTGACACGGCTGATGGCCTCCGCTGATCAGCTGCCGCAGCTCTTGAGTCAACAGGAAGAAAAGGTTTCTGTAGCAATCCGTCCGATGCTGCGTGCCGGCTGGCTACGGACCGGCTACTATTCCACCCTGACGGATGAGAATGACGGGTTAATTGACACGCTGCAGCAAGTGCGTCGCAGTGGCACCCTCGGCGATCTACCAGTGGTCGTCATCACCGCCACAGGCCCGGTCTGGTGGCCGGAGATGCCGGGCCAGGTGAACCCGGCCAAGTTCAGGAAAATGTGGCTCGAGCTGCAGCAGAATTTGACCACCCTGTCGACGAACAGCCGTCAGGTGTTCGCCGATCAGAGCAGCCATTTCATTCCGTTTGACCAACCGGAACTCGTCACAACTGCCGTTCGTCAGCTGATCGATCGCGAGCGGACCTCCCCTCGTCGCTCCGGAGGGGCCTTCCCCGCAGATCAATGACATCTGCGGGGAAGGAATCACGACGCTCCATTCGCGCAAAACGGTTGGGGACATTATGTCCCTTCGATCATGATCCGTCGGCTCTTCGCTTCCTCCCGTTTCGGGAACGTCACGGTGAGTAAGCCGTTCTTCTGCACCGCCGACGCGTTCTCGGAGTCGATATACGTCGGCAATCTGAATAACCGGATAAACCGACCGTCCCCGATCTCTTTGACATGAACGGTCCGGGCCGATTCGGATGGTTCCTTGCGTTCGCCCTTGATCGAGAGCACGTGCTTGGCCACCTCCAGCGAGACGTCTTGCGGCTCCCACCCGGGAAGCGCCACCTGTACGTAGAAGCCGTTGTCGTCTTCCCAGGCATTACTGGCCGGCGCCCAGGTTATTCCCCTTACGCCGAACGCGCTCACCGCATCCTCCAGCAACCGATCGATTTGCCGGTCGAAGGAGTCTTGGCCGATAGGTGCTACCAATGCTGCATGATAACTGGTCATCGCGTCCTCCTCCTCTCTCTTGAGAGGTCAGTATAATGGTTGATGTGAGTTGTGTTGGATGGACGCTGGTCGAAGCAGAAGGCGGGCATTCACTTGCCGCCATTGCCTCTCCAGACCGGGACTGTTTCCCGTCCATCCGGCTACGCATCCGCAACGGAGACAAAAATAGTTCTGCCTCGCGTGAAGTCAAGGGGGAAACTTTTGCGAGATAGAAAGGGACACGGAGGTCGACGGGGATACCGTCGCTCTAGGAACGCACCGGCTCGTAGATCTGATAGCGCCCGATGGTGGTCACGAGTCGCACCCGGTTTTGCGCAACCAACGGCTTGTAGAATCCGGCCCATCGGCCATACTCGCCGACCACGAGATAGTCGGGCTTGCTCTGCAGCGGATCGTAGGTGACCGCCTGCGCCTGCCCCTGGTCACGCCGGATAATCTCCACCAGGTGCCTGGGAAAGGCGTAGGTGTAGGGGCGATTCAGAAAGAGGAAGAGTTCGCTGTCATAGGTCTCGATTACTGCCGTCGGCGGAGTGGCCGTATTCAAATACTGTGTCACCGCGAACAGGTCGCGATCATCCTCGCGCGCGCGAAACGCATACCGTTCCTGGACAGCACCCCATCCCATGATCACCAGAAGCACTACGACGACGGCGGCCTTGGGTTCCTGAGCCGTCGCACCTCTGCCTCGCACCAGTCCAGCCAACGTCTTCAACAGATAGCCCCCGTTGAACCCTCTGGTGACGTCGTGAAAAAACAAGGCCGCACACGGCGCCGCAAGCAACAATCCGGGCAATGCATAGCGCGGTTCGCCGGCACTGAGAAAGGCAAACCAGGCCAGCCAGCTCCCTGCCAGCAACAACAACATGAGCTTCGCCGTTTGTTCGACGGAGGCCTGACTCCCGGAGGCAGGCGTTCGATGGAGACGCCAGGCTGCATAGGCCAGTCCGACTGGATATTCAGCCCAGGCCACGAATAGGTACTGGATCGTCTCCAGACGGATGGCCGGCACGAATACCAGCGCAATCGCTTCTGTCATGCCGTCGGCGGAGGGATTCGCCATGGTGTGGCCGCTCAACAGCCAGTTCTTGGCTTCGACCAGGAATTGAAATCCACCCCAGGAACCGATCATGACGAGGCCCATTTCCCACACAGTCGACCAGTTCCTCCGAAATCCCAGAATGACCATGGTCCCCGCGAAAGACGCGAGGAGGAATGGAACGACCTGCGCCTTGGTCATCAAGGCTACCGCCCAGCACGCCATCGCGGCGAGCCTCCACACGGATCGTTGCGAGCTGCGGAGAAAACACAGAAACCCCGCGAGGAGGAAACACAACAGCGGCATCTCGCCCAGCACCTGGCGACCGAGATAGAGGGGGTGGATCGACCATTTCAGCGGCACGAGGATCACCAGCGCGAGGGCGGCGATCGAAACCGTTCGTCCATAGAGTCGACGCGTCACCGCATAGAGCAGCAGCAACGCGCCGAAGGTGTATAGCAGTCCCACCACTCTCGTCTGCCAGACGCCGACACCCAACAAGGCGAAGCTCGCCGCAACCGATGCCACCACCGGGAAATGGGCCGACAGTGAAGGCGGCGCTGGTGCTCCCAGGAACAGACAGCCGTGGTGGCCCGTCTCGACCCACGTTCGCGCGACACAGACCGTCCAGCCTTCGTCAAAAAAGAGTGGAGGGAAACTCTCGATATGGATGAGTCCGCTGCCGAAGACCATCAAGAACAAGCCTGCGGCAACCACGAGGTCTGTGCCCCACGAGGCCGCATCGAGCCGTTCGCTCGGAGAGGGATCAGTCAAGCTCACCCGGGTATTCTCAGCTCCGATTGGTCCCGAGCGCGCATCATGATCGTCGTCGGGCGGCAATGGATGAGGCGAGGTGATCGGCATAGCAGGTGATGGTGGATCCAGAAACCGGTCGTGGACGCATCGCAGAGAAGAACCTCCTCTGCGCCTCACTCTTCAAGCCAAGGGCAGGTTCCTCATAATTTTCGCCCCACCTTGGAAACATTCGCAGGCTTCACGGAATTCGAACTGCTTTCGTCTGGAGTCGCCGGTCTTCCTCGATACATCTCCCAGAAAAAGCCGGCGGCTTGGCATTTTTCTCCCAGCCAAAAGAGCCAGAAATGTCGTTTACGTCGAAACTGATGCCACTCAAACGGCCCCAGGGCTTTCACCCAGAGCGCTTTCAGCCAGCGCGGCTTGCTTTTCTTTCCGCCCTCGCCCCACAACAGGCTATCCTGCGGCACGATCCCGCTTGGATCTGCTCGCATGACCCGGAACAGCATCGCAATCGCTGCGCCTCGATGGAACGCATGGCGCAAATGCTGCAGCCCTGTCGCCCGGCGCAAGTGTGTGACGGGATTGGGAACCCACACCATCCTGGCGCCTCGCTTGCGCAGCCGCCAGATCAACTCCCAGTCCTCGCCTGCACCGGTGAAGAGCGGATTGAAGACATATCCATCTTCGCGTTCACATCTCATCAGCCAATCCCGCCGGAACAGAATGTTTCCGGTGTTGCCGACCAATCCCCCCGGATCGAGTTGTTCGACCGTCGGAAGCGAGTGACGGCGACGAATAGCGTCCAGGAGCGGATCGGTTTCCTGGAATGTCCCCCCGGCTACGGCCGCAGTATGTCGATCAAGTGCAGCGACCAATCGCTCGAGCCAATCCGGAGGCGGAATTCCGTCGTCATCGGCAAGCGCAATCAAGTCTCCTGTCGCCCGGCCAATGCCTTCATTTCTCGCCCACGCCGCGCCGCGCCTGTCTCGATCGACGATGACGAGCACTTCATCCGGCGGTCTGGTTTGTTTCGCGAGTGCCGCCTGGCACAACGCGAGCGTCTCCCGCCCCATGGTCGGAATGACAACGGAGATCTTGTGCTGATCAGCCGGCACCTTGAGCGTCCGCCTCCTAGTTTGATGCCGCAGCTTTCAACCGCAATAACAACGGCGCCACCGTTCGAAACACCATCTCGCCCGCATGGCGAAACGTCCCCGGCAGACTCTGCACGAGCGATTCCAGTTCGTTCACCTGCACAATTCCAAGACTGAACACGCCCGCCCAATAGAGCACCGCTCCGACAGCCGCTCCTACCAGAAGAGAAAGCAGCGGTGTGGAGACGAGTGCGGAGAGACCGGCCATCGCGAGACCCGTCATGACTATGAGCACGACTAACCGTGACAGTGCCAGCCCTTCGAAGATGCCGACCTTCCGCCGCCGCAAGATCCAGACATAGCCACCCGCCACCAGCGTAAACGAGAGGGAGGTCGCACAAGCCGCGCCGGCTGCGCCACCAACGGGAATCAGGATCGCGCACAGTCCGACATCCACCAGGACCGCCGCCACCATGACATAAATCAGAGACAAGCCCTGACCACCTGCCTGAATCACCGGCCAGAGCACACGGGCCACGGCGTAACACAAGGCGCCGGGCACCAGCAGACGCAATCCCAGGGCCGCCTCTGAAAATTGAGGACCAAAGTACACGGTGATAATCCGATCGCCCAACACAAACACCACGATCAGCAGAAAGATCGTGCCCAGCATGACGTAGCGTACGAGCCGACTCACCAGATTCGTGACCGCATCTACCCGTTCTTCAGCCCATAGCCGTGCCGTCGCTTGCAGCATCACCCCTTCGACGGCAATGGGAATGAACCAGACGAATTGAGACCACTGCACCGCCGCCGCGTAGAGGCCCGCCTGAGCTTCCCCTGCCAAATGGCGAACGAAAATGATGTCCAGCGAGCAGAGCGCCATGTTCAGCACGGAAAAGACCATGGCCGAGAGTCCGAATCGCAACATGGCGCCGGTCGACAAGGGCGAGGAGCCCTCAGATGCCGGGAGGCCGGGTCCGTTGAGCGCAGAGATCACCGCCCGTAGACAAGCCGCTGCCACCATGATGTCTGCCACTAACAGTCCTACAAATACCCCGACCACGCCCATGCCCGTCACTGCCGCAAGAACGCCAAAGCTTCCTGCCATCAACACGCCGATGATGCCGGGAACGGCGACACGTTCTTCATGCCGAAAACCGTGCAAGACACCGCGTGCATAAAACCAGACCTGATCAAATAGGAGAACGCCCACCACAGCTAAAGCAATCGGCACCGCGGCCGTATCGTGAGACGCCGTCCTCCAGATGAGCAAGCCCGCCGCAAGCCCGGCGCCCATCACGCCTGCGCCATTGATAAGCGCCCCGGACCGAGCCACCGACCGGCACCAGGCCCTATCCTCAGGCCGCTCTGCGATGCGCCTGGTCATCGTTTGCATCATTCCCACGTTCGCAAATTGCGAAGCGAGCAGGAGCACCGCCAGGTAGTAGGCGTATTGCCCATAGCCCTCTATGCCAAGGTATCGCGCGAGAATGGGCAGAACGACGGCCGACGTGGCCAATTTGGCCATCGACCATCCACCGACGGAGAGCACCCCTTTAGAAACCGCTTTCGCCGACATGACTCTTCAGCATCGAACGCCCCACTGTTCCAACAGCAGCACGTATTCCTTGCCTCACCTATGCTGCAAAACGCGCGTATTGCTCTTGATGGGCAATCAATGCCCTAGAAGTTTCGTAGGTCTCTCGCACGTAAGCGTAGGCGGCGCGGCCTTTTTCCAAGGGTGCCTCGGCGAGGAGACTCCGAAGCGCTGCGGCGTAGTCGTCATCGTGCACCTGTTTTCCGAACCGCGTCGCGAACTGATCCGGATCAACCCGGCTGATGATCGGACATCCGTAAGCCGCCGCTTCCAAGAAGGTCAATGGAAGGCCTTCGCGCACGGCCGTGCTCACAAAGATCCAGGTATCCGAGAGCAACTGGTGCATCCGTTCCGGCTCGCGAAACCGATTGATCAGCCCCGGCATTTCGAGGTTGGGCACATCGCGGAATCGTTGCCGCAACTCGGCGTCAAACCCGGTCTCCGCAGAGGCGCTCCCCTTCCCGACGGCCACAAACCGATAGTCGGGAAACTGTGCGGCCAGTTCCAGAAACAGCCAGGGGCGCTTGCGTTTGTCCCACCGGGCGACGAAGGTGATCGTCGGCCGCTCGCTTTTACGAGGAACCGCCGGCGGCACGTCGATGAGATTCGGGAGCAGGGTCGGCAACTGCGTGAGCCCATACAGGCGCTTGACCTTTTCCTTGAGAAAATGAGCCGGGCAATAGACGGCATCGGCCCGCCGCACCGCTTGCCTGACGAGAAACCCAGATTCAGTGAGATAGTTGAGCGGCGTCAGCAGACGGCGCATCGGCGTCGCATACAGAAACTCGACCCACCAGTCGCTCAACTCCCGCGGATCCCGGCTGGTCACCAGATGCGCACGGTGTGGATGAATGCGTTGCGCCAGGTAGGTCAGGACCGTGGGATCCTGCGAGTGAAAGATGTCCGCGCTCGACGCTCGAATGAGACGGCAGGCATCCATGACATTGCGCGGCGAGAAACTGCGGATCTCGACACCACCGATGGTTTCAGCAGGCTGTTGGCCCTGGCGCCCGGGCACGATCACGCTGACCCGATGGCCGGCATGCACCAGGCTTTCGGCCAACTTGCGCGACATGCTGCCGAAGCCGCCATAAATCCCCCAATCAAAATACTGGCTGGTCAGAATACAGACATGCGGCAGCTTGCTCATGCCCGCGGCTCCCTGCTCAAATCACGGGCGACTTTTTCCGAACCGCGAGGTGCCTTCGCTCGGCTTTCCACTGACGGAACCGCGACCCTCGCGCACAACTCCAGATAGCGGGCCGCGAGCGCCGGCCACCCGAACGCGAGAGCACGACGGCGACTCTCTGCTCCCATGCGCCTCCGATGCTCACCATCTTTCAGTAGGCGCTGCAGCGCAGCCGTCAGGATCGGGACATCCGCCCATGGCACGATCTCACCGTTCGCGCCCTGCGCGACCAATTCCGCCGTGCCTCCCGTATCTGTCACGACCACCGGCAATCCAGACGCCATGGCTTCCAGGAGCGCGATCGACATGCCTTCATGCTGAGACGGCAACACAAACACATCGGCCTCATGATAGACAGCCGGCATGTGTTCGCGCGCCACAAAGCCCTTGAACGTCACCGCCTCTGCCACCTGTAACTTCGCGGCCAGTGCTCGCAACTGCGGCTCGGCATCGCCGGTGCCGACGAAGATCAGCGCCATCCGCTCAGAGCTGGCGGCACGCAACCGGGCAAACGCCTGCAACAGATGGTGTTGCCCCTTGCGTTCAATCAGACGGGCGACGCAGATCATGGTGAACGGCCGTCCCGGAGTATTCGCGGCCGGGACAAACGCCTTAGTATCAACCCCGTTAGGAATCGTGACCAGTGGCAGATCCGGCATGGTTCGGTGTGCCAAGGCGACCTGCTCCGCGCTGATGGCTGTCACCACACCAGCCTGACGCCAGATCCTGGTGATGAACGGCGTCAGCACCGGGTAGAGGTAGTTGTATCGTGCTTCGAACCCCGGCACATCCGGCCCCTGTAACGATACGACATACGGCAGTCCATGGGTAAGACGCAGCAGGTAACTGATGGCGCCGGCCGGCACCCCTGCAAAGGCGAAGCTCACATCGTACTGGTGTGACGACGCCAACTGCCTGGCCAGGCGCAGGCCCCGCCAACTATAGCGCAACAACTCACGATTGCTGGCATGGTGGATGTTGCGATTATCGACCGGCACTTTGTAGATCGTGATGCGATCGGCAAACGCCTCGGTTTCGTAGCGAGCCCTGGTCCGCGAGGAGGTCACGAGATCCACCGTGACATCGGGCCGCAAGGCCATTTCCTCAAGCAGGTGCAGATTGACGACGCCGGTGCCGCCCCCGAGGGGAGGGAACTCGTTATCGAACATGAGAATGCGAATGGCGGTTATCTCCTGGTCACACGGCGGGCGACGTACAGCGGCCGGTGTTTGACCTCATCGGAGATGCGTCCGATGTATTCGCCGATGACGCCGATCGTCATGAGCTGAATCCCGGCGAGGAAGAAAATCGAGACGACCAGCGTGGTGAACCCGGCTACCCCGACGCCGATGGTGAATTTCTTGATGAGATAGAACAGCGCCACAAGGAAGGACAGCACCGAGACGGTAAAGCCTAGCAGCGTGATGATCCGCAATGGCATATGGCTGAATGAGACGAGTCCATCGAGCGCCAGATAGACCAGTTTCCGAAACGTGTACTTGGGCGTGCCGGCATGGCGCGCCTGGCGTTCATAGGGCACACCGATTTGTTTGAATCCCACCCAGCTGCGGATGCCCCTGACAAATCGGTTCCGTTCAGGCATGCGGACGAGCATGTCGACCACTTTCCGGTCCATGACGCAAAAATCGCCCGCATCCAGCGGAATCTCGATGTTGGCGACCCGTTGCAGCAACCGGTAGAACCCCGCGTACGCCAACCGCTTTCCCCACCATTCCTTTCGCTCGGTTCGCACGGCATAGACCACTTCCCACCCTTCCTGCCACTTCGCCAAAAAGGTGTGGAGGACTTCTGGTGGATCCTGTAGATCGGCGTCCATGATACTGACCACCCGTCCACGGCTATGCTCCAGCCCCGCGCTGATGGCGACTTGATGACCGAAATTCCTGGCAAACTCCACGACGACAACGCGATGATCCTCCGCCTCGAGACGCCGCAGAATCTCCGGGCTCTGGTCCTGACTGCCGTCATCGATAAAGACAATTTCATAATCCAGGCCCTGTTCGGTCAGCGTCTGAGTGAGCCGGGTATGGAGCGTCTGTAAGTTTTCTTCTTCGTTAAAGACGGGAATAACGATCGACAACATCGGCGGCGGAAGGGACGCGGCACGTTGCCCAAGAATGGCGGCCACCAGCGCCGGTGACTGGCGATGGTCTTCGGCAGTAGCGGTCAGTTCCATGGCCGAGGACAGAGCCCGGCAGAACTCCAGCGCTTCCTGCGGGTCCTGTGTCGGCGGCAACTGACGCCAATTGGTCGTCTTCCGCCCTGTTGCGGGCGACCCTTCTTGACGGCCAGGCCAGTCTCGAGGGCCTGGCTGCGGCGATGGCTGCATGGGGAACACTCCAACGTATATGGACTCGAAGCCGGTCACTCCCGATCGACCGCTGCTCCAGAGTGGAAATCTCAGTGTTGCTCCCTAGTGTAACGGAGCAGGTCGAATTGGGCCACATCTTGTCGTGAAATCGCCGTGTAGGATTTTCTGAAGCGACCCATCTGTTGCACCCTGATACACAGGGAGATTGTTAGGATGGGAGCTATTGCTGCGAAGGAGAGGGATCGGCACCTCGGGTCATGATCGCCAGGCATCCAAGCCCCAACGCGATCCACACGAATTCCCGAAAACGCCGCAGGAGGGCGAAGGTAATGCCCGTCACCTCGCCATAACCGAATGCGGAGAGGAGGAAGAGATTGCCGGCATCCTGTGCACCCAAGCTGCCAGGAATAAAAAACGTGCCTCCCTTGATAAACACGGAGAGCGCCCCGATCGCGATAGCGGGCAACACGTTGATGGATTGCCCCATACACAGCACCATGACGTAGACCTCTAAGGCCTCCGCCAGCCACCCGAGCAGAAACAATCCCGTCGAAAGAAGAAACGCCTGTCGCTGGTGAGAATAGAACCCGGCAATGGTGCGATCCAGTTCACGCAGCTGCTGCTCGCGCGATTCCAAAAACTGAATACGCAGACCGATCCGCCGCAGCAGGTTCAAGATCCACGAAAACATGCCGTGGCGTTGGACGATGACAAAGGCGCCGACCCCGAACAGCAGGAGGCCCACGCTGACCAGCCCTGCGGTGATTGTCTGTCCGGCCGATCCGCCGGAACCCAGCAACCAGAACCCCAAGCCGATGCCCGCGAGGATGAAGAGAATCTGAGCGACGGTCATGGTGGTTTTGGCCGTCACGACCGACGCGAGGCCCTCCACGAGCGGCACACCGTGGCGATTGAGGAGATACGCCTTCAGTGGTTCGCCTCCGACATAGGCCGTCGGCGTGGTCATGTTCACGACTTCCCCGGCGGTGCGGATGGCTAGGATGCGCCAAAACGGGACACCATCGCCCCAGGCGCCGAGCGTCACGCGCCAGCCATAGGCTTCGATCGCATACATGAGGAGGGAGGGAAGAAGAACCAGCACCATGGCGACGGGACCGAGTTGCGTCACCGCCTCGTAAATACGCCCGATGCCAATGTGCCAGACCAGTGCCGAGAGTGTCAGCGCCCCGAGGAGAAGGAGGGCTGCTTTAAGCACGGGCCCGTGCCGAGGGTCGAATCACCCACACCATCATCAGCCAGAAGACTGTCGAGCCGAGTGCAGCCATCCACAGAAACCAATCCAGTTTATCCAGGATGGCAAATAGGAATACGACCACGGAGAAGTCACGGCTCGCCACATTCTTGAGAATGAAGTCAGACCAGGCTGCCTGCTTCGGCGTATTCCAGCCCCGCGTCGCACCGATTTTTTGGGCCTTCGTCACCAGCCAGAACGCCATCGCGTTACCGAATACGGCCGCGCCTCCGAGCGCCAACGGGATCCACGCCTCGGCGGTCCCGGCCTGGCGAACGTAGGCCCCGCAGGCAATTCCGGCAAAAATGGCGATATGCACCACATTGTCCATGGCGATATCCAGCCACGCGCCGAAGGGCGATTCCGTAAAGGTGAGGCGCGCGACTTCACCATCGCAACAATCGATGATCGCAGCCAGCTGAAACAACAGCGCAGCGATGATGCCTGCCGTATAGCTCCCGAGAGCGAATCCGACAGCGGCGAGCAATCCGGCAGCGGTCGCCACCATCGTGATGGTGTTCGGAGAGCATTTCAATTGGAGAAAGAGTCGTGTTAAGAGCCGCGAAAAGGTCCGGTTGAAATACCGATCGACGAACCCTTCGGCCTCGCCTTTCAGCGAACGGAACAACATCCGCTCCGCATGGCCCGCACTGGCGTGATCCCACACGTCGCGATACCAGAGTCCGGCGTGGGACGCGGCGGCGACGACCCGCACTCGACCTTCCATGGCGGCTCGCTCCAGCCAGCGGC
>ERZ795044.756-NODE-756-length-30212-cov-9.677488_pt1 | contig 30212 bp, 22 predicted proteins | sample MGYA00375128_ERZ795044 | MGnify/ENA primary metagenome ERZ795044 (study PRJEB30173, sample SAMN05720213) | anaerobic digester metagenome | isolation source: active sludge of municipal wastewater-treating anaerobic digesters | place: USA | collected 2014-12-22 ...
CCTTGCGCGTCACGATCTGCACCACGCCGCTGATCGCATCGGAGCCGTACAGCGCCGACCCCTGCGGCCCGCGAATGACCTCGATGCGCTCGACCGAGTACGGATCGACGGCAAAGAGCAGGTACGGGCTCGCCAGCTCGACACCGTCGACGTAGGTCTTGAGGTAGTTGGCGTTGAACGAGCTGGAGCCGCGCACCGAGCCGATCTGGGCGAACGGCCCCGACACGCCGAGGTCCCAGGCGACGACGCCGGGAATCCCGCTGCGAAAGAGCTGCTCCATGCTCGTCGCACCGCTCTGGGCGATCTGCGAGGCGGTGAGCACCGAGACCGCGCTGGCCAACGAGCGCTCGGGAGCCCCAGATGCCGGCGTCCCCATCACGAGGATGCGGTCCATCACCTGCGGACGCAGCGACTGCCGCGTGTAGAGCGGCGAGAGTGTCGGGGCGCTGGAGTCGGCAAAGAGCGCGGCGACGCTGAACGGCGACCGCCCCGGCACGCGCACCAGCACGACATACCCGGACGGGCTCACGACGACGTCGAGGTCGGTGTCACGCAGGATGTCGTGAATGACCTCCCCCACCGGTGCTTCGTCGCGCGCGATCGTGATGCGGCGAGCGCTGGGGATGATGTCGCTGCTGTACGAGAGCCGAAGCGCGGCCCGCGAGGCGACCTCACGCAGCGCCCGCTCGATCGACACGTCAGCCAGATGCAGGGAAACGGGGCGCGAGAGAAGGGCGCCCCGCGAGGCGTTGCGAAGGGCGAGCGTGCTATCGCCGCGGGCGAGCTGGCGATCCTGCGCGTGGGCCGAGTGCGTCGCGACCGGGGTGGCAAGCGCCACGAGGGCGGCGCTCGCCAGTGCGCGCGCCGCCCTCCGTGCCGTCGCCCCGCGACGTGGTATCACGCACCCGCCTCCACCAGCGCCGGCGCGTCGGACGAGGGCGGCGTCGAGGAGAAGCCCGACCCGGTGAACTCCACTCGGTTTCCGTCGCGAACGAAACGCACGTCGAGGCTCATGCCAATGATGCGAAGGACTTCGTCCAGGGTCTCGCGCTCGAACTCCACCGTAAGGTGCTTGTCGGCGAGCGAACTGTCTGTGATGCGCGCTTCGACCCCATACCAGCGCTCGAGTTCGCGGGCGACGTCGGAGAGCGGGGTGTCCTTGAAGATGAGACGTCCGGACGAGAAGGCCGTGAAGGGGGCGACATCGATGCCGCGCTGCACGTCGATGCGCCCGGCCTCGCCGACGGTCGCCATGTCGCGTGGCTCGAGGACGACGGCGGTGTCGGCCGTGGCTCCGCGCCGAATGGCGACCGACCCCGAGGCGACCGCCACGCGAACCTGCGGGGAGTCGCCGTAGCTGCGCACGGCGAACTCGGTCCCGAGGTCCTCGACCACGGTGCCGCCGACGATCACCCGGAAGGGGTGCGCCTCGTCGTGCACGACGGTGAACAGCGCCTCGCCGGTCAGCTCGACTTCGCGCGCACCGGCTCCATACCCGTCACGCGTCCTGAGCGACGAAGAGACGCCAAGGACGACGAGCGAACCGTCGGGGAGCTTGATCGACCGTCGCTCGCCCGACGCGGTGGTGAACGACATGGGTGAGACGGCGGCGACCTGGCCGGCGCCGCCGTCCGACGAGCGAAGCCTGGGGAGGAGCAGCGCCCCTCCGATGATGACGACAGCGGCCGCGGCCACGCGCATCACGGAAGCAGTATCCTGCCACCAACGACGCCGAGAGGCGATGCTGACGACGTTCGAGTGCTTTCGAGGTGCCGGCGACGACTCCGCGAGGCGCGAGGAGAGCTTTCCCCAGGCGGCGTCGACATTCCACGCGGGCTCGGAGAGTGGCGTCGTCCAGGCGAGCTTCATCGCCTCCAACGCCGCCCCCCGGGCGGGGTCACCGGCGACCCACCGCTCGGTCTCAGCCCGGTCAACGGCCGAGCCTTCCCCCGCGAGGTAGCGGGCGAGGCGATCGTAGTCGTTGTCGGCGAGGAAGTCGGGTTGCATGGGCTCTGGAACGCGCACGACAGGGAGACACGCGGGCAACCGAACCCCCTTACTCCCCGAACTCGGGGCATGTTAACGTGCCGTCGCCAGTTGGCGCGAGCCGGGGCCACCGCCCCGATCGATGACGTCCCTCCTCCCCAGATGACCGCACCGCTCGACGACGACGACTCCTCGATAGTAGGGGCTGAGCTGGACGGTCCCGAGCTGCCGCCGCCGGACTTTCCGGCTCCAGCGGGGGCGTCGTCGCGAGGGGATTCCGAGCTCGTCCGTCGTCTGCGCGCGGGTGACGAGCGTGCGCTCGAGGAGCTGTTTCGCGCCTACTACGCCGGGATGTGCGCCTTCGTCCGTCGCTTCGTCTACGCGCCGGACATCGCCGAGGAGCTCGTCCAGGACGTCTTCTTCAAGCTGTGGTCCAAGCGCGAGTCGCTATCGGAAATCGATGCGCTGCGCACGTACCTGTTTCGGGCGGCGCGCAACACCGCGCTCAATCACCTGCGGCGCAAGAAGTTGGAGAACGCGTGGGAGGAGCAGGAGGCGGCGCGCGGCGAACCGATGACCACGGTGGCCACCGACGACGATGCCTCGACCGACGACGTCGCGCGCGCGGTGAACGGCGCGATCGGCAAGCTCCCCACGCGCTGCCGAGAGATCTTCGTCATGAGTCGCGAAGGGGGGATGACCTACGCGGAGATCGCCCACGCGCTCGGAATCAGCATCAAGACGGTCGAGACCCAGATGGGGCGCGCCCTCAAGTCGTTGCGCGTCTCGCTGGCCAAGTATCGCGGGGGATAGGGGATGGGCGCGGAGCGGGGTGTCTTCTTGCGGATGAGGAACGCGACATGAACTCGACCTTCCGGGCCGCCAGACGCCGTTGGCCGCGCACCGCGGCGGTGACGTTGGGGCTCGTGGCGACCGCCGCCTGTGTCGAATCGCCCGGTGTGGCGGACCCTGCCTCGGAGGTGGAGCCGCTGGCGGCGACGTTCGACGCGATGTCGAAGGCGTCGGCGCAATACGGCGACCTCGCGCGCAGCGACGGCTTCGCGCATGCGGCGCTGGCGGTGCGCGGCGGGGTGACGCCGTCGCGCCTGGAGGTGCAGACCGGGACGACGAGCGAGGTCTACGACGCCTTCGTGAGCGCGGTGCAGTGGGCTCCCGCTGTCCCGGCGTCGATCCGGCCGCCGGCGCGCCGCTCGCTGGTCGGGTGGCGGCGCGGCGACAACGGGAAGACCCGTGTCTTCGTCCTGACGTCGCCCAGCGACTCGGCGCCGATCCTGAGCCCGCTGTCGTTAGGGCCGGCGGCATCGACCGCTGCCGTCTTTGCCGCCGGATCGGCGATGCAGCAAGAGGTGGGCGACTCACCCCAGGGCTATCCCGACCTCAGCACCGCCTGGTACGGGACGGCCGGGTGGGTCAAGCTGCGCGAGGTGGCGGTGCTGGGGACGTGCGCCGACTCGGCGAGGCAGGCCAATGCGCTGGGGATGTCGCGCTGCGAGGAGGCGCGCTATTTGGTGCGCTTCGACCTCACGATGCAGCGCCTGTCGGGACGGCCGCCGCAGGAGGTGCCCGGGAGCGCGGTGCGACGCGTGTCGAGCGTCGGCGAGCCGGTGGTGAACGGGGTGCGCATCCTCTTCTCGTGTGCCGCTCCGAAGAGCGACACGGGGTGCAAGTAGCGGCCGCCCGTCCACGCATCGTTGCCTAACGCCGCGCGGGCCGCCCCTGGTCGGGACGGCCCGCGCTTCTTTCGGACGGTGTTGCCGTTCGGCTCAGCGATCGCTAAGCACGAAGGCCTGCAGCGGGGCGCCGCCGCGGGCATTGTCGGCGGCGACGATCGTGCGCCCCGTGCCGCCGGTGAGGGCGAGCGCGGCGACGTTGATGGCAACGTTGGCGGCGCGTTGCGCCGGCGCGGTCCGCGCCGGGACGACGCGCACCTGATACGTTCCCGGCGCGACGGTGAGGTACCCGGAGACGGCGCGGTAGGCCACGTTGGAGAGCGTGGGGGTCGCGGCGGCCAGGTCGGCACCGACCGCGGTGACGAAGATGTCGACGTTCCCTGCGGTGGGGCTCAGGTGCACGACGCGCACCCGCACCTGAGTGGCCGGCGCGGCGGGGTTGGTGTCGACGGTGACGAACGGGGTGATGGCCGAGCTGGCGGCGCCGCCGATGGCGTAGATGCTCTTGTCCTGTCCTTCGACGACGGCGAACGGGATCGTCGCCACCGTCACCGTGGTGTCGGCGGTGCGCTTGAGGACGAGCGAGCGGTCACCGGTGAGGACCGCCGCATAGGGCGCCGTGTTGGGAGCGGCGAGCGAGGCGGGCGTGCTCTGCGTGTAGGTGAGGTTCACCCCGAATGGGAGGCGTTCGAGGATCGCATTCACCCGCCCGCGTGTGGTGTCGGTGATGACGTTCACGAAGCGCACGCGTCCCTGCGCCCCCGTTGGCTGCAACGGGCCGGCGGCCGTGTCGGTGCCGCAGGCGGCGCTCCCGGCCACGAGGGCGAGGCTGGCGAGGAACCACGGAAGTCGACGCGCCACGCGCACCGTCCGAATGAAGTGGATGGATGTCTGGGTCATGATCGGTCGGCGCCTCACTGGACGGGGCATGAGGCGGGGAAGGCGGAGGGCTCCGCAGGATCGGGGAGCGCAGCGAAGGTGGCGTTGGGGTTGGCGTTGCGGTCGCCGACGGCGTACGGGAGCCAGCAGCGCTGCGCGTCGGTCGGGACACCGGGGGCGGCGAACGGCCCGCGCACGGCGCCGCGACGGCGCGCATCCTCCCAGCGGAGCCCGGTCCCCAGCAGTTCGTAGCGTCGCTGGGTGTAGATCTCCGTCAGCAGCTGCGCCTGGGTGAGCGGCGCGGTGAGCGCGGGGAGGCACGCCTTGGGGTCATCCAGCCCGCGTCCACCGGTGCAGTCGGTGCGCACCGAGTCGAGCACGGCCTGCGCCGCCGAGAGTTGGTTCTGGTTGGCCAGAGCCTCGGCCTTGATCAGCAACGCCTCGTCGGGGAGATAGACGGGGAGCGGAGCGGTGGGATTGGCATATCGATTCCACGGATCGAGCAACGCACCGACGCGTCCGCTGAGGGTGGTCGACGGCACCACGAAGTACTGGAAGCGCCGATCCTCCGGGAGCATCGAGAGGCGCCACTGCCGCCGCACGGCGATCCCGTTGGTCCCGCCGGTGACGTTGGCGTACGGGTTCACGCTCGGGGCCGGGAAGGTGAGCACCGACAGGGCGGCGGTCCCGGTGCGCGCGACGAGGTTGACCGCCGCCAGCGCGGTGGCGTCGTCACCGGCCATGCGTGCATAACGCGCGCGCAGCAGGTTGAGTGTGTTGGTGAGCGAGACGCCCGGCGTGAGGATGCTGGTGGTGAAGAACGCGCTGGGCGGGGTGGCGGCGAGGATCGTGACGGCCGAGTCGAGCAGGGCGCGCACGTACGGAAGCGCCTGCGCGCGGGTGACGTACGCCGGTGCCGTCTCGCCGAACGTCTTGATCGGGAGCTTCTGGTACGACTGGATGGCCTCGCCTAACGCCTCGGCCTTGAGCATGTAGGCCAGCACCTGCAACCCCGACTTGGTCCCGGCGTCGAACTGCGCCCCCAGCGCGTTGGCGCCGTTGAGCAGGTCGTCGGCGGTGCGCACGGTGCGGTAGATCGAGTTGAAGACGTTGTCGGCGATGCCGGTCCCCGACGGGACGGCCCCCTGCTCGGCGTCGCTGATGGAGATGAGGGCGGCGGAGGTGGCCGCGAACTCGTCGGTCACCAGCCCGGCCATGTAGGCGTAGTTGAAGTACGAGGTGGCAAAGCGCCCCTGCAGCCCGGTGGCGAGGGCGATCACGCCGTCAGGGCTGGTGGTGACTTGCTCCTCGGTGGGGGCATTGGGGTTCTGCAGGTCGAGCGAGCAGCCCGCGAGGGCGAGCATGGAAACGGCGGCCGCGGCCACCGCGAACGGTCGGATGAGTCGCATGGTAGTCTCGTGCTCCCGGTCAGTACGTGAATCGCGCACTGATCGACCACACGCGCGGGATGGGGTAGCCACCGAAGTCGAAGCCGCGGTCGGCGGCGGTCGTCTGCGCCGAGCCAAGCCCGCCGGCGTTGGTGCCGAAGAGGTTGATCTCGGGGTCGTAGCCGCTGTAGTCGGTCCAGACCCACAGGTTGCGACCGGACAGGGTGAGGGCGATGCCGTCGCGGATGACACGCTTCACGAACGGCTGGTCGAACGTGTAGCTGGCGGAGAACTCGCGCAGCTTCACGAAGCTTCCGTCCTCGATCCAGTACTCGAAGATCCCCTGCGTGCGGGAATTGAAGCCCGGCGGGAGCTTGCGCGGATCGCCGTAGGGGAGGAGTTCGCGCTCCATCTCCTTGGAGTTGCTGGCGACGCCGGCGTTCTGGGCGCGGGTCGACAGGTTCATGATGTCGTTGCCGAAGACGCCGTCGAGCAGGACGCGCAGGCGGAGCTTCTTGAACAGCGTCATCTCGTTGAGGAGCGACGCCAGGAACGAAGGGTTCGGGTCACCGATGACGTTGTTGAGCGAATCGTTGCAGGTGCCGCCGGAAATGGCGCGCCGCAGGGCCGCGGTCCCCATGTCCACCGTCTGGTTACTGCGGCGATAGCGTCCCAACGAGTCGAGCAAGAGTGCGCCGGTGACGCAGTTGCGCGCGGCGTACGAGCCGTAGAACACGCCCGCCGGCTGCCCCGTGCGAATGCGATTGGGATAGCCGCCGGCCGACTGGAAGTCCTGGATGGACAGCGACTCGACCAGGTTCGTGTTCTTCGTGTAGGTCGCCGTCGACGACCACTGGAAGTTGGGCTGGTCGACGTTGGTGGTACGCAGCAACACCTCGATCCCCTTGTTGGACATGCTCCCGATGGGGAAGAACTGGCGTGAGAAGCCGGTGCTGGTGGGGAGCGGTCGGAAGAAGAGGAGGTCGTCGACGATGCGGTCGTAGTAGGTGACCTCACCGCCCACGCGCCCGTTGAGGAAGCCGACCTCGGTCCCCAGCTCCCATTCGCGCGCGCGTTCGTTGCGCAGCGTCGGGTTGCCGAAGGTGACGTCGTTGACGAAGCCCGGGCGTCCGGCGAAGGGGCTCTGGGCAAAAGTGACAAACTGCGAATAGGCGTTGACGATCCCCGGCTGCGAACCCGCCCATCCCAGGGCGCCGCGCAGGCGCAGGTTGTTGAACAGTCCCGAGCGATTGTCGACCAGGACGTACGAGGCCGAGAACTTGGGGAAGAGCTGCCAGCGCTCGGACGGGGCGAAGGTCGACGACGCGTCGTACCGGGCGGCGGCGCTGAGGAAGAGCTTGTCGGCGAACGACACCTCCTGCTGCGCATAGAAGCCCAGCGTGCGGAGCTCGACCTCGGTCTGCCCGGCGGAGAAGACCGAGCCGGCACTCACAAGGTCGCCGACCGGGGCAAGGCCGTTGGCCGAGGCCAGCGTGGTGCGCACCTGTTGCTGCGTGAAGTTGAAGCCGCCCGTGGTGCGCAGCTCCATCGTGCCGAGGGCCGGCCAGCTGTACGTCGCGACCCCGTCCTGGTTGATGACCCGGTTGCCCTGCCACGCCGATTGCGACTGCCCGGTGGCCAGGAGCGAGGTGCCGAGCACGGCGCCGCGGGGGATGAACTGCCGCTGCTCGAAGCCGATGTTGTCGATGCCTAACGTATAGTCGAGCAGGAGCGCCGGGACCGGCGTCCAGGTGAGCTTGGTGGAGCCGATGAACCGGTCGATCACCTGCGGATTGCGGATGCGATCGATGGCCAGGAGCGGGTTGGTGCCGAGCGCCGGCGGGAGGGGGTAGATCCCGTTGACCGGGCGGAAGTCGACGTTGGTGGGGGCGAAGAAGAGCGACCCCATGATGCCGTAGCTGTTCTGCTCGCCGAAGGCCTGGACCTGGTTCTGCGTGTTGACGTAGTTGGCCGTGACGTTGGCGATGAGGCGCGACGCGAGCTGCTGCTGCAGGTTGATGCGCGCCCCCGAGCGACGCGACGACGTGGAGCGCATGATCCCGTCTTCATCGCTGAAGTTCCCGCTGATGAAGTAGCGCGTCTGGTCGTTGCCCCCCTCGACGGTGAGGTTGGCCTCGCTCGCCGGCGCCCGCTGGAAGATGTCGTCCTGGTAGTTGAAGCGCTGGACCGGAAGCCCGGCCTCGTTGTACGGATAGAAGTTGAATGGCTGCTGCGCGCGCAACTCGTTGGTGGCGTAGCGCAGGTTGAGCCCAAACCGCGGCTTGCCGATCGTCCCCTTCTTGGTGAAGATCTGCACCACGCCGTTGTTGGCGCGCGAGCCGTAGAGCGCCGCCGCCGCCGCGCCGCGGATGATCTCGATGCGCTCGATGTCGGCCGGGTTGAGGTCGGCCAGGCGGTTCTGCGGGTTGGCGCGCGACCCGAGGTCGGCGAGCTGCGCCGATCCGTTGTCGATGATCACCCCGTCGACGATGTACAGCGGGTCGGAGCCCGAGATGAAGGAATTGGTCCCGCGCAGGCGCACGGAGACGCCACCGCCGCCCGGGCCGCCGGAGTTCTGCGAGATCTGCGCACCGGCGACCTTCCCCTGCAGCGCCTGGTCGATCGTGGTCGCGACGGCGCGCGTGATGAGCGTCGAGTCGACCGAGGCGATGCTCGTCCCGATCTTCCGCCTCTCGGTGGGGGCGGCCGAGCCTGTGACGACGACCTCGGAGAGGTTGACCGCGCTCACCTGCAGCGCGACGTCGAGCGTTGCGGTGGCCCCGGCCGCGATGGTGACGGTGCGGGAGACGGGCTGGTAGCCCAGGCGGCGAACCGTGACGGCGCGCGTCCCGACCGGGACGCTGACGAGGGCGAAGCTTCCGTCGGCGGAGCTCAACGCCCCGATGCGCGTGTCGGCGACGAGGACCTGGGCGTCACCCAGTCCGCGTCCGGAGGCGGCGTCGGTGATGCGTCCGCGAATCGTCCCCGTGTTCCCTTGCGCGCCAGCAGCGAGCCATGGGGTAGCGAGCCACGGGGTGGCGAGGACGAGGGCGGCGATGAGGCCGCGTCGTATACCAGGGAGGGGCATCTCTACGACTCCAGAAATCCGAGGGAAGGGAGGGGTGGTGGTGCCGACATCAGCGGTGCGGTGAGGGGTAAAGCGGTTCCGGACGCCCTACGGTTTCGCTTCGGCGACGATGAGCAGCGATGCCGGCTTGAGCGTGTGCGGGTGCAACGGCTCGGCGAGCTCGCGTACGACGAACCCGCTCTCGATGATGAGGGTGACCCACGTGGCGAGCGTGCGGAAGAACCAGGGGGCCGGGTCGGTGAAGCTCGGGCTGAAGCCGGCCCACGACCCGGGGCGCCAGCCGTCAACATACGGGAGTTCGCCCAGCGTCGACGCCGGATGCAGCGTCTGAACGATCAGGCGCCCACGTGGGACGAGCAGGGAGGGGATGCGCCGTACGAGCGCGTCGACCGCCTCCTTGCCGATGAGGGAGAAATTGGCCACCGCGACGTCGACCTGCACATCGAGCGCCCCGGCCGCGATCGCCTCGTACGACGCCACGCGATAGTCTCCCCCGGGGGCGGCGAGGCGCGCGGCCTCGACCAGTTCAGGGATGACGTCGACACCGATCGTCGTTATGCCATGCTCGCTCAGGGCACGGGAGAGCCACCCTTCGCCGCAGCCGATGTCGAGCGCCGTGGCCGGCGCTTGCCGCATCACCGCCTCGAGGATGGCGCGATCGGTGACCAGGCGGCGCGAGTCGATCTGCCCTTCGCGCACGGCCGTGGACCACGGAGCGGCGTTGCGGCGCCAGGAGTCGATGATCTTTTCGTCGCTGAGCGGAGAGGACATACCGGTCGCGTGGTGTGCGTGATGCAGCGCGCGGGCGCGAAAGCTGAGCGGTGCGAGTGCGTCGCGCCACCGGTGGAGGTGATTCCCCTGACCGCGCCCCACCGCGCCCGACAACCTCAGCCGGAGCGCTGCGCCCGAGGGGGATGGCCAGACAACCGGCCAAGTGCAGTCGGAACGCGAGACGGCCGCATCCCCTGCAAGGGAGATGCGGCCGTCTCGACGTGCAGCTGCCGGCTGACGGGTCAGCGCTTGGTCGTGCGTTGACCGGTGGTCCGTCGGCCGGTGTCCGTCAGCTGTTGGGGTCGAGGATCTTCTTGATCTGCGCGCGGGCATCGTCGAGATGCGCGCGCGTGGTGCGATCGGTCGCGCGACCGGCTGCTGCGGCCAGCTGGCCGTCGAGCGCTCGCAGCTCGGCGCGGAAGATCGACTTGATGTCGCTGGTGGCGCGCGCCCCGGCAAACTGCGCGGCGAACTGCGCCGGGAGGCCGGCGGGCATCACGACGGGTCGCGGATTGATCTTCGACTCGACGGCGGTGAGGTAGGTGCGCTGCAGCTCACGACGATAGGCATCGATGCGCACGTTCCCCGACGACAGCTCGCTCCAGATGCCGTTGCGCACGTCGGCGGCCATCTCGGCCAGCGTGTACGCCTCGCCCGGCTTGGCCATCGCATCGAACTCGATGAGGCGCTCGAGGCGGCGGTCGTTCATGAGCTGGCTGAGGACACGCCCCTGCGCGCCGTTGATGCGCCGGATCGCCCCTTCGACTTCGATCTTCCGCAGGATGTCGTCGAGCAGGAAGTAGGTCGGCGTGGCGAAGGCGTTGTCGTTGAGGAACTTCACCGCGTCCTTCTGGTGCTGTCGCGAGTTGGGGACGTAACGCGGACCCGACTGGCCGGCGTACTTCTCCTGCGCCTGCGTCCCGCCCACCACGTCGGCCACGTGCGACAGCTCGGTCGCCCACTGGCCGATGAGGCGCCCGTACATCTGCGACAGGTCCTCGTAGTCCTTGCCGTCCTGCACCGTGGCGGGGACGAGGAGCGGGACGATCTGCTTGATCGACTTGATCCCCCACCCGGTCGCCTTCACGGCGTCGGCATCACCCACGGCCTCGCTGTGGTCGCCCGGATCGGCGCCGCGCGAGTCGGACATGTTGAAGCGGTACCAGGGGGTCGCGTCCTGCTCGCGCGACCACTTGTCGAGCGTCGCCCACTCCTCGTCCGGCGTCTTGGCCGACGGGATCGGCGTGTAGCCCCAGCGCGTGATGTACTTGTCCCAGGGGCCGATGCGCGGGATCAGGTCGTCGAGCGGGATGCCGTCTTCGGGCTGCGCGGTGTAGTTGAAGCGCGAGTAGTCCATGATCGACGGCGAGTGCCCCATCCGGGCGACCCACGTCTTGGAGCGCACCGAGTCGACCGGATACGTCGACGAGCCCTTCTGATCGTGCTGGAAGCCTAACGTGTGCCCGACTTCGTGGGCGACGACGAACTCCACCAGGCGTCCCATCAGCGCGTCGGGGAACGGCCACTGGCGGGCGCGCGCGTCGAGGTGCCCCACCTGCGTGAAGTACCACGAGCGCTGCAGGTTCATGATGTTGTGGTACATGTAGATGTCCGACTCGAGGATCTCGCCCGAGCGCGGGTCGTTCACGTTCGGCCCGGTGGCGTTCTCGATGGTCGAGGGGAACCAGCGCACCACCGAGTAGCGCGCATCTTCCGGCGACCAGTTCGGGTCGTCCTTGGGCGCATCGGCGGCGACGATCCCCTTGATGAAGCCCGCCTCCTCGAAGGCCACCTGCCACTGCTCGATCCCCTTCTTCACGTAGGGCTTGAGCCAGTCCGGCGTGGCCGGATCGACGTAGTACGTGATGGGCTTGACCGGCTCCGACTTGGCGGCGCTCGGGTCCTTCTTTTCCAGGCGCCAGCGCACGATGTACTCGCGCTCCTGCGCGCGCTGCTCGGGGCGCGAGTAATCGAGGTTGCTGAGCGAGAAGAAGCCGATGCGCTTGTCGGCCAGGCGCGGCATCATCGGGACGTCGGGGAGCTTGACCATGCTCCAGTGCATGACGAGCGACGCCGTGCCGTTGGCCGCGGGGGCGAACGGGTTGGCCTGGGCTGCCGGCAGTCCGGGCGGCGACGCGATCGTCAGCACCGCCTCGACTTCGACGTTGGTCGGGAACGCCAGGACCTTCTCGATGAACGAGCGGGTGGCGTCGGGGGCCCCGCGGAACTGGTTCCCCGGTCCGATCTCGCTCGGCGGCGCCGTGTACAGGCGCGTCACGTCGATCACCGCGGCGCTGTCGGCGCCGTAGGCATCCACGTTGAAGGCGGCCAGGATCAGGTCAAAGTTGGAATTGCGCACGGCGCGGGCGATCGCCGTCGTCGAATCGGCGACGGTCTCGTAGGAGACGTTGCGCAGGAGGATGCGATTGTCGCGACGCTCCCAGCGCACCACGCGGCGCGGCCCCACCTGCTGTCCGCCGTAGCCGGCGTTCACCGGGACGCGGGCCGCACGGGCGACCAGGAGGAAGTCCTTGTTCAGCGCGCTCTTCGGGATCTCGAAGAGGAGGCGGCTACCGATGCGGTGCGTCTTGAAGAGCCCATCGCGCGTGACGGCGTTGGGGGTGACGACGCGGTTGTACGGGCGCGGCGCCGGATCGGTCGCCCCCGCCGCGCCCGGAAAGCCGGGGATCTGCGCGCGGGCCGAGTCGCCCTGCGGTGCCGCCGGGGTCGGGGCAGTGGGACGCGGCGCGTTGGCGCCGGCATTGGGCGCCCGAGGCGACGGGGCCGTGGTCGGTGGCGCCGTCTTGCAGGCGCCAAGGACGGCGAGCGTCGCCGAGAGGGCGATCGCAGATCGCGAGAACGACAAACGCGACATGAAGGGATCCGTGGGTGGGGTGGATCGTGTGGACGCGCCACCAGGCGCGACGAACGACCCAAGCGTGCCTTAGTGTACGCTGTTCGGTCGATTCGCGCTGGAGGCCCGGCGGGGGGCGACGGCGACCCGGCCGTCCCCACCGCCGATGCTGCCGTGGCGGGTGCCGCGGCTCACCGTCCGTGCCGCCAGACGACGGGCGACACGGACTCGGCGATCTGCTGCGCTTACTTGGGGATCGCCACGTACTCCACGCGCCCCGCGTTGAAGCGCGGAACGGCGACGCGCTGGCGCTTGCTGTCGACGCCGATGTCGGCTGGCGCCTCCATGTCCCCCTTGAGTCGGGTGAGCGCGCCGTTGGCCACGACGTTGAGCGACGAATCGGCCCAGCTGGTGACGAGGAGGCGGCCATCGCCGAGCACCTCGAGGCCATCGTACTGTCCGGGGCCCGTGGCGAGCTGCGTGGTGGTCGTCTCGCCGGGCTTCCAGGCGATGATCGCCGGGCCGCCGAACGAGGCGAGGACAAAGCGCGCGTTGGCCGCGTCCCAGGCGATCCCGTTGGGGCGCGTCAGGAGCGAGTCGCTTTCGAGGGCGATGCTCGGCTTGCCGCCGGCGATCGCGAAGATGCGATCCTTGCCGGGGTGCGAGAGTTCGCCGGTGGCGCTGAAGGCGATCCCCGTGTCGGTGATGTAGACGGTGCCGTCAGATGCAATGGCGACGTCGTTGAGGAAGGTGGCCCCCATCGGCGCGAGGTCGATGGTGGCGATCACCGCGCCGGTGTTCTTGTCGAAGGCGCGGACGACGTCGATGTCGGCGACCCAGAGCGTGTCGCCGGCGATCGCCATCCCCTTGGGGGCGTTCAGCGTCACGCCGTTCTGCCCGCCGCGGACCACGTCGACCGGGGTCCCCGGATTGGCGGCATCGAGGCGCACGATGGCGCCGTTGTTGTCCTTCTGGTTCGGGTTGCCGTCGATGTTGCTGACGAAGTAGGCGTCGAGCGCGGCATCGTAGCGCACGCTCTCCGGGACCTTGAACCCTTCGGTGGCGGGCGGCAGCGCCTCCACGGCGGGGGCCGGAACCGCGGCCGTGGAGTCGGCGGCGGGCGCCTTCTCGCCCCCGCACGCGGCGACGAGCGATCCTAACGAGACGAGGGCAAGCCGGCGCCAGGGGGCGACGCGGGACGGAAGAAGACGGGACATGGGAGCTCTCCTGTGCACGTGACGGCCCCGTCGGTGCGCGCTGGCCGGTTGCGCCGCGGCACGGGGCTCGGAAGGAAAACTACCGCCCTCGCCGCCTGGTGCCCGCCGCGCGACGTTTCGGCGAAAGCCACGCGACAGTCCGGCAGGGGTCCGTTGCGTCGCGCCCACGCGCGGGCCACATTCGCGCCCGTGCCCCAGCCATCGATGCTCACGCCCGGCGGAACGCCGCATCGCTACCCTGAGTCGCCGGTCTTCTATCGATCGCTGACTCGCGACTACCCGCTGGCGGTACGCGGCGAGGGGTGCTGGCTGGAGGACGCCGACGGCAAACGCTACCTCGACGCGGTGGGGGGGGCCTTCGTGGCCAACATCGGGCATGGGGTCGCCGAGATCGGCGCGGCGATGGCGGCGCAGGCGTCGCGACTGGCCTACGTGAACGGCACGGCCTTCACCAACGAAGCGGTCGAGGGGCTCGCTGAGCGGCTGGTCGCCCGGGCGCCGGGGCTGGGGAAGGCCTACATCCTTGGGAGCGGCTCCGAAGCGGTCGAGGCGGCGCTCAAGCTGGCGCGGCAATACTGGATCGAGCGCGGAGCGCCGACGAAGCACAAGATCATCGCCCTCGCCCCCGGCTACCACGGCAACACGATGCTCGCGCTGTCGGCGTCGGCGCGCGAGCACTACCGCGCGTATTGGCGCGAGTGGCTGGTGGACGTGCACCGGATCCCGGCGCCGTATGCCTATCGCTGCCCGTGTGCGGGAGCGGGCGACTGCCCAACATGCAGTGGGTCGGCGCTGGAGGCGGCGATCCTCGAGGAGGGGAGCGACCGGGTGGCCGCCTTCATCCTCGAACCGGTCGGGGGGAGTTCGACCGGGGCCAACGTGCCGCGCGACGACTACCTGCGCACGGTGCGCGACATCTGCACTCGGCACGACGTCCTCCTCATCGCCGACGAGGTGCTGTGCGGCGCCGGGCGCACGGGGACGTGGACGGCGATCGAACAGTGGGGGGTGCGCCCCGACCTCCTGACGTTAGGCAAGGGGATTGGCGGGGGCTACGCGCCGGTGAGTGCGCTCATGGCGAGCGATGCGGTGGTCGACGTGATCGCGCGCGGGAGCGGTTACCTGATGCACGCGCAGACGTTCTCGCACCACGCTGTCATGTGCGCCGCGGGGGTCGCGACGCTCGATTACCTGGCCCAGCACCGACTGGTGGAGCGCTGCGCGCAGGTGGCGCCGGCTTTCCATCGCGCGCTGGCGCGGCTGCGCGGGCTCCCCGGGGTGGGCGACGTGCGGGGGCACGGCCTGCTGGCCGCGGTGGAGTTTGTCGCCAGCCCCGATTCGCGCGCCCCGTTCCCTCGCTCGGAGAAGGTGGCCGAGCGCTTCACCCGCGCCGCGCAGGCGGCCGGGCTCATCGTCTGGCCTAACGTGGGGCAGGCCGACGGCACCAACGGTGACCTGGCGATGCTGGCGCCGCCGTTCATCATCACCGAGGCGGAGATCGACGAACTGGTCGACCGCTTTACTGTCGCGGTCCACGCGACGTTCGCCGCCCCCTCGACTGCGTGACACCCGTCATGACCGACCGCGATTATCCGAAGATCGTCGTTCCCCCGCCGGGCCCCAAGGCCAGGGCCGTTGTCGACCGCGACTCCGAGTGGACGTCGCAGTGCTACATCAAGGAGTATCCGCTGGCCATCGCCCGCGGCTCCGGAGTGATGGTCGAAGACATCGACGGCAATCGGTACCTCGACTTCATGGCGGGGATCGCGGTGGCGTCGACGGGCTACGGACATCCCCACGTGGTGCAGGCGATCCAGGCGGCGGCCGCCAACTTCCTCCACATCTGCGGGAGCGACTTCTACTACGAAGGGATGGCGGCGCTCTGCGAGCGACTGGCCAAGGTGGCGCCGGGGCCCACCAAGAAGCGCGTCTTCCTGACGAACTCGGGGACCGAGGCGACGGAGGGGGCGATCAAGCTGGCGCGGTACGCCACGCGTCGCACCGCGATGATCGCCTTCAAGGGCGCCTTTCACGGGCGCAGCACCGGCGCGGTGTCGCTGACGTCGAGCAAGTCGCGCCAGCACGCCGGCTTTGGGCCGCTGCTCCCCGATGTGCACCACATCGACTACGCGTATCGCTATCGCTGCCGTCACTGCGCCGACAAGCCGGCGTGCACCAAGGGGTGCGTGACGTCGATCGAGCACGATCTCTTCGCGCGTCATCTCGATCCGCACGACGTGGCGGCGATCTTCGTCGAGCCCATTCAAGGGGAAGGGGGCTACGTCGTCCCCCCCGCGGGCTTCCTCACCGAGCTGCGCCACCTCTGCGACAAGTACGGCATCCTGCTGGTCTTCGACGAGGTGCAGAGCGGGATCGGGCGCACGGGGAAGATGTTCGCCTGCATGCATGAAGGGGTCGAGCCCGACATCCTGCTCACGGCCAAGGGGCTGGGGTCGGGGATGCCGATCGGGGCGATGATCGTGCGCGAGACGGTCGACAAGTGGCGCAACGGGGCGCACGGCTCGACGTTCGGCGGCAACCCGGTGTGCTGCGCGGCGGCGCTGGCCACGCTCGACGTGGTGGAGCAGTCGGCGATGGCCAACGCGGCGGTGCAGGGGGAGCGCCTCAAGGCGGGGGCCGAGGCGCTGATGGCGAAGCACGCCTGCATCGGCGACGTGCGCGGCGTGGGGCTGATGGTGGGGCTGGAGTTCGTGAAGGACCGCACGACGCGCGAGCCGGATGGGGTCCTGGTGCAGCACATCGTGGAGCTGGCCTTCGAGCGCGGACTGTTGTTGTTAGGCGCGGGGAAGAGCGCGTTGCGCCTGGCGCCGCCGCTGGTGATCGATGCGGTCGACATCGACCGCGGGCTGGCCATGCTGGATCAGTGCATCACCGACGCGACCGCGGCCGCGCGGTGAGCAAGGTCGTCTCCATGCGTGAGGCGATCGCCGCGCACGTGCGCGACGGCGACACGCTGGTGATCGAAGGGTTCACGCACCTGATCTGTTTCGCGGCGGCGCACGAGATCATCCGCCAGCGGCGGCGCGATCTCACGCTCTGCCGCCTGACGCCGGACGTGGTCTACGACCAGATGATCGCCGCCGGCTGTGCGTCGAAGCTCGTCTTCTCATGGGCGGGAAATCCCGGGGCGGGGTCGCTGCACGCCTTTCGGCGCGCGGTCGAGTCCAGGCCGCCGACGCTGGCCATCGAGGAGTACTCGCACTTCGGGATGGTCGCGCGCTTCAGCGCCGGCGCGGCGCGACTCCCCTTCTGGACCCTCAACGACTACCAGGGGACCGACCTGTCGGTCGCCAATCCGCAGATCCGGAGCATCACCTGCCCCTACACGGGGCGCGAGCTGGCGACCGTCCCCGCGCTCAACCCCGACGTGACGATCGTGCACGCGCAGCGCGCCGACGCCGAGGGGAATGCGCAGGTGTGGGGGCTGCTCGGCGTGCAGAAGGAGGCGGCGTTTGCGTCGGAGCGGGTGATCGTGGTGGTCGAGGAGCTGGTGGATTCGTCGGTAATTCGGGCCGATCCCAATCGCACGATCATCCCCGGGATGATTGTCGATGCGGTGGTCGTGGAGCCGTGGGGGGCACACCCGTCGTATGCGCAGGGGTTCTACGACCGCGACAACGCGTTCTACGTCGCGTGGGAGGATGTGTCGCGCGATGCGTTGCGACTGGCGGAGTACCTGGACGCGTGGGTGTACGGCGTGGCCGACCGGGCGGAGTACATGGCGCGGCAGCCGGAACTCACGAGGCGGTTGGCGGCGCGCGCGGCGATGAGCGGGGAAGTGTCGTATGGGTACTGAAGGGCGGGACGGGAGACGGGAGACGGGAGACGGGAGTGCGCCGCTACGCGGCGCGGATTCGACGGCTGCTCCCGACTCGACCTCGTCGTTGTCGTACTCCAACGCCGAGCTCATGGCATGCGTCGCGGCGCGCGAACTGCGCGACGGGGAGGTGGTCTTCGTCGGGATCGGGCTCCCGAACCTGGCGTGCAACCTGGCCCGCGCGACCCACGCACCACGCCTCACGCTGATCTACGAATCGGGGGCGATCGGGGCGCAGCCCGAACGACTGCCGGTCTCCGTCGGCGATCCGTCGTTGGTCACCGGCTCGCTCATGATCTGCGGCATGGCCGATGTCTTCCAGCTCTTCCTGCAGAACGGGCGCATCGAGGTCGGCTTTCTGGGCGGGGCGCAGGTCGATCGGTGGGGGAACATCAACACCACGGTCATCGGCGATTACGCTTCACCCAAGGTGCGGCTGCCGGGGAGCGGCGGGGCGGCGGAGATCGCGATTCATGCGCGGCGCACGCTCATCATCGCACGCCTCAACCCACGCGCCTTCCCGGCGCAGGTCGACTTCATCACCTCGCCAGGGCATCGGGCGCGCGGCGGCACGCGGCGAGAGCTCGGGATGCCGGGTGCTGGGCCGACGCGGGTGATCACCGACAAGGCGATCCTCGCCGCCAACGCGTCGACGGGTGAGCTGGAGCTGGCGGCGCTCTATCCCGGCGTGAGCGTGGACGACGTGCGACGCGGCGTGGGGTGGGAGCTGGCGGTGCGTGAGGCGCTGGACGAGGTGGTGGGGCCGAGCGAACATGAGCTGCGGCTGCTGCGCGAGACGCTGGATCCGCAGCGACTATTTCTGGGCTGACGCGCGCGCGAGTGCGACCCGGTGTTCGCGCGGCTCGACGCCGTACGCGCCGCCTGGGTTCGCCTGAGTGCGCCTTCGCGGTGAGGCGGTGATGCGATGACCAGGAGGGGCGCGATGCGAGGACCGGTGCACCTGTCGGCGATGCTCATGCTGTGCGTGCTCGCCGCCACGCCAGCCACTGCGCAGGCGCGCCCGCGCGCGCGCGACCTCGGCGTCCCCTTTGATGGAACGCCGGGGCCGCACAATGCCATCACCGACGTTGCCGGCGTCGAAGTTGGTCACCTTACGCTCGTCGTTGGCGAGGGAAAGACCAGCGTACGCACCGGCGTCACCGCGGTGCTCCCGCGCGGCAAGCGATGGGCCCCGGTATTCGCCGGCTGGTTCGCCGGCAATGGCTTCGGTGAGATGACGGGGGCGCCGTGGGTCGTGGAAGGGGGGATCCTGGGCGGTCCGGTGATGATCACCAACACCTACTCGGTGGGCGTCGTGCGCGATGCGGTGAACTCCTGGTTCGCGGAGGTGGTGCGACAGGAGATCCCGTGGCACCAGCCGGTGGTCGGTGAGACGTCGGATGCGTTCCTCAACGACGCCGCGGCCCAACGGGTCACCAAGGCACACGCCTTCGCCGCCCTCGACTCGACGCGTGGCGGTGCCGTGCGCGAAGGCAACGTCGGCGGTGGGACCGGGATGGTGGCGCACGGCTTCAAGGGAGGGATCGGCACTGCGTCGCGCCGAGTGGGTGAACGCTACACGTTAGGCGTGCTGGTGCAGGCCAACTACGGGACGCGCGAGGCGCTGACCATTGCCGGCGTGCCGGTGGGGCGAGAGGTGACAGGGGCCGGGCGCGAGCGGCGCGACGGCGGTGCAGCTGACGGAACGCCGCCGGCCGATCGCGATGGATCGATCATCGTGGTGGTCGCCACCGATGCCCCGCTCCTCCCACACCAGCTCGAGCGCCTCGCGCGGCGCGTCCCCATGGGGATCGCGCGCCTCGGCGGCACCGCATCCAACGGGTCGGGCGACATCTTCATCGCCTTTTCGACGGCCAATCCTGGTGCGGCGGCGTCCACCGGCGAGACGCCGCTGTCGTGGCTCCCCAACAACGATCTCAGCCCCTTCTTCGTGGCGACGATCGAGGCGGTGGAGGAGGCGATCGTGAACGCGCTGGTTGCGGCGGAGACGATGACCGGCGCCGGCGGGACGGTGTACGCTCTCCCGCACGACCAGCTGCAAGCCGCCCTGCGAAAGTACAACCGACTGCGCAGGTAGCGGCCGTCGCGCGCCACGTGCCGTTGCGCACGTGCTAGGTCCTCACAAAGAAGGGACGCAGCGGCGCCTGTTCGGCTGAGGCGACCATGGTGCGTTGTCAGGGCGGCGCCCGCGGGCGCGTGTTGTCACTACGGCGAACGGCGGAGCGCGCGACACGCCGTTCATGAACTGTGTAGTGCACATCACCACCGGATCGCTGGATGCTCTCACTCCTGCTTGCAGCCGTCGTCTTTTCTGGTTCGCTCGAATCGTCTGCGCGTCCGGCAGGGGACCCGGTTGGCCCTCGTCGCCTCGCCTCGCCGTTTGCGCTCCCGTCCGGTCTTCCGGCCGACACCACGCGCCCGCGCCGAGTGGCGGTGGAATACAGCGACGCGTACGCGACGCGACTCACGATCCACCGCGTCGCGAGCTACACCATGCTCCCGCTGTTCGGCGCGGAGTACATCCTGGGGCAGCGGCTGCTCGACCACTCGAGTTCGACCACGCGCAACCAGCATGCGGTGGTGGCTGGCGCCGTGGCGACGCTCTTCGGCGTGAACACCATCACCGGCGTCTGGAACTGGTGGGAGGGGCGCAACGATGAGAATGGCCGTACGCGCCGTACGGTGCACACCGTCCTGATGCTTGCCGCCGACGCGGGCTTCGTCGCCACCGGCGTGCTCGCCAACTCCGCGAGCGGTTCGCACGACAAGGCGCTCACGCACCGCAACGTGGCCATCGGCTCGATGGGGATCGCCACCATCGGGACGGCGATCATGTGGTTCTGGAAGGACTGACCCCTCGCACGCACGCGGAGACTGCTAGTGTCCATGCTCGAACGCGCCGTGGAGGTCGTGGCCCCCTGGCAGACCGTATATGAGAACTCCACGCTGCTCTCCACCTCGGTGATCGCCCTGCACCTGACGGCGTTGCTCGTCGGCGGTGGACTGGCGATCGCCGCCGATCGCAGCACGCTGCGTGTCGGGAATACGGCGCCTGACGACCGGCAGCGGCAGCTCGCCGAGCTGGGCGCCGTGCATCGCCCGGTGCTGGGGGCGCTCACAGTCCTGTTCGTCAGCGGCGTCGCCCTCACCGCCGCGGACCTCGAGACCTACATCGTGTCGCCGGTGTACTGGATCAAGTTCGGCTTCATCGTCCTCCTCCTCGTGAACGGCGTCGTCATGACGCGCACCGAGGGGGCGCTGCGTCGCGACTCCGCGCTCGCGCCCACCGTCGCGCAGTCGCTGTGGCGACGGATGCGCGCGAGCGCCTGGACGAGCATCGCACTCTGGATCGCTACGCTCGTCCTTGGGACGGCGCTGGTGAACATGGCCTGACGAGCGCCAGACGACGTACGACACCCCATACCACACCACACGACACACCAGGCACCACGGAGACGCCGCCATGAACGACCCCATCATCACCACGAGCACGACGCCCGCACACGCGAGCGAGGAGTGCGGCGGGCGCTGCGCGCACGAGACGGTGCGCGAGGGGCTCGCCTTCCTGGGCGCCGAAGCGGCGCGCCTGGACCGGCGCGGCTTCCTCACGCAGTCGATGCTGGCGGCGGCCGCGCTCGCCCTCGCTGCCTGCGGTGGCGATGCGATCACCAGCAACGCGCCCACCACCGTCGGCTCGAGCATCAAGATCGCCGACTATTCCACGCTCTCCTCGGTTGGAGGGGTCGCCCTCGTGACGCTCAATGGTGCACCACTCGCCATCGTCCGCACCGGGACCGACACGTTCATCGCGCTCTCCCGCGTCTGTCCGCACGAAGGGGCGCTCGTGACCAGCACCAGCACGGGCTTCACCTGCTCGCGCCACGGCGCCAAGTTCGGCACGACCGGCACGTGGCAGAGTGGACAGCGCACCTCGAGCCTGCGCAGCTACACCACCACGTACGACGCCGCGACGGGGACGCTCACGATCGGCTGAGTGGACGCGCGGCTGCGCGTCGCGCGCCGGGGGTTCGCGATCAGGACGCCGCATCCGGAGGGGGTGCGGCGTATCTTGTTCCGGCCCGTCCCGCCGCCCCAGCCCCCGCTCTCGCATGACCCCAGAGGAATTCCGCGCCGCCGGTCACCAGCTCATCGACTGGCTCGCCGACTACCGGACGCGCGTCTACGACGGCTCGCTCCCCATCATGGCGAAGACCGCGCCGGGTGAGGTGCGCCGTGCCATCCCCGCCGCGCCGCCTGACGAGGGCGAACCGTGGGAGGCGATGCTGCGCGACGTCGACCGAATCGTCGTCCCAGGGCTCACGCTCTGGCAGCACCCCAACTTCCACGGCTACTTCCCCGCCAACTCCTCGCTCGCCTCGGTACTCGGTGACCTGCTCAGCACGGGGCTCGGCGTGCTCGGGCTCTCGTGGCAGTCGAGCCCGGCGCTCACCGAGGTCGAGGAGGTCGCGACCGACTGGCTGCGGCAGATGGTCGGGCTGTCGCCAGCCTGGCAGGGCGTCATCCAGGACACGGCGTCGACCACGACGTTGCTCGCCCTCATCTGCGCCCGCGAGCGTGCCACCAACTTCTCGTTAGGGCGCGGCGGGTTGCAGCAGGTGGAGTCGCCGCTCGTCGTCTATACCTCGCAGTACGCGCACAGCTCGGTGGACAAGGCAGCGCTCCTGGCCGGCTTCGGGCGTGACTTCGTGCGCCACGTGGCCACCGACGACACGTACGCCATGCGCGCCGACGCGCTCGAGGCGGCGATCGCGGCCGACCTGGCCGAGGGGCGCACGCCGTGCGCGGTGGTGGCGACGACCGGCACGACGACGTCGACCGCGCTCGATCCGGTCGCGGCAATCGTCGAGGTCGCGCAACGCTACGGCCTGTTTGTCCACGTCGACGCCGCCATGGGCGGTTCGGCGATGATCCTCCCCGAGTGCCGCTGGATGTGGGAGGGCATCGAGGGGGCCGACTCGGTGGTGGTAAACGTGCACAAGTGGCTGGGCGTCGCCTTCGACTGCACGATGCACCTGGTGCGCGACAGCGACCTCCTCGTGCGCGTGATGTCGACCAACCCCAGCTACCTTCGCTCGGCCGTCGATGAGCAGGTGCGCAACTATCGCGACTGGGGGATCCCGCTCGGGCGCCGCTTCCGCGCGCTCAAGTTCTGGTTCCTGGTGCGGGAGCAGGGGGTACACGGGCTGCAGGCGCGCCTGCGTCGCGACCTCGACAACGCGCAGTGGTTGGCCGCGCAGCTGCGGGCGACGCCCGGGTGGAGCGTGCTGGCCCCGGTCCCGTTGCAGACGCTGTGTGTGCGGCACATGCCGTCCGGAGTGGAGGGCGCGGCGCTCGACGCCCACACGCAGCGCTGGTGCGACGCGATCAATCGCGCGGGACAGGCCTATCTCACCCCGGCTATCCTCGATGGGCAGTGGGTGGTGCGCGTGTCCATCGGGAGCGAGGTGACCGAGCGCGCGCACGTCGAGAGGTTGTGGGGGATCATGCGCGAGGCCGCGGCCCAGAGCGCCGCCGAGCTCGTGTCCTGACTCCCCGTCAGGTGCACATCGTCCACCGTCGTATCTCCGTCGCGAGGCGCTGACATGTCCGACCGAACGCCGCTCACCCAGGCCTTCATCGCCGGGCGCTGGAGCTCCACCTCCTCCACGTTCGACGTGGTGAGCCCTGCAACCGGCGTGCACCTGGCGGCCGTCGCCGACTGCGGGGAAGCGGAAGCACGCGTCGCGGCCGACGCCAGCGTCGAAGCGTTCGGTGGGTGGCGTCAGACGACCGCGTACGAGCGCGCCGCCATCCTCACCCGGTGGAACGACCTCATCCTCCGCGACGAGGCGTGGTTGGGCGAGCTGATGGCCCGCGAGATGGGGAAGCCGGTCACCGAAGCGCGTGGTGAGGCACGATACGCCGCCGGCTTCGTGAGCTACTACGCCGGCGAGGCGATTCGCGTGCACGGCGAGACGATCCCGTCGCAGTTCGCACGCAAGCGGCTCCTCGTCAACGCGCGCCCCGTTGGCCCGGTGTACGCCGTCACGCCGTGGAACTTCCCGGCCGCGATGATCACGCGAAAGGCGGCGCCGGCACTCGCCGCCGGCTGCACGATGGTCATCAAGCCCGCCGAGCAGTCGCCGCTCACCGCGTTGCACCTGGGGAGGCTCTGGGAAGAGGCGGGCGGGCCGCCGGGGACGCTGCAGATCCTCCCCTGTCGCGATCCGATTCCTGTCTCCCGCGTCCTCATGGACGACGCGCGCATCCGGAAGATCAGCTTCACCGGGAGCACCGAGGTCGGGATGCTGCTGTACGCGCAGGCGGCCCGAACGATGAAGCGGATGTCGCTCGAACTGGGCGGGCACGCGCCGTTCATCGTGTTCGGCGATGCCGACGTGCATGCGGCGGTGCGCGAGGTGGTCGCCTCCAAGTTCCGCAACGCGGGGCAAACATGCGTCTGCGCCAACCGCGTGTACGTGCACGGGAGCATCGTGGACGAGTTCACCTTCCTTCTGGCGACGGCGACCGAGGCGCTTCGCGTAGGCGATCCGCTCGATCCCGCGACGCAGGTGGGGCCACTGGTCGATGAGGCAGCGGTGGCCAAGGTCGAGTCGCACGTGGCCGATGCGCTGGTGCGCGGCGCTGGCATCGTCACCGGCGGGACGCGCCTCAACGGGCGCTTCTTCTCGCCCACCGTCCTCACTGGCGTCGCCCCCGGCATGCGCATCCTCGAGGAAGAGACCTTCGGCCCCGTCGCCCCCATTCTGTCCTTTGCCGATGACGACGCGGTCGTGCGTGCGGCGAATGACACCTCGGCCGGTCTCGCCGCCTACATCTGGACTCGCGACCTTTCGCGCGCCTTCCGTGTCTCCGAAGCGCTCGACTACGGAATCGTCGGCGTCAATGATGGCGTCCCGTCCACCCCGCAGGCGCCGTTTGGCGGGGTCAAGTTCTCCGGCCTGGGGCGTGAGGGCGGTCATCAGGGAATCGCCGAGTACCTCGACGTGCAGTACGTGTCGTTAGGGTTGGACGCGTGATCGTCTCGTCGGTGACGACGCCGCGAGCGTTGGCGGCCGCCGGAGTGCGATAGCGGATGCGACGGCACTCTCACGCGGCCGTGCTCGCCGTCTTGACGCTGGCGGGAGCGGCGCGCCTCGCGTTCGCGCAGCCCGCCCCGTCCCAGGACTCGCTCGCGCGCTGCCTCGCGGCCCTGCGGTTGTCGCCGAGCGCCAGGCGCATCGCCGACAGCACGTGGACGCGCCACGTCACGGGGCTCACGCTCGATACACGCATCATCGAGCAGCGCGACGCACAGCCCGAGTTCAAGCTCCCCATCTGGGACTACCTCGCCGTCATGGTCGACGACGAGCGCATCGGCGATGGCCGACGGCTGATGCGCGAGCACCGCGCGACGTTCGACACCATCGAGCGGCGCTACGGCGTCGACCCGCACATCGTCGCCGCCATCTGGGGGATCGAGAGCAACTTCGGGCGCGGGATGGGGAGCTTCGACGTCCTGCGCTCGCTGGCCACGCTCAGCTGCAACGGGCGCCGGCAGGCATACTTCAGCCGCGAGTTCCTCGCCGCCTTGCGCATCGTGCAGAAGGGCGACGTCGATGGCGCACGCTTCCTGGGCTCGTGGGCCGGCGCCTTTGGCCAGGTGCAGTTCATGCCCGGCAGCTTCGAGTGGCTCGCCGTCGACTTCGACGGCGATGGTCGGCGCGACATCCTCCACTCTCCCGGCGATGCGCTCGCATCGGCGGCCAACTACCTGCGTCGCGCGCGCTGGCAGCCCGGGGGATCGTGGGGGATGGAGGTGCGCCTCCCCCCCGGCTTCTCGGGGCGCGGGGAGGGGCGCAAGATCCAGCGTCCACTGAGCGTCTGGCATACGCGCGGGGTGCAGCGGGTGGACGGCGCGCCGCTCGTGCGGGCGGGACAGTCGCCGGCGACCAAGGCCGGGTTGCACCTGCCGGCAGGGCCGAATGGCCCGGCCTTCCTGGTCCGCGAAAACTTCGGCGCCGTCTATCGCTACAACGCCTCCGAGGCGTACACGCTCGCCATCGTCCACCTCGCCGACCGCCTGCGTGGCGGCGCCCCCTTCGTCACACCGTGGCCCACCGACGACCTCGGCCTCTCGCGCGCCGACCGTCGTGAGCTGCAACGCCTGCTCGCCTCGCGCGGGCACGACATCGGGGCCCCGAGCGGGGTGCTCACCGTGCGCACGCGCGAGGCGGTGAAAGCGGAACAGCTTCGCATCGGGCACGCCGTCACGGGGCGCCCGGGGCAACGGCTGCTCCGGGCACTCCGCGAACCGTAGTGCGACGACATCGAAACTGCTTCCAGTCGCCGACCCAGCTCGCACACCAGCTGTTGCCGTCGAAGCCGCTAAGACATCCGGGGTGTTGGGTGAGCGACTGATCGCCGGGCGTGTCGATCCTACCGCGAAGGTCGCGTCGCCAGTCTTCAACCACCCCTTCCGCGCCCCGCCCGCCTGGTCTCCCCCTCCGGCCGCGCTCAGCGCGTGGTGCCGTACGGAATCGGCGGGAGGCCGTAGAGCACGCGCAGCCCGCGCACCAGCGCCGTCCCCGTGGCGTCGCCGTGCCCCATCCCGTCGAGCATCTCGGTCCACAGCTTGAGCCCGGGGTAACCCCGCCCCGAGAGCGACGCCGCAAAGCGGGCCATCCCGCTCACGATGTGGCCGCGTCCCTCGAGGTAGGGATCGTTAATCTCCAGCGTCCCGGCCGTCAGGTGGATCGACGCCTTGAGGTCCTTGTGCGTCGCGGCGTAGTCGGCCTCCAGTCGGTGAATCACGTCGCCGCCATACGCCATGGCCGGCGAGTTGAGCATGTACTTCGTGAAGCGCGACTCGGGTTGGAAGACGGCCCACGAGGCGAAGAAGCCGCCGGCCGACACACCGAACAGCCCGAGTTGTGTGGTGTCGACGGCGAAGCGCTTGGTGAGCATGGCGATCAACTCCTCGTTGATCACCGTGAGGAACTTCGGCGCCCCGCCCGCGCAGCGGTCGGGAGGGGAGCCCATCGTCTTGCACGTCCGCTGCACCTCCACGCCGAACGGGTCCTTCATGTCCCAGTTGGGCGGGGAGAACTCGTAGACGCGGCGCGAAACGAACGCTTTTTCTCCGTCCTCCGGCGGCGTCCCGATGCTGGCGATGATCATCTCGCCGATCGCCCCCTGGTTGATGAGCGACCGCGCCGCATCGAGCGCGACCGTGAAGGCGTTGTTCCCGTCGGTCACCACCAAGAGCGGGAGCTTCTTCCCCGATTCGGGCTTGAAGCTCGGCGGGACCCAGACCGAGACGTCGTACTTCACCCCCATGAGCGGCGAGTCGAACAGGAACGACGAGATCCCTTCGGTGGGGAAGGGGCGCGGCTGTAACGTCTGGGCACCCACTACGGAAACGGTCGCCACCAGCAAAGCGGCGGCGACCGTGAATCGACGTACGACGTTGATCATGACCTGGCGAATGGAGGTGAAACGTCAGCGCGGCGCGCCCGCAACTTTACCGCTCGCCCGGAGGGGTCGCTATCCCTTCCCCTTCTCCTTCTCCCAGCTATCGCGCAGCGTCACCGTCCGGTTGTACACCGGCTTCCCCGCCTCGGCTGACGCCACGGCGTCGTGCACGAAGTACCCCGTGCGCTCGAACTGGTAGCGCGACCCCGCCTCGTCGTTTGCCGTGCTCGGCTCCACGTAGGCGTTCGGCACCACCACCAGCGAGTTCGGGTTGAGCGCTGAGATGAAGTCCTTCCCCTCTTCCACCGCGTCGGGATCGGCGACGGCGAAGAGGCGATCGTACAAGCGCACCTCGCAGGCGATCGCATGACGTGCCGAGACCCAGTGGATCGTCCCCTGCACCTTGCGGCCGTCGGGGGTGTTCCCTCCCTTCGTGGCCGGATCGTAGGTGCAGCGCAGCTCCACCACGTTGCCTGACGAGTCCTTGATGACCTCGGTGCAGGTGATCAGGTAGCCGTAGCGCAGGCGCACTTCGCGCCCAGGGGCCAGCCGGAAGAACTTCTTCGGCGGATCTTCCATGAAGTCGTCGCGATCGATCCAGATCTCCCTGGAGAACGGGAGCGTGCGCGACCCTTCCTTGGGGACGTCGTGCGGGTAGTACGGGGCGTCCAACTCCTCGACCAGATCGTCGGGGTAGTCGGTGAGCACCACCTTGAGCGGCTTGAGCACGCAGAGCACGCGCGGGACGCGCATGTTGAGGTCGTCGCGGATGGCGTGCTCGAACTTGGCGAGCTCCGTCCGAGCGTCCGAACGCGCCACGCCCACGCTCTCGGCGAAGCTCTTGATCGCTTCCGGCGTCACGCCGCGGCGGCGCAGCCCGGCGATGGTCGGCATGCGCGGATCGTCCCACCCGGCCACGTGCCCTTCATTCACCAGGCGGAGGAACTTCCGCTTGGACATGACGGTGTAGTCGATCTGCAGGCGGGCGAACTCGGTCTGCTCCGGCGGCCGCACGAAGCCGGCCTCGCGCACGAGCCAGTCGTAGATGTCGCGGTTGTCCTTGAACTCCAGCGTGCATAACGAGTGCGTGATCCCCTCGATGGCGTCGCTGAGCCCGTGGGCAAAGTCGTACAGCGGGTAGATGCACCAGGCATCGCCGCGGCGGTAATGCGACGCCTTGCGGATCCGCAGCAGCAGCGGGTCGCGCATGATCATGTTGGGGTGCGCCATATCGATCTTGGCCCGCAGCACGTGCGCCCCGTCCTCGAACTCCCCCGCCTTCATCCGCTCGAGCAGGTCGAGGTTCTCGTCAGGGGTGCGATGGCGATGCGGGGAGTCGGTCCCCGGCGTGGTGACGGTCCCGCGTCCGGTACGGATCTCCTCCTCGTTCTGCGAATCGACATACGCCTTCCCCTCCTTCACCAGCTTCACCGCGATGTCATACAGCGGCTCGAAGTAGTCGGAGGCGTAGAACTCGTTGTCCCACTCGAAGCCCAGCCATCGGATGTCGTCCTTGATGGCGTTGACGTACTTGAGGTCTTCGGTGAACGGGTTGGTGTCGTCGAAGCGCAGGTTGCACTTGCCGCCAAAGTCGCGGGCCAGCCCGAAGTTGAGGACGAGCGACTTGGAGTGCCCGATGTGCAGGTAGCCGTTGGGCTCGGGCGGGAAGCGCGTGCAGACAGTGCGGCCGAACTTCCCCGAGGCGACGTCGTCCGCGACCATCTCGCGGATGAAGTTGCTGCGCGGCGCGGAAGCCGGCGCCGGCGAAGGCGCCGAGGCGGGAGCGGGCGCGGGGGTGATCGGCGTAGCGGGCGAGGCAGGATCGTGGGTCACGGGAAGTTCCGGCAGGTGCGATAGGGCTGGTGATGCCAACCGGGTGGACCCCCTTGGGAGGGCCACCCGGCGTCCGTACAAACTAACGGCTTCCCCGCCCGTTCGGCTGTCGCCGGGGTCAGAGCTGGGCTCTGACCCCAGCTCTGACCCCAGCTCTGACCCCAGCCGCCGGGCCTACAGCGGCGTGATGGCGTAGTCGATGAGGACCCCGCCCACGAACGAGGTGCTGATCCGCTTTCCGTCGGCGGTATAGCCGCGCTTCATCACCGTCATCGACCCTTCCTTGACCTCGTTGGCCGATGCGGCGGGGCCGAGCAGCGCCTCGACCTCGGTCAGCGTCAGCCCCTTCTTGAGGGCGAGGACGGCCTGGGCGCTCCCGACCGGGATCGCCGCGGCACCCGGGGTGGCAGGCGCGAGGGAGTTCGCCCCCGCGGGAGCGGCGGCCCCCTGTCCCGCGCCCGCGGCCGCGACCGGCATCCCCGCGATGTCGGCGTACGGCGCGAGCGCCTCAGCGACCCCCTGCGGGGTGAGCGCAAAGGGCGGGATCCCGTTCCGGTAGCGGATGTTGAAGCGCGAGCCGCTCTCGGCGCGCTTGACCCGCAGGTTCGCCTCACGCGCCTCGTTGGCCTGCGCGGCTTCGGCCTTGGCCTTCGAGTTCTCGCGCTCGCGCTCGGAGCGGGCGTTGGCCAGCTCCTTCTCCAGCCGCTTTCGCTCGGTAGGGCCCTGGGCGGCCTTGATGCGCGCCTTCAGGTCGCGCTCTTCCTTGGTCTCGCTCTCGGTGGCGGCCGAGACCGAGGAGGAGGAGTTCACGCGGTCGCCGAAGGTCCCCCACCCGCCGCCACCGAGCTGGAACTCGATGTGCGAGTCCTTCTTGACGACGACCTTGGTGATCATGACCTGCTGCCCCGGCTTGAGCGCGGTGCCGAACTCCTTCATCCGGTTGGCCATCTCGCGCCAGTTGACCGGCATCGATTCCTGCGGAAAGACGTCGACGCCCTTGCTCGTGGCGGGCATGTCGACCTTCACGGTGAGGGACTTGCCTTCGAAGGCGGCGCGCAGAGCGGCTTCGTTCTGCGCCAGTGCGCCCTGCGACGGGACGGCCAGCGCCGCCAGCGCGGCGAGCGCCCAGGAATGAACACGCATGGGAGAGTGCCCGAGAGGGGTGAGGAGAA
>ERZ795044.760-NODE-760-length-30180-cov-9.132050_pt1 | contig 30180 bp, 25 predicted proteins | sample MGYA00375128_ERZ795044 | MGnify/ENA primary metagenome ERZ795044 (study PRJEB30173, sample SAMN05720213) | anaerobic digester metagenome | isolation source: active sludge of municipal wastewater-treating anaerobic digesters | place: USA | collected 2014-12-22 ...
CAGCGACGAACTCTCCGTCCAGCTGCTTACCCAGGCGCAGGTCGTCTCGGTCGCTGTTCAGGAACAGGATTTCCGCGAGCAGATCCTTGCGCCGTCCATCGACATCGGCCCGGATCTCGTGACGGTCGACCTGCGCACCGAGCCGGGCTTCGGCATTCTCGGCGCCTTTTCTCACATGTTCGCGCCGGAGGGCCGGTTTCTTCGCATCCTGGTTGCGCCCCAGATGACGAAGGATGCGGAGATGGAAGTCATCGTTCCCGAAGTCGGGTTGAAGGCGGGACTGCTCGCGTTCTCCCGCACGCTGCTTGTCGTGGCGATCGTCATCTCGATTGTCGTGGGGGGGCTGGTCTATCTCGCGATCTATCGTCTGGTGGTGAAGCCGGTTCGGGTTCTCACAAGCGGCATGGTCCGTTTTGCGAATGCGCCTGAAGGCGCGGACATGGAGCCCATTCCGGGGCACACCGATGAAATGAACAGCGCGAATTCGGCGCTGCAGAGCATGCAGAAAACCGTCTCCGCTGCATTTCGTCAGCGCAAGCGCCTCGCGGAACTGGGCGAGGCAGTCGCCAAGATCAACCACGACCTGCGCAATTCGCTGGCGGCGGCGCAGATTGTTTCAGAGTCGCTCTCGCAGTCAGAAGATCCGCGCGTGAAACGCGCAGCGCCACGGCTGGAGCGCGCAATCCAGCGGGCCGTCGGTCTTGCCGAAGCAACGCTGCGCTATGGCCGCGCAGAGCCTGCTGCTCCCAATCTGTCAGCCGTGAATCTTGGGCCTTTGATCGAAGAGGCTGCCCTGGAGGGGATCGCCGGTTGTGATCAGGTCGAATGGCGGCTGGATGTGCGCGGGCAGGTCAGCGCGCTGGCTGATCCGGATCACATCCACCGGATCGTCACGAACCTCGTCCGCAACGCCGCCCGCGCCATCAAGGAGCAGCCAGGCCGCACGACCCCCGGCATGATCACTGCCCGCGTCTTCCGCGAAGGCGGCAATGCCGTGATTGAAATCGCGGACAACGGGCCCGGCGTTCCCGCCATGGTCGTTGGGCAGCTGTTCCAGCCCTTCTCGGGGTCGGCATCCCGGGGCGGGGCAGGGCTCGGGCTCGCAATCGCCCGCGAACTGGCGCGGGGGATGAAAGGCGATGTCGAACTTTCGAGCAATGGCGCCGCTGGCGCCGCCTTCAAGCTTCGTGTTCCGGCAGCCGCCTGACCCGGACGGCACAGCGTTAGCAGGCGATTGACCTCGCGCGCAGCCGCGGGCAACACGTCACAAAGGGCGGGCGCGTGACAAAATCCATCGACGAAAGTGAAGATTCGGACGACGCGAAGACCGAGCAGGCCTTCGCGAATTACGACCTCAAGGCCGAAGCGCCTGAGGCGCGTAAGCCTACCGTCCGGTTCGCATTCGAATTCCAGACCCTGCTTGAGATGTTCATTCCAGCCGATGTGGAAGCGCTGGAATCACGCAGGACCAGCCGCGTGGCTGGGATAACGGCTGTTGCGCTCGTGCTGTCAGCAATGTTGCTTGCGTCGCTTGGGCCCATCCTGTCGAGCGCCGGTCATGCTTCGGCGCCCGCAGCGACCCATGGCGCAGCTTCTGGCGGTCACGGTGCGTCGGTGAGCGATCATGCCGCGCCCGCTGACACGCACGCGGTTCCCGCGACCGATGCTCATGCGCCTGCGGATGCCAACGCATCACATGACGAAGGCCTGAACGTTCACGCCATTCTCGGCACGATTGCGGCCCTGCTTGGCCTGACTGGGACGGTGCTTGGCATAACTGGAATGCGTCGCTCGGCTTCGCGCCGGAAATGGCTGCGCGCGCGTCTCACGACGGAGACGCTGCGGCTTTTCCATTTCCATTACATCGTCGCGCGCTTGCCCGAGATCGTCGCCGTAGCCGGCGATGCTGCGCGGCGGGAGCGGTATCTTGCTGATCGCGCTGCGGCGCTGGAGCAGTTGAAAGCGAAAGTGCTGGCTGATCCGGAGGTCGAGCTGCGCCGAATCATGAATCGCAAGGATGAAACGCCCTTCGAAACCATCACCCCGATGATGGTGGAAGAAGGCGTTGAAACGCCACAGGCCGCCGCTGATGCCTTTGACGTATGGCGCGTGCTGCGCGTGAACTGGCAGGCCGGCTACTGCGACGCCAAGCTGGAGCGTCGTCACAAAGGACGTTTCACGATCAAGCAGATGGACGAGCTGTTTGTCGGTCTCGGCTGGTTCTGCGTTGGGGCGATCATCCTGATTCACATAGGTCACTTCGTCGGCATGCTGGCGTCGGCGCAATCAGCCTGGCTCGAAGCGGCGGTGATCTGGACTGCGTTGATCGCGCTGGCTGGCCGCGCGATGGAGGACGGCTTCCAGCCGCAACGCGAGATCGAGCGCTATGAACAATACCGCGCCAACGTGCGGGTAACGGAAGAACGCTTCGCCGCCGCAAGAACCTACGCCGCCAAGCTTGAAGTGATGCGGGCCTTCGAGCGTTCGAGCCTCGAGGAAATGCGCGTTTTCCTGCGTACGCACGCCAAGGCCCGCTTTCTGCTCTAGGCACAAAAAGTAGAGGGCCCGCGGATTGCTCCGGGGCCCTCGAGGACGCTGCGGTGTCGGGACCGGAAGCGCCCGGTCTCGAAGCAGCCGTTAGCTCGGTGCTTTCGTCACATCGTCTGCCGGAGACTTGTCGAGCGCTTTCACCTGCTGAAGGTGTGCGTCGACAGCCGGGGCGGTCTTGGAGGCAAAGCCTTGCAGGCCTGCATCCTTCCCGTTCATGGCGAAATCCTTCAGCGTGTTGAGCGCGTTCTCATGCGCATCCGTCTGCTGGTCGATATACTTGTCGTCGAAGTCCTCGACGCTTGCGTTACGCAGTTCGTCGAGCTTGCCCACATGGTCATTGTCGAGGGCTGTCGGCGGCGCGACGGAAGCAGCAGCAGCAAGCGGCGCCAGTTCGCCGCTGGTCGCGGTGTGCGCATCAATCATCATCTGCGCGTAGTCTTTCACCGGCTGTACCTTGGAGCGTTCCAGCGCGATCTTGCTGGCCTCGATCTCGTACATGTCTGACAGCGCGATCTTCTCGACGAAATTCTTCACGCCGTCATCGACGTTTGCCGTGTCGACCGTCGTGTTTCCATCGACTGCGACTTCGCCTGTGCTGGTGGCTTCAGCCGCGGGGTTTTCGGGAGCGCAGGCTGCAATGCCCAGCGCCAGAGCGGACGCCGCGAGCAGCATCGGAATTTTGGCTCGGGTCAAAGGTGTCTCCTGATGTCATACGGAAGCAGCGCCGGGGCGGCGCCGCGATGCCCACACAACGTCGTTGGAGCTCACCTGTTCCGGTAACTTAACCTGCGTCCGTCTTATGACGTCGGCGTAAGGTTCCGCGTTACTTCACAACCTCGATCGCCACGCCCTCGCGACGCGGATCCGCGCCGCCCTCGAACTTGTCCTTGCGCGCGACAATCAGATTGAGCCCCGACACTTCGCCGGACACTTCCTGCACCTTGAAGCCAAGCCCGCTCAGCGTCGTCGCCCAGGCTTTGCCGATCGGATTGGGTCCCGCCGTACTGTCAGATGTTTCCACGCGCACGACCTGACCGCGGGCGACGATGTTTGGAAGCGAGCTCGCTTCCTGAGCTGTCTTGCCCCAGTCCAGCACAGCAACCAGCGTCTTGGCGACATAGCCGACGATCGAGTTGCCGCCCGGTGATCCGGTGACCATGAACACATCGCCCGCGCTGTCGAGCACGATGGTCGGCGACATGGACGAGCGCGGCCGCTTGCCTGGTCCTGGTGCATTGGCGATTGGCTTGCCGTTCAGCGTCGGCGGGCGCGTAAAATCCGTCAGCTGGTTGTTGAGCACAAAACCATTGGCCCAACGCGAAGACCCGAACGGGCCCTCAACTGTAGCGGTGAAGGACACGGCATTGCCTTCGAAATCGACGAACGACATGTGCGTCGTTCCCGGCTGTGCGGTGTTGGCGTCACGGCCCCACTGATCCCGAATGGGCTTGCCATGCAGCACCGCGCCCGGATCGCCCGGCTCTGGCATGTCGCCGGGGTCGAATCCGCTGTCCGCGCGCGCTTTGATGTAAGCAGGATTAAGCAGGTCAGCGACCGGAACGGTCACCGCATCCGGGTCGGCCACATAGTGGTCGCGATCGGCATAACCGAGCTGCTGCGCCAGCACGAAATCGCGAAGCAGCGTATCGTCTGTCGTGTCATCGTTCTTGGCGACGATCGCGTCATAGAGCGACATGATCTGGTTCATAGCGACGCCGCCGGAAGATGCGGGCGGGGCGGAGCAGATGCGATACTCCTGGAACGGCCCACACACGGCCGGCTTTGCCAGCACCTTGTAATCCGCGAGATCCTTCAGCGAGAGATCGCCCTTGACGTCGCCGCCATGAACCGCCGCGACAATGTTCTGCGCGATGGCGCCGGAATAGAATGCGGCAGGTCCGTCCTTCGCAACGCTGCGCAGCGTCGCTGCGTATTCGGGATTGGTCCGCCTGTCGCCGACGGCCAGCGCTTTCCCGTTCGGAAAGAAATAAGCGCCGCTGGCCGGGTTTGTCCCGAGCGGACCACTCTGGAAACGCGCGCCCAGCGAGTTTGCGAGGCGTGGCGTAACGACAAAGCCTTCATCGGCCAGCTTGATCGCCGCATCGAATTGCGGCCCCCACGGCAGCTTGCCGAACTTCTCGTGCGCTGCCTTGTAGAGCGCAACCGCCGACGGCACGCCAACCGATTTGCCGGAGTACACCGCCTGCAGGTAGCCGAGATTCTGGCCGTTCACTGTGAAGTAGTCCGCCGTCGCTGTCGCCGGCGCGGTCTCACGGCCGTCGAACGCAACGGTCGTATTCGACTTGCGGTCATAGACGACCATGTATCCGCCGCCGCCCAGGCCCGAGCTCTGGGGCTCCACAAGGCCAAGAACAGCGTGCGCCGCGATGGCGGCGTCAACCGCACTGCCGCCCGCTTTCATCGCATTCAGCGCTGCCTCGACCGCGCGCTTGTCCGCTGCAGACACCATGGCTCGGCCTGACAGCCGCCATGCCTTGCCACCCTGTGCTCCCGGTTCGCTGACATCCGGCGGGCCCGCGCACGCCGCGAGAGCAGCTGCTGCAACGAATGCCAACAGAGAGTGGCGCATGCCGAGCGCTCCTTCTTGCGCGGAACCGGATGGAACCGCATACAGGCCCATATACGGTCCCGAAGCGACCGCAACTGAACCGACCCTTGAGGCTTGTCAAATGACGGCACGGCCGGGACCTTTCAACCTCATCACCGATGTAGGCGGCCTGAAAGTCGGGTCTGCCCATGACGCAGGCGCCATGACTGGCGTTACGGTCATTCGCCCGGACGCGCGTTCCGTTGCGGCCGTCGCTGTCGCGGGTGGCGGCCCGGGCACGCGGGAGACGGACGCGCTTGCGCCGGACACGCTGGTTGATGCGATCGACGCGCTCGTATTTTCGGGTGGCTCGGTCTACGGCCTCGCGGCAGCAGATGGCGTGGTCGCGGCGCTTGGGGCGGCGGGGCAGGGCTTCGCGCTCGTCCCGAACAGCGCCGTCCCGCGCTCACCCGTCGTGCCTGCAGCGATCCTCTATGACCTTGCCAATGCCGGTAACAAAGCCTGGGGCGAGACGCCGCCATACCGTTCGCTCGGTATGTCGGCGCTGAAGAGCGTCGGCTCGCAATTCGCGCTTGGTCGTGCAGGCGCAGGCTATGGCGCTCGCGCGGGAACTGCGCCGGGGGGCTTGGGCTCCGCCAGTATCGCCACGGACGACGGGATTGTCGTTGGCGCGCTCGCTGCGGTGAACGCGTTCGGCGCCGTGACGATGCCGGGAACCGACGTCTATTGGGCGTGGCCGTACGAGCAGATCCATGAATTTGGCGGCAAGCGCCCGCCCGCGGGCTTCACCCTCGATCTCGACGACTGGGGAGCTGCCAAAGCCAACCCCGCCACACATGGCCAGCCCGTCGCTGGTCGCACCAACACCACGCTCGCCTGTGTCGCCACCAATGTGGCCCTCACGCCCGCTGAAGCGCAGCGCGTCGCCAAGATGGCGATGTCCGGAATGTCCCGCGCGATCCGCCCCGTCTTCGCCCCGTTCGACGGCGACGTCGTCTTCTGTCTCTCAACCGCACAGATAGACCGCCCCGACCAGCGCCCCTTCACAATCGCCCGTCTCGGCGAACTCGCCGCTAGCTGTCTCGCCCGCGCAATCGCCCGGGGCGCCCACGAAGCTGCCCGCTAGTCTGCCGTCTCACGACGCGCGGGAGTTGATCAGGCTGGCATTGATGACGTTGAGAAGGGTGGCTGGGTTGAGTGGTTTGGGAATGGTGCCGCTCATGCCGGCTGCGAGATACGCCTCACACTCGTGATTCATGACGCTTGCAGTGAGTGCAATGACAGGCGTGTTCGCGGCGACAGGTTCCGGAAGCGCGCGTAACCTGCGTGTAGCCTCCATTCCGTCGATGCCTGGCAAGTTTATGTCCATCAACACGAGGTCAAACTGCTCTTCACGCATCGTCTCGATCGCATCGTATCCGTTGCCGACCGCCATGCTGGTCGCGCCAAGGGCATCGAGGACGGCGAGAAAGATCTGGCGGTTTCTCAGATTGTCTTCGACCAGCAGGATGCGCACATTTTGGAGCGGACGGTCCGGCTGCGCTTCAGTTTTGGTGAGTGCAGGCGCACGGACGGGAGGGGCGCTGAACTCGAACCAGAATGTCGATCCGAAGTTCTCGCGGCTGCTGAAGCCGATATCGCCGCCCATCTGTTGAGCGAGGCTCCGGGTGATGGCGAGGCCGAGCCCGGCGCCGCCAAAGGTGCGATCCGCACCGCTCGCCTGCTCGAAGCGCTGGAGTATCCGCGGTTTCGCCTCGGCGGGAACGCCAATCCCGGTATCCTTCACTTCGATGCGCAGATAACCGGATCTTAGAGCGTAGGCCCTGATCGTGACGCCGCCTTCCACGGTGAACTTGATGGCGTTGCCGATCAGGTTGAACAGACACTGTCTCAGCCTGATTGGGTCGGTCATTGCCCAGCCGAGCTCGCTGTCGATTTCGCAAGTGAGATAGATGTTCTTGGCTTTCGCTTCGGGCGTCAGCAGGCGAATGACGCCGCCGACCGCTTCGGCCATGTCGACGGGCTCGAGACGGAGTTCAAGTTTTCCCGCCTCGAGTTTTGACAGGTCAAGAACGTCATCGAGCAGATGGGTGAGCATGTCGCTGCAGGCCAGTGCTTCGCGCACGAGTTCGCTGGCCTTGCTCGACAACGGCTCCCGCCGCAAGAGTTGCAACACGCCGACAATGCCGCTGAGAGGCGTGCGAATGTCGTGGCTGACCGTGGCGAGGAGGGCGCTCTTGGCCTGCTCGGACGCCACGGCCGAACATTTGGCGCGTTCAAGACTTTCCACCATTCGTTGCAACGACGCAGAACCCTGCAGAATGCGTTCTTGCGCGAGATGTTGCTCGGTGATGTCCGAGGTGACGCCAACGGCGCGGACAGGGTCATTCGGTCCCATTTTTATGAGGCGCGCTGCCGACGTAACCCAGCGCACTTCGCCCGATGGTCGAATAATGCGGAAAAAATTGTTGTACTGCTGGCCGCTTTCAAAAAGTTCCGCAAAACGCGCGCGATCAATCTTGGTGGCGGCTGCAACGTCTTCCGGGTGGATGTAACGTTTGAACGCTTCGACCGTCTCGACCCGCTGGGCCGGGTCGAGTCCCAGGATGTCGTACCACCGGTCGTCGCCGTGCAGCGCTCCGGTGTCGATGTTGAAGTCCCAGACGCCCGCGCCGCCTGCCGCCGCGGCGAACGACATGCGGTCAATTTCGATGCGCCGCTGGCGTTCGATTTCCGCACGCTGGCTGTCGGCGAAGATCCTCGCGAGATCGTCCTCGAGAAGTTTGCCGATGAGCGCGAAGAAGCGTTCGCTCACCTGATCCGGTGTCTTCGGCTTGCGGTAGTGGAAATCGATCGTTCCAAACGGGTTTCCGTTCGGCCACAGAAGCGACAGACCCATGTAGGCAATCATGCCGCGCGATGCGTCCGGCGCGCGCCGCCAGGTCGTGTCATTTGCGGGTTCGGGCGTTACCACCGCCCTGGCGAGGCGTCCGCGCTGGAGTTCCAGTCCATCAAGGCGAATCCGCTCGCCCGGGCGATAAAGCTGCCGGCCGGGACCGGTGACAAGCAGAACCTCCAGATCGGCGCCAGACACCCGCGTAAGGTTTCCGGCATCCGCGCCTACGACGTCAGTGGTTGCGTGCAACAGGCTTCGCCAGCGATCCACCATGACATCTGATATTGGAAGGTTGAGGTCGTTTGCATGGTCGCTCAGCTTCTTTCCCCGTCGTCGCCAACTGGACAGGCCTTGGCCGCCTGTCGCCCCTATCAGCTGCCGTGTCCCGCCCCCGGCGCCTGGATACTTGGCAGTATCCTAAGGTAAGCCCTGATCCGCCTTCAATGAGTTGACGCAGTATTCCTTCGCGGTAGGGTTCGCGCGTCGGAAGAACCGCCCGTCCCAGATCCCGCAAAAATCTGCTTCCAATATCGGCGCTGGCCAGCACGACTCGCGCGCTAGCTGCGCGCAAGGGCGACGAGTCAGGACGCCTGAGCGATCGTTCGCGCACAGCGCTGGCCCGACGCGCCGCGTCCAGTCTGCTTCCGCAGCTTTCCGCACAGATCGGGGACGAGTCCGAAAATTGTAGGATGAAATGGCGCGCCCGAAGAGATTCGAACTCCTGACCCCCAGATTCGTAGTCTGGTGCTCTATCCAGCTGAGCTACGGGCGCGGCCTGTCTTTGGAGGGCGGGTTGTAACGTTGAGGCCCGCTGCGCGCAAGAGCGCTCGCGACACTCTCAAATAGCTCGATTTGTTGGTGTTTTCGCGCCGGATCGCGCCGTGCGGCGTTCCGTGGCTTCCGCGCATCATGCGAAGCAGATGTCTTGCGGACGGCTCGGAGGCGCTTGCCGGAACCGCAGAAACTTGTTTGATTGCAAATTAGTTTGTTTCGGGGGACGGGATGCCTGCAACGGCGGTGACGAAACCGGCAAAAGCCGGTCGTCAGAAGATGGCCCGTAAGCTTCAAGGGGCGCGCTCCACCCGCGCCCCTTCGCCTTCCGGAACCCCGCCCGAACTTCCCGCAAGACCGGCACGCTCAACACGTCAGCCCGCGCTTTCGCGCCAGACGCAGGCTGAGCGTCGCAAGAAAGCGGAGCAGGCGATCCTCGCCGCGGCGCTGCAGATCATCGCCGATCGCGGACTGGATGAACTCACGCTTGCCGAAGCGGGCGAGCTTGCCGGATACAGTCGCGCTCTCCCTGCGCACTATTTCGAGTCACGCGATGCGGCGCTGGTCGCGCTGTGCAACTTCGTCGTGGAGAAATACCTACGGCGCGTGCAGCGCCATGTGCCGGGCAGGGAGGGTCTCGAAGGGTTTCTCGATCGGCTGGTTCACTATTTCGACGACGGCCGCAAAGACCCGCGTGTGCTTCGCGCCTTTCACGCAATTCTTGGCGCTTCGCCGGGCAAGCCCGAGCTTGCGAAGTCCGTCTCCAGATTGGCGGAAGAGAGCAAGGCAAGCTTCGCCGTATACCTGCGCGCAGGTATCGCGCGCGGTGAAGTCCGCCCCGATATCGTGCCGGAAGTGGAGGCTGTCTGGATCCTCGCTGCGCTGCGCGGGGTGATGGGCCAGTGGCTCAATGACGAGCACAAAACGCCGGTCAGCAAGGTGCGCGATGCCTTTGTGGCCTCTGTTCGCCGGGCGCTGCAGGCCTGATGGCTTGAGCCCGGCGCCGCTCCGCGCCAGACTGCGGCATGGTCTCAACTGAACGCCTGCCTGTCATCGATGTCGCGCCGCTGTTCGGCGACGACGCAGTTTCCCGCAAGACCGTCGCCGAAGAGATAGGCGCCGCATGCCGCAACCTCGGCTTCTTCTACGCCAGTGGTCACGCCATCGCGCCTGAAACGATGACGTCGCTGACGGAGGCAAGTTACAGCTTCTTTGCATTGCCGCATGCGGAGAAAATGAAGATCGCCATGTCGCGCGGCGGTCGCGCCTGGCGCGGATTTTTCCCCGTCGGCGGTGAGCTCACATCAGGCCGCCCCGATATCAAGGAAGGTGTCTATTTCGGCGAAGAGCTTGGGCCGGACGATGCGCGCGTGAAGGCCGGGCTGCCTCTCCACGGCGCGAACCTGTTTCCTGACGGCGTCCCGGAGTTGAAAGCCGCCGTCACCGATTTCATGTTCCAGTCAGAGCGGTCGGCGCACGCAATCATGGAAGGCGTGGCGCTCAGTCTCGGTCTCGATGCGCACTATTTCCGGCGTACATACACGGCCAACCCGACCATGTTGTTCCGCATCTTCCACTATCCCGCGTCTGACGCCGCCGAAGGCTGGGGCGTGGGCGAACACACCGACTATGGTTTGCTCACCCTGCTGGCTCAGGACGACAAGGGCGGGCTGCAGGTAAAGACGCCCGATGGCTGGATCGACGCGCCGCCAGTCCCCGGCACGCTCGTCTGCAATATCGGCGACATGCTCGACCGGCTCACCGGTGGCGTCTATCGCTCGACGCCGCACCGTGTTCTCAACAGCAGCGGCCGTTCGCGCCTGTCATTCCCGTTTTTCTTCGACCCGGGCTTTGACGCGCAGGTCGTACCGCTCCCCGGCCACACCGCCAGCGATGACAGCACGCAACGCTGGGACAAGGCAAACCTGCACGCGTTCACCGGCGCCTATGGCGATTATCTGCTGGGCAAGGTCGGAAAGGTGTTTCCCGACCTTGCCCGCGATGTGACCTGACTATTCGCCGTCCGACACGTCGACGCCGGCGAAGATCGGCTTCTCGATCGGATGCGGACGGCCTTCCGCTTCAAGCTTGCGCGCACCGGCAAGAATACCGGGGAGGGCGTAGTTGCCCTCATGGCACGCATACTCATAGAGCGGCTCCGGCGAGACGCGCAGCGTCTGCTCGCCGCCCCAGCTTTCGGTGTACAGCGTCGGATCCTCGACCTTGAACTCGTAGAAGATCTCGTCAGCCGACCAGCGCGTGTAGCGTTCGGTCACCTGACCCTTGGTCGTGATGTAGGAGCGCTGTCTGGGATGCGAGTTGATGGTATGCACCACCAGCGTGTCGCCTTCATACCAGCCGACTGAATCGCCGCCCCATCTCGGGATTTCGCTGGGACCATGCTTGGCCTCGGCGGCCGATTTGACGATCGGGATCACGCGCACGTCGTGGATCATTTCCGCAAGGAACATGACCGACGTGGGTGATTGAACGATCTGCAGCGTGTTGTTGTACATGCCGTTGCCAAGCACCGGGCCGGCGCTGCCGGTGAAGCTCATCAGGCAACGCTCCGGCAGCGGTCGGATTTCGTAATCGTCGAAGCTCGACGAACGCATGTTCGCCTTGATGCCGGCTTCCGTGTACGGAATTCGGCCATTGGCCGGAGATGTGATCCACGACGAACGATACTCGCCCTTGACCTGCGCATAGCTCGTGCCCGGGTCCATCCAGAAGCGGTTGTAGGCGCGCGAGGCGTTCTTGTCGGACAGAAGTTCCGCCGACGATTTCTCATCCAGCTTGGACGCGCCTGCCTCTTCGCGCTCCGCGGCTGAATAGACGTTCCGATGGGTAAGCTGCTCGGCTTCTTGCTGCGTCAGCACCAGCTTCTCGGCGCCTTCGGGGCGCTGCATCGTCGTGAGCGACTGATTGGTCCAGAAGCCTTGGAAATCAGGCACGCCCCAGCTTGTTTTCGGCTTCTCGTATCCTGCCTGCGCCAGCGCTGACGGCGCTGCACTGCACACAAGAACCATCGACGCAATCAGCGCTCTTTTCATGGCTCACTCGCCTCCCTGCGATTGACGTTAGCGTCGCGTAGGCTGCGTTCGTAATCAATGACGTTGCGACTGGCGCCCTTGCGGGAGCTCCTGACAATTTCGAGATCAATTCACGCACATCCTCACGCTAAGGCTTGATCGCCGGTCACGAGGGGCGCACGATCCTGATGCCCGGGCCGTGGGTACGGCCCTCTAGGCGTTGAGTATTCCGCGTCCCACGAGGACCGGCCCGCGGCCCTTCACCCCATGTGTGAAGGAGATAGGCCATGGACAGAGGAAAGGCGGCGACCGTGCGTGCGGTCGCCTTAAGCGGACCCTGCGGGGCTGGGAAAACCAGCCTGCTTGAATCGATGCTCCACGCTGCAGAGCGTATCCAGCGAAAGGGATCTGTCTCGCAGGGAACATCGGTTGGTGACGCAAGCGAGGAAGCGAGAGCCCGTGGGCTATCGACGGAACTCAATGTCGCTGGCTTCGATTATCTGGGGGATCGGTATGTCGTGCTCGATTGCCCTGGCTCGGTCGATTTCGCGAGTGAAGCGGACACGGTTCTTCCCGCTGTAGATCTCACCATTGTCGTGGCCGACCCCGATCCTGCCCGCGCCAGTCTCTTGCAACCCCTGTTGCGCCGGCTGGATGAACTGCAAGCGCCCCACTGCATCTTCGTCAACAAGGTGGACAAGGCCCGCGGTGGTCTACGTGATCTGATCGCTGCCCTGCAGCCTTACAGTCTTGAACCGCTCGTCGCCCGGCAGATACCAATCTGGAACGGCTCCGGCGCTCTCGGTTACATCGATCTCGCTCTGGAGCGGGCCTACAAATATGAATCCGGAAAGCCCTCGAAACTCATCCAGATTCCCGAGCAGGAAAAAGTGCGCGAGGTTGAAGCGCGCTATCACATGCTCGAACAGATGGCGGATTTTGACGACCGCCTGATGGAAGACCTCATCAACGAGAATGATCCCGGCCGCGACCATGTCATGTCCGACCTCGCGGACGAACTCGGTCGCGTGCAGATCGTCCCCGTTTTCCTAGGCTCAGCGGAAAATGGCTCCGGCATCCGCCGTCTTCTGAAAGCCATGCGCCACGAGCTGCCAAAGCTCGACGCTGCCGCGCAGCGAACTGGCGCGGACGGAAAGTCGGCGCTGGTGCTCAAGACAAAACATGTCGGACAGGCAGGGCGGCAGACACTGGTTCGCGTGATGTCGGGTGAAATCGCCGATGGCGACGCCATCACCCTGCCGGATGGAACGATTGAACGTGTCGCCGGCATCTTCTCGCTGCACGGTGAAGCACAGGCCAAGCTCGACAAGGCGGTGGCAGGCGACATCGTCTGCCTGGGGCGTCTCGACAAGGCGAAACGCGGCGACCTGATAAGTGCAGATGGCGTTGCTCGTATATCGAAGGCGCCGCAGGTCGGCCGTCCTGCGGTTTACGCGCTCGCAGTCGAAACGCAGAACCGCGCAGACGACGTGAAGCTGGCCGCCGCAATGTCGCGGCTTGTCGATGAAGATGGTGCGCTTGATTTTGGCCCCGACGCGGCAACACGTGAGTTTCGTCTCAAGGGGCAGGGCGAAATGCATCTGCGCGTTGCACTCGATCGCCTGAAACGAAAATTCGGCGTCAGCGTCGCCGCGCATCGCCCACAGACGGCCTACCGCGAAACCATCCGCGGCGCCTCCACGCAACGCGGCCGGCACAAGAAGCAGTCAGGCGGTCACGGCCAGTTCGGCGATGTCGTTCTGGAGGTGCGGCCCGGCATCCGCGGCAGTGGGCTGACTTTCAGCCAGAAGATCCACGGCGGCGTCGTACCGAAGCAGTATTTCGGTGCAGTGGAGGAAGGCGTACGTGATGCGCTCCAGAAGGGCACGCTCGGTTTCCCCGTTGTCGACGTGGAAGTAACGCTGCTTGATGGCTCCTATCACGCGGTCGACTCGTCCGAGATCGCTTTCCGAACCGCCGCGCGTATCGGCGTCAACCTGGCGCTCCCCGAGTGCGGCCCTGTGCTTCTCGAGCCCGTTCACAGCGTGACGATCCACACGCCCTCTGAGCAGATGGCGCGGATCACGGCGTTGATCCCCATGCGCCGTGGCCAGATCCTGGGCTTCGAGCCTCGCGACGGGTGGTTTGGATGGGATTCGATCCGCGCCTATATGCCTGAAGACGAGCTGCATGATCTGATCATCGAGATCAGGTCAGCCACACAGGGGTTGGGCGAACTGGAAAGCGCTCTCGATCACATGTCCGAGGTAACGGGCAAGGCCGCCGCAAAAGCTGTCGAGTCGCGGCAGACCATGGCTGCAAAGTAAGAAGCCAGAAGTTGCCTTGTGGCTCCATCCGCTCAAAGACTATGAGCAGGTGGGGCCACAGGAGCGACGACATGAACAGGCGCGAATTGCTGGCGGGTGCTGGCGCTCTGACGCTGGCGGCATGCACACAGGAGCAGCCGGTTGTTGCGTCTTCGACTGCAACGGTTGCCCCCAGCGCCGATCCCTTCGCCGGCGCCAAGCTGATGACCGATGTCGAATCCTATGTCGGCTTCGGCACGCATCGAACTGGAAGCCCCGGCGATGTCGCGACCTCCGAGTGGTTTGCCAAGCGCTGGCGCGAACTCGGTTACGAGATCGAGCAGACAGAATTCTCCGTGCCGAACGCGGATACGAAAGTCGCAAAGCTTCGTATCGGCGATGAGGCGTTCGATGGCTTCGCGCAGCCGCCACTCTCGTTCACGCCCGAAGGCGGCGTCAACGCGCCGCTCGCCTGGTGGAACGACAAGTCCCCCGCTGACGTGTCGGGCAAGATCGCGCTTGTGCATGTGCCGCGTCAGCCGGGCGCTCCATCACCGGGCGCCGCCTATCGCGCCATCTTCGAACGATGCAGCCTTGCCGGCGCTGTCGGCATTGTCGCCGTGATGTCCGGCCCCTCCGGCGAAGTCGTCGCCATCAACACGCCGGTCGAAATGCTGATGGAAATTCCGGTGCTGCAGATCGGCGAGAAGGAAAAGCCGCGCCTCGAAGCTGCGCTCGCAGCCAAGCTGCCGGGCAAGCTTGTCATCGAAGGTCCGGGCGGCTTCAGGAACGGCAAGAACACGATCGCCCGCCACGGTACGGCGGGTCCGTGGGTCATCATCTCGACGCCACAGAGCGGCTGGTTCACCTGCGGCGGCGAGCGCGGTCCCGGCATCGCTATGTCACGCGCTCTGGCCGAATGGGCCATCACGAAGAACTTCCCGGTCCGCTGGCTGTTCATCGCCACATCCGGTCACGAATGGACCGACTTCGGCGCCGACATGTTCCACAAGAACCAGGCGCCGGCGCCGAAGGACACGGCCCTCTGGTTCCATCTCGGCGCCAGCTTCGGCGCACGCGCCTATCAGGAAACGCCAACCGGCCTCGTGATGCAGGATACGCCCAACCTCTCGCGCACCCTGATGGCGACGCCCGATCTCGCGCCGCTCTGCGAGGCAGCCTTCGCTGGCCAACCCGTGATAGAAAAACCTCTGGCCGCTGATGTCTCGAAAGCCCTCGGCGAATACCGTCTTGTGGCAGAAGAGGGTTATCCGACGTCGGCCGGCTTCTGGGGCGCCAACGCCAAGTTCCACACGCCGATCGACGGCGCGGATTCAACGACAGCGGAAATCATGGAGCCGATCGCCCGCGCCATCGCGCAGGTGATCGAAGCGCGCCTCGCTGCGATCTAGTCCTCGCAGCGGTCCCAGGCATAAGCCACCGGCCGCGTGCCATCGAGCTTCGAGATGTTCGCGGCCAGACCCTTGTCCGTTGCGCGATACGTGATGCGCTGCGGATAGTCGTGATCGCCATTCTCGAACGTCACCGTGTTTGGCGCGACCAGAGCAACCGGATCGCGCGTCTCTGTGAAGATCACCGGCCGCTGCCCCTCAGGCGAGGCGACGTACTGCGCGCGCGAAGGCCGCGTGTCGATGCGCGACTGTTCGAATGTCGCAAGCGTGCCGTTCCGCGTCGTGGTCGCATAGCCGAACATGATCCCGCCTTCGGGCGGCGACCACACTTCGAGGTTCACGCCATCAGCCGATTTCCAGCATCCGACCATGAAGGCAAGGCGGCCAAGGTCGCGCTTCGGGGCGCTGGCGCAGCCCGCGAGGGCGACAAGCGCAACGGCGGCAACGGAGACAAGCTTCAGCGACATCGCAAACCCCACGTGATTTGATCTACGCGAGACGTAGCGCAGCCTTGGGGGCAGGGACAAGCATTTCGGGCCGCACGAATGCGGCCCAGCGCCATGCTGTTACGGATTGGCCACGCCGTCGCGCGTTTCGAGCGTTGCAGAAGCCGGCGCGGGCGCCGATGCAGACACGAGCGCGGGGGCTGCAGTCGGCGCCGTATTCGCGGCCACCATCTGCTGTTCCATCAATTCCGCGTCGCGCAGCGCTTCGATCCGGGCTTTCTCCGCCAGGAAGGTCTGAAGCTGTTCGCCGCCAAGCTTGCGCCCCGTCGGCAGTTTCAGCGTCATCGCGTTGACCGGCTTGCTGTTCACATACACCTCATAATGGAGGTGCGGGCCGGTCGAGCGGCCTGTCGTGCCGACATAACCGATAACCTGACCCTGCTTCACAAAGCTGCCGCGGCTAACGCCTTTGGCAAAGCGGCTCATGTGCGCATAGGCGGTCGTGTAGCCGTTGGCGTGCTCGATCTTGGCGAAGTTACCGTACGTGCCGTTCGGCCCATACGTCGTCATCTTGCCATTGCCGGCTGCATAGATCGGCGTGCCCGTGGGCGCCGCGAAGTCCGTGCCCTTGTGCAGCTTCGTGTAGCCAAGCACCGGATGCTTGCGATTGCCGAAGCTGGATGAAAGACGCGCGCCGTTGATCGGCGTCTTCATCAGGAATTTCTTCGCGCTCTGTCCCGTCTCGTCGAAATAGTCGACGACGCCATCGTCGGACGGCGTGTAGCGATAGAATGTTTTCGAAAGCGCCGCGCCATCCATCGTCGCCATAAGGACGGCGCCGGTCTTCACCTGCTGCCCACGCTCGTCCTCGAACGTTTCATACAGCATGCCGAAGCGATCGCCTGTGCGCACTTCGCGTTGGAAGTCGATGTCGTAGCCAAAGATATCGGCGTAATCGACAATCTGCTGATCGCCGGCGCCAAGGCCCGTCGCCGTCTGATAGATCGACTGGTCAACGTCGCCTGCAACATAGCTGATGCCCGGCGACAATTTCGCTTTCAGTTCGTGCGAGGTCCACGAACCATCGAGCCCGCGCGAGACCAGCACCTGCGTTTCCGCTTCCGGTCGCAGCGAGACGCCCATCAGGCGCACGATGCCGTCCGTGCCGGTTTCCAGCCACGCCGTCACATCGTCACCCGGACGCATGCCGCGCAGATCGGTCAATTGGCTCGCAGCGAACACCGCGCCGTTCGCTTCTTCACGCGGCGCGCCGAGACGGTCGAGCACGCCCGACAGCGTTTCGTTCCGCAGAACGGACACGCGCTTCATTTCGCTTGAAAGGTTTGCCGCATCATCCGCACTCGTGAACGAGGCGACCACCAGACGCGGATCAGGTGTAGTGTCGATAGCCGCAGCTTCGACAGGGCGCATATTCACGCCCACAACAATTAGCCCAGTCCCCATCAGCACAGCCGCAGCCGCGCCCATCCCCCAATCAAACCGACCGTTTTTCATGGGTGCTCCGAATAGTTCCTCGCGGAACGGAAATCTGGCTCGCCACTATTCCCCGTTTCGACCTATCGAAGCGGCGGCACAAGAACAGCAAATAAAAACGTTCAGCTGTCTTTCCACAAGAACGAATGCATATTTTGACACGAGATGACTGAAGAAAAACTTGCTCCGAAAGGGCTAATAGCTTCGAAACGTCGCATAATAGGCCTAGTTCTCGCCCTATTTGCGCTTTTTGCCGCCGCCCTCTGGTTCCTGCGCCAGCCCATCGCCGAGGCGATCGCGCGCAGCGTTTGTGCGGGCCAGAACCTCTCCTGCAAGCTGAGCATCACGCGCCTGGACTTTGGCGGTGTCACATTAACCGGTCTGGATGCCCGCGCGCCGGACGCGGCCAATGCCGCATTGAGCGCCCGCGAACTTGTGATCGACCTCGCGTGGGACAACCCGTTTTCTCCTCGCCCGATTGCTGTTGGCGGCGATGACCTGGTGGTTCGTGTCGATCTCACGGGCAAGCGCCCGCTGCTCGGCGACCTCGATGCCGCCATCACCAATTTCACCAAGCCAAGCGATACGCCTCCGGGTGCGCTGCCACGTATCGACTTCAGGAAAGTCACTGTCGTCGGTGAAACGCTGTCGGGGCCGGTGCAGGCGCTCGGTACGATCACGGCCACGAGTTCCGATGCCTTCGTGATAGATCTGACTGCGCCGCCCGCCACGCTCGGCCTGACGGGCGCAACGATGCAGCTGGCCGGCGCGAAGCTGAAAGCGACCGTCGCCGACAAACAGATCTCTGCAAACGCCAGGCTTGATCTTGCGAAATTCGAAGCCACCGACACGACCATCTCCAACGTGAAGATCGATGCGACTCTCGAACAGGTGTCCGGCGTGCTGAAGGGCGCTGGCACGGCAACGCTCGGCGAAGTCTCGGTGAAAGACACGAAGCTCATGGGCGCACAGGCGAGCGCCAGCGTCGAATCCGCCGCTGTCGATCCAGCGGCGCTCGATGTTGCAAATCTTCTCGCAGGCCTGCGCAGGCTTCAGCTCTCCGCCAGCACAGGCGAAGGCGCCATCAGCGGAACGAGCTGGAAGAAGGCTGAGCTCACCGCGCTGATACAGCCGAAGGGCGTCGGCAAATCAGGCGGCGATATCGCGCTTGCCATTGATGACGTGAAGCTGGCGCAGGGCGCTGCAGGTCGCGTCGAAATTGCCGGCGCAGTCGACATCACCGAAGGCGTTGCGGGCACGGCGCAGGGTACAGCCCGCGTGCGTGCCGCCATCGTATCTGCGGCGACGCGGAGGCAGCTGGTGGAGGCCGTCTCGCTTCCGCTCAAGGCTGCGCTTCCCGTATTTGGCGCTGCCGCCGCGACAGCGGTTGATCGCGCGGCGCTCAATTTCGATGTTTCCGCGCCCTGGTCGGCAGCGTCATCTCCCATCAAGGGTGTCGAGTTCACGCTTCTGGATGGCGGCGAGTTCAAATCCGTCAGCGGCCTTTCGCTCAAACTGGTCGCGCCGACGGGCGAGCAGAAAGTGGCGTCCTACTCGACTGCCTATGGCGGCGCCTGGCTCGCCTCAGGTTCGGCGCAGCTAAGCGGGGGAGGCGGCCCCACATTCTCGCTCAACATCGCGAAAGCATCCGGCGGTGGCAAAAAACTGGCGATCGCTGGCGCCGCAGCGCTGAAGCCATGGAGGGTTGGCAGCGACACGATCGCCGCCGAATTCACGGGGTTGAGCTTCGGTGTCGACGATATGTCGGGCAAGGCTAGCGGCCAGCTCACCGTCAGCCTTGATGGTGCGTTCGGCGGCGGCGTCTGGAAGGGCGCACGCGGCACGGGCGCCGTCGATACGGTATGGGACGGCGCGACATTCGCCGCGGATGCTCCACGCGGCATGGTCATACAATGGGATCAGGCGCGCTACGGTGAAACCATCTTTGGCGCTGCGGCTCTCCGTTACTCTCCGCAGGGGCGTCTCGCCGAGCGCGTAGGCGATGGCGTCGTTGGGCGTGGCAATCTCGACGCCGTGACGATCCCGGTAAATGGCGGTGCGTGGAACGCAAAAGCGGCGCTCGGCGCCATCGGTATCAACTGGCGTGCGGCCGGCGGCTTCCGCGCCAACTTCGATGCAGCTCCGCTTGCCATCGACATGACTCTTGATCAGCGCAAGATCCCGATCCGTCTCGCCGACATCACCGGCACACTCGATCTTCGCGATGGATGGCGCATCAACGGCGCCTTCAAGGGCGGCAGCGTACAGGCCGACGAAGGCGCGGTGGCTGACCTTGCCGGTAAGTTCAATCTCGGCGGCAAGGGCGACACGCTCGACGGTTCGCTGTCCGACATTGCGATGCGCCTGTTCGATCCGAACACCGAGGAAGAAGGCAAGCGCTTCGAAGAAGTCAAATTCGAAGGCGGCGCGACCTTGCGCAACAGCGTCGCCAATTTTACCGGCGGGTTTGCCATGGCGAAGTCCGGGATGCAGATCGCTCAGGTCACCGGTCGTCACAGTCTTGAAAACAATGAAGGCTCGCTGACGTTTGCGCCGACGCCGCTTATCTTCGTGCCACGCTCCTTCCAGCCCTACGATCTTTCGCCGCTGTTGCGCGGTCCTGCGGGCGTCACCGGGCGCGCAGACATTTCCGGGTCCGCCTCGTGGAATGCCGACGGCATGAAAGCCAGCGCTACTGCGGATATGCGCAAGGTCGGCTTCACGCTTGCGTCTGCCGGCGTGTTCGAAGGCGTGTCGGGCAAGGTCGAGATTGCGGATCTCATGAACATGAAGTCCGCGCCGGGACAGAGCATCACGATCGACAAGGTCACGCTTGGCCTGCCGATCGAGAAAGGCACGATCCGCTTCCAGCTCATCGGAACATCCGCCATCCGTCTCGAGAGCGCCGAGTGGCCGTTCGGCAGCGGCTTCATCCGCATCAAGCCCGTGGACTTTGCTTTCACGGAAGGAACCGAGAACCGCATCGTCGCGCAGGCAGTGAACTGGGATCTCGCGAAACTCGTAGAACAGTTCAAGCTACCCGACGTGAAGCTTGTCGGGATTGTGGCAGGCGATTTCCCCGTGGTGTTCAGAACGGGTTCAGCCACGATTGATAATGCTACCCTCGAAGCGTCGAAAGAAGGCGGCGTTATCCAGTATTCAGGTTCGCCAGGCGATGCAGCGGCCCAGGCGGATGACAATTCGAAGATGGTCTTCGATGCGTTGAAGGACTTCCGCTACCAGGTGTTGAAAGTGGGACTGAACGGCGACCTTGCAGGACGGATGGTGATGAACCTCAGTGTGCTGGGCCGTAACCCGGATGTACTCGGTGGACAGCCATTCCAGTTGAACATCGGCATCGACAGCGAGTTAGTCAGACTACTGACCTCTACAACCAGCCAGCCGGATATCCGGACAGCTGTTGGTCAGGTGATTGGAGACAAGCAGTGACGGCCAGATTGACGAAGCATGCAGGAGAGGCAAGGGTCGCCGCCGGAAGCATGGAGCAACCGATGCAAAGCAGCGATATGCCAATCGCAAAGGCGCTGGCGCCAGCACTCGTGGTCGCAGTCGCGATGAGCGCGGCCGCCTGCACGCCAACCGTTCGGATTGAGGCATCGGACAAACCGATCACAATCAACCTGAACGTCAAGATCGACCAGGAGGTCCGCTATCGTCTCGACAAGGACCTCGAGGACGCGATCGCCAAAAACCCAGATTTGTTCTGAGGCAGGGAAGAAGGAGCCTGTCATGAGCATGTTCAAGAAATTCACCACCTGGTTCGCCGCCATCTTCACGGCCGCCACCCTGATGACCGCCTACGCCGCCGATCCCGTGATCGAGCAGGCCAAGGCGCAAGGCATCGTGGGCGAGCAGTTCGATGGCTATCTCGGCTTCGCCGACCCCGGCAAAGCCTCGGCCGACCTCAAGCGCCGCGTGCAGGAAAACAATGCCGGCCGCCTTCAGGTCTACTCGGACATCTCCAAGAAGACCGGAGACAGCGTCCAGATCGTCGCCGCCGCGATGGCTGAAAAGAACATCGCCCGCGCCGAATCCGGCGAGGTCGTGAAACCCGGCGCCAACAACCCCTGGACCAAAAAGCCGTAACGGCTGAGCGCCCAAAACTGTGATAAGCTTGGCGGCCCCGGGTCACTTCCGGGGCCGCTTCGCATTCAGGTGGCTGCCATGTCCCGCAAGTTGATGATCACCCTCGCGCTGGTCCTCGTGCCCGTCGCCATCATGGTCACGCTCGCCGGAACCGGCTGGCTCGGCGATCAATTTCCAAATGGTCATTTTGTCTTTGCGTTTGCATTGGGCGCCACAGCCACAGTGCTTCTGTCGGTGGGCTTGTTTGCGTTGTCATTTTACAGCTCCCGCTCCGGCCACGACGAACAGATCGGGAATGAACAGGACTCGGATGAGGCCTAATTCGCGCTTGGGCTGACGAGTCCAAATCAGCTAGCTTCCGATTCGTTTTCTGGGCGGGAGCTGCACATGGCAGACATGGAATCTTCGAGGCTCGCGGCCTATGTCGCGTCGCGCATTTGTCACGATGTGGCGTCCCCGCTCACCTCGCTGTTGCAGAGCGTCGAGCTCCTGTTCGATGAGAGCATGGGCCCGGCTATGAAGGTCGAGGGCGAGAAATCCCTCCGCACCGGCCTCGCCACGCTGGAGGCGAAGCTGCGCTACATGCGCTACGCCCTCGGCAGCCAGGCCCTCAACGACAATCTCTGCAATATCGGCGAAGCCAAGGATCTCTTCGTCAAGCTGTTCGCCACCAACTCCCGCACCCAACTCGACTGGCAGGTCGAAACCCACCGCATCAGCAACCGTCAGATGCGCATCCTGATGAACATGACCCTCATCATGATCGACCCTGCGGCCCGTGGCACCTGCCGCGTCATGGCCAGCGAAAAGGGCGACAAGCTGGTGTTCGACGTCGAAGCCCTTGGCCAGTTCTCCAATTTCAAGTCGGAAGTCCTCGACGCCCTGGCGGGCAAGGAGCCTGGCGGCGGCTGGGGCGGCGGCGCCGTCCAGCCCTTCTTCACCAAGGTCCTTTGCGAAGAAAACGGCTTCAGCCTCGAACCCCGCATCGTGCCCCAGGCTGCCGGCCTGACCGCCATCGGGGCGCTGCCGCAGGGCTAATTCCTTCCACGTTCAGCGATTTCTTAACCCGCGCCGCGTTTATTTGCCACAAGCACGTAATTTCACGTGTTGTGGAAACACGCCATGGACGATTTGCTCAGCGAATTCCTGACCGAGACCAGTGAAAGTCTCGACGTGGTCGACGTCGAACTGGTCCATTTCGAAAGCTGCCCGGACGACAAGGCCACGCTGAACAACATCTTCCGGCTGGTCCACACGATCAAAGGCACCTGCGGTTTCATCGGCCTGCCGCGTCTTGAATCGTTGGCCCACGCCGGCGAGACCCTGTTGGGCAAGTTTCGCGACGGCGCGCTGGATGTAACGCCCGAAGCCGTCACGCTCATTCTCGCCTCGATCGACCGCATCAAGTCGATCCTCGCCCACCTTGCCGATACGCAGGCCGAACCCACAGGTGACGACCGCGACCTGATCGCCCAGCTGGAGGCCGCAGCCGAAGGCGGGCTGCAATCCAGACTGCCGCCGCCCCCTGTCGCCAAAGTCGAAGCGCCCATCGCCGCAGCAGCGCCGGAGCAGGGCGACGACAACGGCCGCTGGGATGCCGATCAGGGCCGTTACCTTCGTCCCGGCGAAGTTTCGCTTGCCGATCTCGAAGCCGCGTTCCGTTCCGCCGATGGCCCCGAAGTCCGCGAAGCAAAGCCAGCCGCCGTCGCCATCGCTGAACCTGACGAAGACCGCAAGGCTGGCCCCGGCGCCAGCACCATCCGCGTCAATGTCGACGTGCTCGAATCCATGATGACCATGGTTTCCGAACTCGTTCTCACGCGGAACCAGCTCATGCAGATGCTGCGCGCAACCGCAGACAGCGAGTTCAAGACGCCGCTCCAGCGCCTCTCTGGCATCACGGGCGAACTGCAGGATTGCGTGATGAAAACGCGCATGCAGCCCATCGGTTCAGCCTGGAAAAAACTCCCCCGCATCGTCCGTGACGCCGGACAGGATCTCGCCAAGAAGATCGATCTCGTCATGGAGGGCGAGGCGACCGAGCTCGATCGCCAGGTTCTCGAACTCATCAAGGACCCGCTCACCCACATGATCCGCAACTCATGTGATCATGGCGTTGAAGGCCCCGCAGCCCGCGCCGCCGCCGGCAAGAGCGAAAACGGCACGATCAAGCTGCACGCCTATCATGAAGGCGGTCACATCATCATCGAAGTCAGCGATGACGGCGCCGGCCTCAATACCGATCGCATCCGCGCCAAGGCGCTCGAAAAGAACGTCATCGATGCTGCTGAGGCGATGTCGATGACGGACGCGCAGATCCATCGTCTCATCTTTGCGCCGGGTTTTTCCACGGCGGCCAAAGTCACCAACATTTCCGGCCGTGGTGTCGGCATGGATGTCGTGAAAACCAATGTCGAACTCATCGGCGGCACGATCGATCTGAAATCCCGTCAGGGCGCCGGAACAACCTTCATCATCAAGATCCCGCTTACCCTTGCGATCATCTCCGCGCTCATCGTCGGCGTCGGCGAACATCGCTTTGCCATGCCCCAACTCTCGGTTCTTGAACTGGTGCGTGCGGGCAAGCGTTGCGAGCACAAGATCGAGCAGATCAACTCCACGCGCGTCCTCCGCCTGCGCGATCGCCTGCTGCCGCTCGTCGCCCTGTCAGACGTGCTGAATCTGATCGATGATCGCGGCGACCCGGATCACGCCTGCATCGTCGTCATGCAGGTGGGCGATACCCGTTTCGGTCTCATTGTCGATGAAGTCTTCGACACTGAAGAGATCGTTGTGAAGCCGCTCGCCAAGCGCCTTGGCGCCATGTGCCAGTATTCCGGCGCCACCATTCTGGGCGACGGCGCCGTCATCATGATCCTCGATCCCAACGGGGTTTCGAAGTCACTCGCGGGCGCCGAGCGTGCAATCAGCCGTGCATCCGATGAAGCTGCCGCCGCCGCAGCTGCAGCGAAAGGCGAGGGCGACCGCATGAGCCTGCTTCTCTTCGCCGCCGGTTCGACGGAACCGCGCGCGTGCCCGCTGTCGCTTGTCACGCGCCTTGAGGAGCTCGACGCCTCGACCTTCGAGATGACCAGCCGCGGCCATGTGGTCCAGTATCGCGGTCGCCTCATGCCGCTTGCTGCGGCTGGCGGTTCGATCCGTCGCGAAGGCAAGCAACCCGTCCTTGTCTTCAGCCAGGGCGACAGCGTCATTGGCCTTGCCGTCGATACGATCCTCGACATCGTCGAAGACCGTCTCGACATACAGCTCAACGACACCGCCCCCGGCATTCTCGGCACGGCTGTTCTGAAGGGAAGGTCGACCGAGGTCATGGATGTCGGCTACTATCTTGGACAGGCTGATCCTTCGTGGGCCGCCGCCGCCGCCCAGCTCGAAACCCGTCGCGTACGCAAGCGGGTGCTGCTGGTCGATGCGCACCCCTTCTTCCGCAACATGCTTGCGCCGATGGTGGCTGCGGCTGGCTATGATGTGACCGTCGCTTCGGACCTGCAGGAAGCGCGCGGCCGACTTGCGCAGGACGCTGCCTTCGACGTCGTCCTTGCCGATGCGGACGCAACATCGCCGGATGCGCTGGCCGAAGTCAGCTCTGCCCGCATCGTGCCGCTCTCCAGCCGTCGCGATACCGAAGCGGTCCCCAAATCCGACCGCCACGCGCTTCTCGACGCCATTGAACGGGCCATCCGCACCGGAGAAGCCGCATGACCACGCAGGAATTCGTGACCTTCCGCATCTGTGACCAGATGTTCGGGGTCAGCGTCTCGGAAATCCACGATGTCTTCCGTCCCGCGGCGATGACCCCGGTCCCGCTTTCGGGGGCAGAAATCGCTGGCGTCCTTAATCTTCGTGGACGGATCGTTACAGCGATCGATGCCCGGTCGCGCTTAGGGCTTCCACCCTCAACAAAATCAAAGACTTGTCAGCGTTTGGCCATTGGCGTGGAGCGCTATGGCGAGAGCTTTGGGCTGATAATCGACGAGATCGGCGAGGTCGTCAGGCTTCAGGAAAGTGAATTGGAGCAAAACCCCGTTAACCTTGACGCGACATGGTCAGGCGTATCTCGCGGCGTCTACCGCCTGGAAGACCGCCTCCTGGTCATAATGGACATTGACCGGATGTTGGCGGGCGCAGGCGCCGAGGATGCTGCTGCCGCGGCGTGACCACGGCTATTGGAAGAGGGCGAGCATGAAACGCTGTCTGATCGTGGACGATAGCCGCGTGGTCCGCAAAGTCGCGCGCCGCATCGTCGAAGACCTCCGCTTCGAAGCGGAAGAAGCCGCCGACGGCGCACAGGCGCTGGAAAACTGCCGGAAGGTAATGCCTGACGCGGTGCTCCTCGACTGGAACATGCCCGTCATGAACGGCATCGATTTCCTCCGCGCCCTGCGCCGCGAACCCGGCGGCGATCGCCCCATCGTCGTGTTCTGCACGACCGAGAACGACATGAGCCACATCGCCGAGGCGATGCGCTCGGGCGCCAACGAATACATCATGAAACCCTTCGACTCCGAGATCATCGAAAGCAAGTTCTCGGAAGTCGGCCTCGTCTGATTGGATGCAGTGACCGCAGCGCTCCGCCAACCTGCAACTGCCCGCCGCGTCCGCGTCATGCTCGTGGACGACAGCGCGATCGTGCGCGGCTTCATGCGCCGCTGGATCGACGAAGAACCCCGCATCGAACTCGCGAAAGCCTGCTCAGACGGCGCACAAGCCGTCGCTGAAGCCGCCAGCATCCGCCCCGATGTGATCGTCCTCGACATCGAGATGCCGCACCTCGACGGCCTTTCCGCCCTGCCGCAACTCCGCAAGGCCGCCCCCGACGCCCGCATCATCATGGCGTCAACGCTCACCGCAGCGGGCGCCACGCAGACCGTGAAAGCCCTCGCTCTCGGCGCATCCGACTTCATCGCCAAGCCGCAAGCCGGCGCCTTCGGCAGTGTCGACACCTACCGCCGCGAACTCATCGACAAGATTGTCGCCCTCGGCGAGCGGGCAGGGACACGCTCTCTCCTGTCGGCCTCATCCGCGCCAATCAAGCTGCGCCCGAAGCCGATGGTCACGACCCAACCCGCGGCCCTGCTGATCGCAGCCTCCACTGGCGGTCCCACCGCGCTGCCCGCTTTCCTCGCTCCCATCGCCCGCCGCATCGAAGCGCCGATCCTGATCGTGCAGCACATGCCCGCCAGCTTCACGCCCGTTTTCGCTGAAAAGCTCGAAGCCGCCATCGGCAAGCACTGCCGCGAAGCCCAGGAAGGCGACACGCTCTCCAGCGGCACGGTCCTCCTCGCTCCCGGCGACAAGCACATGCGCATTGCCCGCTGTCCCGCCGGCCGCATGGTCCACCTCGACCAGGGCGAGCCCGTCAACTACTGCCGTCCCGCCGCCGATCCGCTGTTCGAAACCGCCGCAGCCGCCTTCGGCTCGCGCCTCTTGTGCGTCGTTCTCACCGGCATGGGCCATGATGGCCGCGCCGGCGCTGGCAAGATCGTCGAAGCCGGCGGCCGCGTCATCGTGCAGGACGAAGCGACCAGCGTCGTCTGGGGTATGCCCGGCGCCGTCGCACAGGCCGGATACGCCGAGGCTGTGAAGCCTCTCAAGGAACTGAGCCAGCTCGCGCTGCGCATGATGAGTGGAGAAGCTGCGTGAACAGCCAGGATTTCGAGTTCGTTTCCCAGCTGCTTCGAAAACGCGCCGGCATCGTCCTTGCGGGCGACAAGATGTACCTGCTCGAAAGCCGTCTCGCGCCGCTCGCGCGCAAGGAAGGCCTGCCATCCATCGACGATCTGATTCACGTCGTCCGCGCCCGCCGCGACGAACGCCTGATCGGCCAGCTCGTCGATGTGATGACGACGAACGAAACCTTCTTCTTCCGCGACAAGACCCCGTTCGACCACCTCAAGGACGCGATCTTCCCGGTCCTCGCCCAGGCCCGCAAGGGCAGCCGCATCCGCATCTGGTGCGCCGCCTGCTCGACAGGGCAGGAGCCGTACTCCATCGCCATGATGCTCGACCAGAACCCGTCGCTCACCGGCGGCGTCCCCGTCGAGATCGTCGCCACCGACATCTCGGATCGCTGCCTCGAGCGCGCCCGCCAGGGCCTCTTCACGCAATTTGAAGTCCAGCGCGGCCTGCCGATCCAGATGCTGATGCACTACTTCACCCAGCAGGACGATCACTGGCGCATCTCCGAACGCATGCGCCAGATGGTGACGTTCAAGAAGCTCAACCTGATCGATCCGAACCTCAACCTCGGCAAGTTCGACGTCGTCTTCTGCCGCAACGTGCTGATCTATTTCGACGGCCCCACCAAGGCCGGCGTGCTCGACCGTGTCGCGAGTTCGGTGAATCCCGGCGGCTTCCTGATGCTGGGCGCCGCGGAAAGTCCCGTAGGCGCGTCGCAAGCGTTCGAGCCGACACAGGATCGCCGCGGCCTTTACAAGCTGGTCAACCCCGCCAATGCCGCCACAGCAGCCTCGGCCGCCTGATGCATCGCGCTGACACAACGCTGTCAGCAGCGGTGGCTTCCCGTTTCTGCGTCACGCTCTAAATTCCGCTGCATCAGCGGAGGCCTCCATGTTCGGCATGATCGGAAAGATGCGCGCCGCTCCCGGCAAGCGCGCGGAACTCATCGCCATCCTCGGTAACAGCACCGAAGCGATGCCCGGCTGCCTCAGCTACATCGTCGCTGAAGACGCTTCCGACCCTGACGGCATCTGGATCACCGAAGTCTGGGACACTGAGGCCAGCCACAAGGCCTCGCTCCAGCTCCCCACCGTCCAGTCCGCCATCGCCAAGGCCCGCCCCATCATCGCGGGCTTCGACATGAGCGTGAAAACAACGCCCATCGCCGGCATCTGACGCTACGGCGTGTGACATCATGCGCCAAAGCTGCGCCATCAATGTCATCCAACTGACGCGAAATCCGGCCTAGCCTCCACGCAGTCCTCAGGAGACTGCCATGAAGCGCGTCGCGATCTGGGTCCCGGCACTAGCGATCCTCGCGATCGCCGTTGCGCTCGCCGCCTCATGCAGCCCATCGGCCGCACCCGTCGCCGAAGCCGCAAAAACCTGCGATCTGAAAGCCGCCTCCGCCAGCGCCGCCGAAGCCGCGCTCGCGGGGTGCGACGCCAAATGGATCGACGCCAACGTCACCATCAACCAGCTCCAGTCCATGGGCACGCACAACTCCTACAAGGAGCAGATCCCGGAAGTCGAAATGGCGCTCATCAGGGAGCGCAGCCCAGACGCCGCCATCACGCTCGATTATGCGCACCGCTCCTTCGCCGAGCAGCTCGACAAGGGCGCACGTCAGATCGAACTCGATCCGTCCGATGATCCGCAAGGCGGTCTCTTCGCCACGCCGCTCGCGCGCAAGTTGCTCACCGAAAAAGGCGTGACGCCGCCGGATTACGATCTCGCCGTCATGTCCCGGCCCGGCATCAAGGTTATCCACGTAAGCGATATCGACTACCGCTCGCACTGCCTCCTGTTCACCGACTGCCTCAAGCAGATCAAGGCATGGTCGGATGCGCATCCCACGCACACGCCGATCCTGATGATGATCAATCCGAAATCCTCGGGCATCTCCTGGCCCGGCGCTGCGAAAGTCCTGCCGTGGGGCAAGGAAGCTTTCGACCGCATGGACGCGGAAATCCGCTCCGTCTTCTCTGCAAATCAGCTCATCACGCCGGATCAAGTGCGCGGCGCGCACGCCACCCTGCGCGAGGCCGTCACCACCACAGGCTGGCCGAAGCTGGGCGATGCCCGCGGCAAGCTCATCTTCACGATCGATCTCTCGGCTGAAGCCAACAAGCCCTACGCCGATGGCCATCCCTCGCTGCGGGGCAGGGTCGCCTTCATGACCACCTTCCCCGATGCGCCCGAAGCGGCCTATTTCACGATGAACGAGCCGGAACAGCAGCAAGCCGAAATCCAGTCACTCGTGAAGCAAGGCTTCCTCATCCGCACACGCGCCGACGCTGACACACGCGAAGCCCGCGCGGGCACAACCACCCGCCGCGAAGCCGCACTCGCCTCCGGCGCCCAATACATCTCCACCGACTACCTCTGGCCCGACGACCGCTTCGGCACAGGCTACACAGCAACGCTTCCAGACAACGCAATCACGCGCTGCAACCCCATCCTCACCGCCCCCGGCTGCGACGCGAAAGCGGAGTAGGCGCTCGCCCGGTCCACCGCCGTTCTCGCACCCCACACGAGGTCATCCTCGGCCTTGTGCCGAGGATCTTGGTTGGCTCAGCGATGGGAAGTCAGCGATCGCGCACACAACGAACCGGGATTCTCGGGACAAGCCCGAGAATGACCCCTTGGTGTAAGCCCTTATGGTCAGCAGCCGCGAAGCGGCGCCCGTCGAACCACAAGGGCGCGCTCACCAGCCCCGAACTCCGCGGAAACCAGACACTCGTCTGAAAAATCTTCCCCCACAAAATCAGGGCCCAACCCGAACCCAGCTGTTGGATACGTAACCACCAACCCACACCCAGCCCGGCCCAGGCGATACTCCCGCTCATGTTCGAGCTGTCGCAGATCATCCTCTGGATCCTCTGGCGCCTCCGCCC
>ERZ795044.765-NODE-765-length-30080-cov-8.178052_pt1 | contig 30080 bp, 20 predicted proteins | sample MGYA00375128_ERZ795044 | MGnify/ENA primary metagenome ERZ795044 (study PRJEB30173, sample SAMN05720213) | anaerobic digester metagenome | isolation source: active sludge of municipal wastewater-treating anaerobic digesters | place: USA | collected 2014-12-22 ...
CCCCCGGTCCGCAGGGGATGAAGAGCATCACCGTCGACGCTGCGTTCCCGGCGGGGGCTGTGGACGACAACGTCCTCATGTCGCTCCTCCCGACGCTCGAGCTGACGCCCGGAGCGACTCATGCGGTCCCGGTCTTTGCCTCCGGCAAGGGGACGCTGGCGACGATGACCCTCACCGTCGGCGCACGCGAGACGGTGACGGTGCTGGCCGGGAGCTTCGAGGTGCATCCGGTCTCGCTCACCGGCGGCGACGTTCCGGTCACCTTCTTCGTCTCGGCCGCCGCGCCTCGACGCGTGGTCAAGATGACGATGCCCGGGTCGCCCCTGTCGTTCGAACTGGCGCGTCCGTAGCTCGATTACAGCGACTCGGACAGCGGCCCGTAGCGGGTCGACGACCACGCGCGCAACTTCCCGCTTCACCCTTGGCGGGAGTTGTGCGAGATGTCGGCCGTCCGGTTGTTCGTGTATGGGTCGCTTCGGCGTGACGCCGAGGGGATGTCGCACCCCCTGCTCGCCGATGCGCGCTGCCTGGGGGCCGCGACCGTGGCCGGCGCGCTCTATCGCGTGGACTGGTACCCCGGGCTGGTGCTCGGGGGCGAGGGGGTGGTGCATGGGGAGTTGTACGAACTCCCGATCGACAAGGTCGACCACATGCTCACCTCGTTGGACGACTACGAGGGGGGTGGCTTTCGGCGCCGGAAGGCGTCGGTGACGGCCGACGGAATCGATCACGCCGACGCTTGGGTCTACACCTACATCGGCCCCACCCACGCACTCTCGGCGATCGATTCGGGGGACTACGGCGCCCCGATTCATCGTGCGCGGCCGTAAGCGACCCTCCCCTCCTCGTTCTCTCCAAGGCGGTACCATGCGTTCCATCTGGCGCCTCTCGCTCCCCGCCCTGTGCGCCGCTTCGCTCGCCGCCGTCGCGCTACCGCGGCCTCTGCGGGCGCAGCACACGGACCACGCCGCACACCAGGCGGCGGCGAAGCGCGACACGTCCGCGGCGAAGCGCGACACCGCTGCGACGCGCACGGCGACGCTCCCCGGGCAGGACGCCTTTGGTGCCATCGCGGAGATCGTGAAGATCCTCAAGGCCGATCCGGCGACCGACTGGTCGAAGGTGAACCTCGAGGCGCTGCGTCAGCACCTGATCGACATGCACGAGGTGACGCTCAACGCCGTGGTGCGCAGCGAGGAGGTCCCCGGCGGATTGCGGCTGACGGTGACCGGGCAGGCGCGCACGCGCGACGCCATCCAACGCATGATCGGCGCGCATGGCCACATGCTCATGATGGAGGGACTCGAGGGTGAGGCGGAGCCGATCGCCGACGGCATGCGCTGGCGGGTGACCACCCGCGACCCCAAGCGCGTGGCCGAGCTGCGCGGACTCGGCTTCATTGGCATCATGACGCTCGGCGATCATCATACGACGCACCACGTGCAGCTGGCTCGCGGCGGGAACCCGCACTAGGAGCCGCCGGGGGGGAGACCCGCGCGCGCGTCAGGCGCGCCAGTCGTCCCGGATCCCCTCGGCCACGCGGTCGGCCAGCGCCATCACGGTGAGGTAGGGGTTCACCTCCACCGAGTCCGGAAAGAGCGAGGAGTCGGCGACGCGCAGCCACGGCATGCCGTGCACCCGCCCGCGCGAGTCGGTTACGCTCGCCCCTTCCTGCCCCATGGCGCACCCTCCCATGAGGTGCGCGGCCGAGACCGAGATGCGCCCCGGGAGGAAGTGACGCTCCACGATGAGGTCGTCGAGCCGATACGCCTGCTCCCGCTCGATGAGCGTGGGGTCGGCCGAGGGCGCGTGCACGCGGCGCGCGCCGGCGGCGAAGAAGATGCGGGCGCTCATCCGGGTCGCCGAGACCATGGATCGAATGACCGCCGGGGTGAAGGTGTAGTGCACCACGGCCTTCCCCGCGGCGTCGACGGTGATGCGGTTGCCCGGGACCGCCTTGTCGCAGGCGAGCACGAGGATCATCTGCAGCCGCGGGAAGGCGCGCATGAAGGTGCTGTGCTCGACGCCAAAGCCGGTGAGGTTCTTGGCGGTCACGAAGGGGAAGTACATGCACGTCTCGAGGACGTACCCTTCGTGCTCGGCGCGATCGAGGTAGTAGCTCTTGGGATGCCCGACGTCGTTGGTGATCTCGCGCTCGTGCTCGGCCACCAGGATGTGCGCGGGGTGGCAGGTGAAGCGCTCGCCCACGCCGCGCAGCGCGGCAAGGGCCGGCGACCGCAGGAGCAAGGCGCTCGTCCCGATGCTTCCGCCAGCCGCAACCACCATCCGGGCCGTGATGCGATAGTCGCCGGGCGCCCACGACGACGGCAGCCCCTTTTCGCCGGGGCGTCGCTCGTGCACGCGTGCGACGACGGCGTGGTTCTCGATGCGCAGCGCCTCGGCCCGCGTCACCACCTCCACGTCGCCGCGCTCGGCGGCCGGCAGCTGCACGCGGTGCGTCCCCATCTTGGCCGCGTTGGGACACCCCATGTTGCATAACGACGAGCCCTTGCAGCCGCGCAGGTTGAGCGGGAACTGCTCCGCCTTGGCCCCCACCCGCGCGCATCCGGTCACGAAGAGCTTGTTGTTGTCGTTGAGCAGGACGCGCGGGAGGTAGTGCACGTCGTTCTGCGCCATGAACTTCTGCGAGCGCCGCTCGACGTCGCTGAAGTCGAGCCCCGGGACGCACCAGCTGCGAATCACCCGGTCGGGGGCGATGAGCGACGTCCCGGTGTAGACCACCGTCGATCCGCCGTAGGCGCGCCCGAAGGCGAGTGTCATCGTCCCGTCGGCGGTGAGGAAGCCGCCGGCATCCTCGTACAGCGCGCTCGACATCTCGAGCTCGCGCCCGGTGAATTCGTGCTCCTCGAGGCGCGCCCCCTGCTCCAGGACCAGGATGCGCACCCCCTGCGCCACCATCGGCGCCAACTCCTGGGCGACGGTGCCGCCTCCCGCCCCGGAGCCGATGATGACGATGTCGTACTCGCGCGTCTCGCCGTCGGGTCGCGTCATCTCACCCCTCCCCGAGCGGCTCGGCGGCGGCGGCGCGCATCTCGGCCGTCGTCCGGCGCGCGCTCCACCCGTCGGCGTGGGCGCGATAGCCCAGCGCTCCCTGCACGTCATCGCGCGTGTAGTAGCCGAGGAAGACGAGGGTGCGCAGCCCCCACATGCCACGCCGGAAGAGCGGGCGCGTGGAGAACTCCAAGCCGCGCAGGATCCCCGTGCGCGCGTCGAGCGACAGGCGTGAGAAGCGCCGGAAGTGCTTGAGCAGCGGGAGGTACTCGATGACGCGGAGAAAGGTCACGAGCTGCCGCTGCATGGCCTCGGGGCGCGAGGCCAGTGCCGTTTCAACTTGGGCTTCGAGTTCACGCCATCCCTCCGGACTCAGCGACGCCGCTTCCCGCACCACCGCCTCAGCCACTGCCCGAAACGTTGCTCGTACCGGAGCCAGGACCGATCCGCTCATGCCTTGCTCCACTGAAGACCCGCGGGAACCAACTACTCGGGGATGTCCGGCATGCGGCGACAAGGTAGGAACGGATGTAGGCAGCAGCAACGATGGCGCGACACTCGTTTAGCGGCAGGATCGCGTCGGGGGGTGTTTCCCCCGACTGGGGGGAGCCGTCTGATGAAGACGCCGTCCCCCTCGACGCATGGCCATCGACCTCCCCGCCACTCCCCCGCCCGATGTCCCCGTTCGCGGGGAAACGACGGCGCTCGTTCGCATTCCGCTCTCCGAAGTGGTCGCGTCGCTCTCCAAGGCGCTCGACCTGACCGAGGGGCAGCCGCTGGGCCACTCGGTTCGTGCCTGCATCATCGGCATGCGGCTGGGCCAGGAGATCGGGCTCGACGAGGAGCGACTCGGGGCGCTGTACTACGCGCTACTCCTCAAGGACGCCGGGTGCTCGTCCAACGCCTCGCGCATGGCGGCGCTCTTCGGCTCCGACGACCGCGCCGTGAAGCCGCAGATGAAGGTCGTGGACTGGGACGACAAGATGCGCCTGGCGGTCGAGACGTGGCGCAACACGGGGCTGCAGTCGTCGATCGTCTCGCGTGTGCGCTACTTCCTGGGGATCGCTCGGCAGGAGCAAATGAGCCGCGACATGATCGCGGCGCGCTGCGAGCGTGGCGCCGACATCGCCCGTCGGCTGGGCTTTCCCGACGAGACGGTGACGGCGATTCACTCCCTCGACGAACACTGGAACGGCAACGGCTATCCCGAAGGGAGGCGCGGAGATGAGATCCCCCTCTTCTCGCGCATCCTGAACATCGCGCAGACCGCCGAGGTCTTTCTCGCGAAGGGGGGATCCGATGCGGCGCTGGCGGTCCTGCGCGAGCGTCGGGGACGCTGGTTCGACCCCGCGCTGGTCGACACGGTCGTCGGGTGGCGAGCGGACGGCAGTTGGTGGAACTCGGTCACGGCCCCTGATCAGATGGCGCACGCCACCCTGCTCGAGCCGGCGCAGCACGCCCGTGAGGTGGACGACGCGGGGCTGGACCGCGTGGCGGAGGCGTTCGCAGAGATCATCGACGCCAAGTCGCCGTTCACCTACAAGCACTCGTCGAACGTGGCGATGTATGCCTGTGCTATCGGCGAGCGGCTGGGCTTCGATGCGCGGACGATGCAGCGCACCCGCCGAGCCGGGTTGCTGCACGACATCGGGAAGGTGGGGGTGAGCAACCGCATCCTGGACAAGAACGGCCCGCTCGCCGACGACGAACGCGCCGCGGTGCAGTCGCACCCGATGTACACGTGGGAGATCCTGGGACGGGTGAGCGCCTTCGCATCTTTCGCGCGTCAGGCGGCAACGCACCACGAGAAGCTCGATGGGAGCGGCTACCCCTGGAAGCTGCGCGGCGATGAGCTCGACAAGCCGTCGCGTGCCATGGTCGTGGCGGACATCTACGAGGCGTTGACGGCCGATCGTCCCTACCGCGCCGGGATGCCGGTGGAGAAGGCGCTGGCGATTCTCGAGCAGGAGCGCGGCGACAAGCTGGACGGGGACGCGATCGATGCGTTGGCGGAGGCGGTGTCGGGGCGCGAGCGAGAGACGGGTGCGCTGTAGGGGGCGGTAGACGAGGGTGCGAGCGCTCGGCGCGGGGGCAGTGCGCGCGAGCAGTGCGCGCGAGCAGTGCGCGCAAGTTTGCTCACGCAAAGGCGCGAAAGCGCAAAGATGTGAGGGGAGCGGTGGCTGGTTCGGGGCGACGCCTTGCAGCATCGGCGGACCGCGCGCACGTTCCCGCCCCGACGCCATCGCCACATGCGATGGGCCCCCAGCGTCGCTGGGGTGCTGACTCCGCTCGTTTTCTTGTCCTCTCATGCATAACGACGCCCGCCTGCGTGCCCTCGCGGCTCGACGGACGCGGTTTGCGGTCACGCTGACCATCGCGATGATCGTCATCTACTTCGGCTTCATCCTTCTCATCGCGTTCAAAAAGCCGCTCATGGGGGGGCTCGTGGCCCCGGGGCTGAGCCTCGGGATCCTTCTGGGCGCGCTGGTCATCGTCGCGTCGTGGGTGCTGACCTGGCTCTATGTCCGGTGGGCCAACAGCTACTACGACCGCGAGTTGGCGGAGATCAGGCGATGAACGCGCCGGTCCATGCACTCCTGCAGGCGGTCCCGGCGGCCGGCGATTCGGTGCGGCGCGCGACCCAGATCGGCGAGCCGAACGCGGTGGCGATGGGCTTCTTCTTCGTGTTCATCGCCATCACGCTCGGGATCACGTACTGGGCGGCGAAGAAGACGCGCACCACCGAGGATTTCTACGCGGCCGGGCGCTCCATCTCCGCTGGACAGAACGGCTTCGCCCTGGCCGGCGACTACATGAGCGCCGCGTCGTTCCTTGGCATAGCAGGTTTGGTATCTACGACTGGGTTCGACGGGTTGATCTACTCCACCGGGTGGCTGGTCGGGTGGCCGGTGGTGCTCTTCCTGATCGCGGAGCCGTTGCGGAATCTCGGGAAGTACACCTTCGCCGACGTGGTGGCGGCTCGACTGCGGCAGACGCCGGTCCGCATCGCTGCGGCGATCGGGACGCTGGCGACGGTGATCTTTTACTTGATCGCGCAGATGGTGGGGGCGGGTGGATTGATCAAGCTGATGTTCGGCCTGACGTACGAGACGGCGATCGTCGTCGTGGGGATGGCCATGATTGCGTATGTGCTATTTGGTGGGATGATCGCGACCACGTGGGTGCAGATCGTGAAGGCGGTGCTGCTGCTGGGGGGGGCGACGATCCTCGCCGTGATGGTCTTGAGCCGGTTCGGCTTCTCGCCGCTGGCGCTGTTTCGAGCGGCGGCCGAGCGATATGGCGACGGGGTGTTGGCCCCCGGGAAGCTGGTGGCCAACCCGATGGACGCGGTGTCGCTGGGGATGGCGCTGATGTTCGGGACGGCGGGGTTACCGCACATCCTCATGCGCTTCTATACGGTTCCCGACGCGCAGGCGGCGCGAAAGTCGGTCTTCTACGCCACGGGGCTGATCGGTTTCTTCTACCTGATGACCTTCATCCTGGGCTTCGGGGCGATGGTGCTGGTGACGCCCGAGGTGATCACCTCGGTGGACAAGGGGGGGAACATGGCCGCCCCGTTACTCGCCGAGTCGTTGGGAGGGACGCCGTTCCTCGGATTCATCGCGGCGGTCGCGTTCGCGACGATCTTGGCGGTAGTGGCTGGTTTGACGCTCTCTGGTGCCGCTGCACTGTCGCATGACCTGTGGGTGAGCGTCGCGAAGAAAGGTGAGGCGACCCCGATCGAACAGCTGCGGGTGGCGCGCATCTCCACGGTGGCGCTCGGCGTCATCGCCGTCCTTCTGGGAATCCTGTTCAAGGGGCAGAACGTCGCCTTCATGGTGTCGCTGGCCTTCGCCATCGCGGCGAGCGCGAACTTCCCCGCGCTCCTGCTTTCGATCTTCTGGCGACGGTGCACGACGCTCGGTGTCGTGACCAGCATGCTGGTCGGGACGATCTCGACGCTGCTGCTGATCTATCTGTCGCCAACTATCCAGATCGACATTCTCAAGCACGACGCGGCGCTCTTCCCGCTCAAGAACCCGGCGCTCATAACAATTCCGCTATCGTTTGCAGTCGGGATCGTCGTTTCGCTGCTCACCTCCGATCCTGAGGCGAGTGCGAAGTTCGCGCAGGTCGAGCGTCAGGTGCATCTGGGGGCGAAGGGCTGAGCGGCGACGTTTCGCCCCCCCGTCGCTCTGCGTCTAGTGCTCGTGGCCGAGTTTCCCGCTTTCGGAAATCCCGGCCACCTAAGGCGGTGTAAACGGTTACGCCACGCTGTCAGGCCTCGTTAAGTTGCCACCCATGCCTGTAGATCGAGCCAAAATCCCATATCTGCCCGAGCGCATCGAAGGGCTCGGCGCCGTCGCAACGAACCTCTCATGGAGCTGGAGCCGGGACGCCCGGCAGCTGTTTGCCATGATCGATGAGCCGTTGTGGCACCTCACGCGGCACAATCCCATTGCCACCCTGCGGCGCATCCCCCCGGAGCGTCTGAGTCAGGTTGCGCGCGAGCCTCGGTTCCTCGACCTGTACGACCGGGTCATGGCCGATTTCCGACGCGACCAGTCGTTCGACAACACCTGGTTCAGCAACGCGTACCCGGCGTTCTCGTCGGGGACGATCGCGTATTTCTGCGCCGAATTCGGGCTGCACAATTCGGTACCCATCTATTCCGGGGGACTCGGCGTCCTGGCCGGCGACCACTGCAAGTCGTCGTCGGACCTGGGGATCCCGCTGGTCGGCATCGGGCTCTACTACACGAAGGGCTACTTCGACCAGAAGCTGCGGCTCGACGGATGGCAGGAGGACTCGGACGAACAGTTCGACGTCGCCAACACGCCGCTCGAGCGGGTGCAGCTCCCCGGCAAGGAGAAGTGGCTCGCGAAGGTGAGCACTTTCGGGCGCGACATCTACATCGGCGCCTGGCGCATGAACGTGGGACGCGTGCCGGTCTACCTGCTCGACAGCAATCTCGAGGAGAACGATCCGGCCGATCGAGAGCTCACGTCCAAGCTCTACACGGGTGGCCCCGACGTGCGCCTGCGCCAGGAGTGGATCCTCGGAGTGGGCGGGGTGCGCGTGCTGCGCGCCCTCGGGATCGCGCCGTCGGCGTGGCACGCCAACGAAGGGCATGCGGCCTTCATGCTCGTGGAGCGCGTTCGCGAGCTCATGAGCGAGGGGGTGACGTACGAGGAGGCGGTGGCTCGGGTGCGGTCGTCGAGCATCTTCACCACGCACACGCCGGTCCCCGCCGGGCACGACACCTTCTCCAAGGAGCAGGTGCAGCAGTGTGCGGGGCCGTTGTGGAGTGAGATCGGGATCGAGCGCTTCCTCTCCATCGGGCAGCATCCCACCGAGGAGGCGGGACGCTTCCACATGACGGTCTGCGCGCTGCGGCTGTCGCGGCACGTGAACGGGGTCGCGCGTCGGCACGGGGAGGTCTCGCGGCAGATCTGGGCGCCGCTCTGGCCCTCCCGTGACGTGAGCAAGGTGCCGATCGGGCACGTGACCAACGGGGTGCACAAGGCGACGTGGATGTCGAAGGAGATGATGGAGCTCTTCGACTTCCACTTCGGCCACGACTGGGGCAACCGGGTGGAAGATCCGGCGCTCTGGGAATCGGCACTCGAGATCGACGATGTGCGGCTGTGGAACACGCACCTCGAGCTCAAGACCGAGTTGATGAACTTCGTGCGCGAGCAGGCACGTCGTCGTTGGGCGCGACACTGGAAGGAGGCGGCGCACGTGGTGGGCGCGGGGACGCTGCTCAATCCGCAGGTGCTCACGATCGGCTTCGCGCGTCGTTTTGCCACGTACAAGCGTGCCGACCTCATGTTTGCCGATCTCGAGCGCCTCAAGGCGTTGCTGGTCGACAACTCGCGTCCGGTGCAGATCATCTTCGCCGGCAAGGCGCACCCGGCGGACACGCCGGGGAAGGAAGTTCTGCGCACCGTCTACGGCTTCACGCGCGACCCGCGTCTCGAAGGGCGCGTGGCCTTCATCGAGGACTACGACCTGCACCTGGCGCACCGCCTCGTGCAGGGGGTCGACCTGTGGCTCAACCTCCCGCGGGTCCCGCTGGAGGCCAGCGGCACGAGCGGCATGAAGGCGGCGCTGAACGGGGTCCCCCAGCTGTCGACCCTCGACGGGTGGTGGCACGAGGGCTACGATGGGCTCAACGGGTGGGCGATTCCGCCCGCGGCGTCTAGGGCAACGCCTGACGAGTGGGACGCCGACCGCTTTTATACGTTGCTCGAGGAGCAAGTCATCCCGTTGTACTACACGCGCGACGAGCGCGGCGTCCCGCACGGGTGGTTGCAGAAGATGAAGCATGCGATCCGCGTGGCGGGGCAGCAGTTCACCTCGCGTCGCATGCTGCAGAACTACGCGAACGACTACTACACCCGCGCGATGCGCGGGGAGACGCAGGGAGACGATCCCCCGATCGGATGAGGTAGGGAATGGCGGCGCGCAAGCGGAGTACGGCGACCACGACGAAGCGTCGGACTCGCAAGGCGAGCGAGAAGGGTGGGGCAGGGGGGAAAGAGACGGCGGCGGACGCCGATGCGGCGTCCGCTGCCAGCGAGGCGGTGGCAGCGCGTCCGTATCCGCTGCACACCGCGGGGGGGCAGCCGGTCTCCGTGGTGCACGTCGTGGCCGAGCTGGCCCCTTTTGCCCGCACGGGTGGCTTAGGCGAAGCGGTCGCAAACCTGGCCAAGGCGCAGTCACGGGCGGGCCTTGCCGTGTCGCTCATCATGCCGCTCTACCGCCAGGTGCGCGAGGTCGTGAGCGACTTCGTCCCGGCCAGCGACCCGTTCTTCGTGCAGGTGGGGCCGCGCGCCGAGTACGCGCGTCTGTTCGAGTCACAGTCGCTGCGCGATCGCACGGGCGAGGGGATGCCGCGCGTGTACTTCGTGGACAACGAGTACTACTTCGGCGGGCGTGACGGGATCTACGGCGACGCGCGCGGCGACTACGGCGACAACGACCGTCGCTGGGCCTACTTCGCCCTGGCGTCGCTGACCGCGCTCCCGATGATCACGCAGGCGCCGGTGATGATGCACTGCCACGACTGGCACACCGCGCTCGCCCCGGCGTACCTGCGCGCCCGCGAGGCGGGGAACGACTTCCTGCGCCAGACCTGGACGGTGATCACCGTGCACAACGCCGGCTTCCAGGGGCACTTCCCGCCGCCGTCGATGGCCGACGTGGGACTGCCGTGGGAGTTCTACAACCATCACATGTTCGAGTGGTACGGCAAGATGAACATGCTGAAGGGGGGCATGGCCTGCGCCGATGCGGTGACGACGGTGAGCCCCACGCACGCGCACGAGCTGCGCACGGAGAAAGGCGGCTTCGGGTTGCACGATGCCTTCGTGGCGATGCGCGAGCGTTTCGTGGGGATCATCAACGGGATCGACAACGCCGACTGGAATCCGGCCAACGACCCGTTCATCGCCTACAACTACTCGCGCACCAAGCTGTCGCCCAAGAAGCAGAACAAGCTCGCCCTGCAGCGGATTTTTGGGCTCCCGGAGCGCCCGGGGACGCCGGTGATCGGGATGAGCGCGCGCATGGTGGCGCAGAAGGGACTCGACCTCATCCTGGGGTCGCCGCGTTTCCTGTCGCTCGACGCGCAGTTCATCTTCCTGGGGCAGGGGGAGAAGCGCTACGTCGACATCCTCGAGGAGCTGGCGGCGCTCGTCCCCGGGCGCATCGGGGTGCAGACCGACTTCACCGTCGAGCAGGAGCACCGCCTGCTGGCCGGGGCCGACATGATCGTGATGCCGTCGCAGTACGAGCCGTGCGGCCTGACGCAGATGCGTGCCCAGCGCTACGGGACGCTGCCGGTGGCGCGCAAGGTGGGCGGGCTCGCCGACACCATCGAGGACAACGTCACCGGCTTCCTGTTCGACGACTACACGCAGGCCGGCTTCATCTCCGCCTGTGCGCGCGCCATCGACCACTACCGGCATCCGCAGGTGTGGACGCAGATGGTGAGGGAGGCGATGGGGCGCGACTTCGGCTGGGAGCGCTCGGAGGGGAAGTACCGCGAGCTCTATCGTCGGGCCATCCACTGGCCGCGCGGGAGGCGTTAGGCGTTGCCCGAGCGTCAGGTCGACTTCGTCCTCCTGCTCCACTCGCACCTCCCGTACGTCCTCCATCACGGCCGCTGGCCGCACGGGAGCGACTGGCTGTGCGAAGCGGCGCTGGAGACGTACCTCCCGCTGATCGAGACGCTCCGCCAGCTCGAGGAGGGAGAGGTCGCTGCCCCGGTCACCCTCGGGCTCACCCCGGTCCTCGCCAACCAGCTCGCCCATCCCACCTTTGCGGTGGAGTTCGAGGCGTTCGTGGCGCAGCGCCTGGCGGCGTCCGACGCCGCGGCCGCCGAGCTGGCGGGGACGCCCGACGAGGCGCTGATTCCGCTCACCCGCTTCTGGTCCACGCGCCTCACGCGCATGCGCGCGCTGTGGGACGCACTCGGCGGCGACCTGCTCGGCGAGTTCCGCCGGCTGCAGGCGGCCGAGCGACTCGAGCTGGTGACGTCGGCGGCCACGCACGCCTTCCTGCCGCTGCTGGGGCGCGATGAGTCGATCGCCCTGCAGTTGCTGCTGGCGAAGCGCGAGCACCGTCGTCTCTTCGGGCGCGACGCCGAGGGGTGCTGGGTGCCGGAGTGCGGCTATCGCCCGCGCGGGCGCTGGTCACCGCGATCGGATGCGCCGGGGGCGGGGGTGCGTCGCGGGATCGAGGAGCACCTGGCCGACGCGGGCTTTCGCTATTTCGTGGTCGACGCGCACACGGCGCGCGCCGGCGCCCCGTTAGGCGTCTACGGCGACCGCATCGGCGGCGAGGCGACCCACGTGGCGGCCCCCGGCCGCGAGCGCGGCGGTCGCTTCCCGCAGTCGCCGTATCGCGCCTATCGGGTCTCGGGGGCGCGGGCCCCGGTGGAAGTGGCGGCCCTCGTGCGCGACCCACGCTCGTCGGTGCGCGTGTGGAGCCGCGGGGATGGCTATCCTGGCGATGGCGCGTACCTCGAGTTCCACAAGATCCGCTGGCCGGGAGGGCTCCGCTTCTGGCGCGTCACGGCGCGCGACGCCGACCTTGGCGACAAGGCGCCGTACGACCCGCTCGCCGCGCGCCTCACGGCCCGTGCGCACGCCCACGACTTCGCCGAGTTGCTGGGGGAGATTGCCGGCGAGCGTTCGGGGAGCGCGTCGCTGATCACGGCGCCGTTCGACACGGAGCTGTTCGGCCACTGGTGGTTCGAGGGCCCCGACTTTCTCGCCGACCTGTACGCCGCACTCCCCGGCGTGCCGCGCCTGCGCGCGGTGACCGCGGGGGAACATCTCGCCCGCCATGCCACCCGCGTCTCGACCAAGCTGGTACGCGGCAGCTGGGGGCGGGACGGCGACTACTCGATGTGGTTCAACGAGCGCGTGCAGGCGATGTGGCCGGTGATCTGGGAGCTGGAGGAGGCGTTCTGGGACGTGGCGCCGGCGGCGCTGGCACACCCTCAGGCGTCGGCGATCCTGGCCCAGGCGGCGCGGTCGTTCCTGCTGTTGCAGTCGAGCGACTGGCCGTTCATCGTGACGACGGGGGCGGTGGAGGACTACGCGCTCGCCCGTTTCGAGGGGCACGCACGCGACCCGCGCCTGCTGCTGGCGGCTGTTCGCGGGGTGCTGGACGGAGGAGAGGCCACGGCGGGCCGTGCCCTCGCCGATGAGCTCCGGCGCCGTGATGACCTCTTTCCCGACGTGCTGGTGGCGGTGGCAGAGGCGTTAGGCGGTTCCGCCGTCGCCGCCGCGGTCGGGTAGTCCCCTTTCACAGGCGGCCGGCCAGGCGCCGATACTTCGAAGCCACGATGCGCTCTGTTGTCATTCACGCCCACTTCTACCAGCCGCCGCGCGAGCACCCGTACTTCGACGAGATCGAGGCGGAGGTCTCGGCGGCCCCCTACCACGACTGGAACTCCCGCATCGACCGCGAGTGCTACCGCGCCGTGGTCGCGGCGCGCGTGTCGGGCGCGCACGGGCGCATCGCGCGGATCGTCAACACGCTCGAGCACCTGTCGTTCAACGTGGGGCCCACGCTGTGCACCTGGATGGAACGGCACTCGCCCGATGCCTATCGGGCGATGCTGGCCGCCGATCACGAAAGCTGCCGGCGGTTAGGGGGGCATGGCAACGCCATCGCCCACCCCTACCACCACGTCATCCTCCCGCTGGCGTCGCGCCGCGATAAAGTGACCGAGGTGCGGTGGGGGATCGCCGACTTCAAGCGGCGATACGGGCGTGACCCGGAGGGGTTCTGGCTTCCCGAGACGGCGGTGGACGACGAGACGCTGGACGTGTTGGCGCAGGAAGGGATCCGCTTCACGATCCTCGCCCCCTACCAGGTGCAACGGCGTCCGCCCAACGGCCTCCCCGGGCGGTACACGACGCACGAGGGGCGTACGATTGCGCTCTGCACTTATCATGGCGACCTCTCGCACGGCATCGCCTTCGGCGGGCTCGTGCGCGATGCCGACCACTGGGCCTACGAGATCCTGGCGCAGCCGGGCGACCTCCCAGCGGGGGAGGCGCTCCCCGGTGCGCCCGTGACGCCCGGCGGCTCGCCGGCGCCGATCCTCGTCTCGATGGCGACCGACGGCGAGACGTACGGGCACCACCACAAGTTCGCCGAGATGGCACTGGCGCGCGTCTTCGACGTCACCGCCCATCACGGGGTGCGCGTGGAGAACTACGCTTCGTTCCTGGCGCGGCACCCGGCGTCGATCGACGTGGAGCTGGTGGCGCCGACGGCGTGGAGCTGCGCGCACGGCGTGGAGCGCTGGCGGTCGAATTGCGGCTGCCGGAGCGACGGGATGCGCTACCCCAGCCAGGCGTGGCGCACGCCGCTGCGGAACGGGCTCAATGCACTGGCGGAGGCGCTGCACGACATCTTCGAGCGCGACGGAACGCCGCTCCTCGGTGACGTCTGGAAGGCGCGCGATGCGTACGGCCATGCCGTCAGCCAGGACGCCGACGCGCGTCGCGCCTTCTCGGCCGCCCAGCTCGACTCCACGGCGACCCCGGACCAGAAGCGGCGCGTGGCCGAGCTGCTGGAGATGGAGCGCGACGCGATGCGCATGTTCACCTCGTGCGCCTGGTTCTTCGACGACATCGGCGGGCTGGAGCCGCAACAGGTGCTGCGCTACGCCGAGCGGGCGATCGCACTCTCGGGGGAGGCGCCGCGGCTGACGATGCTGTTGCGCGAGCAGTTGCGGCTGGCGGAGAGCAACGACCGGCACACCGGGACGGGTGAGGACGTCTACCTGCGCCTGGCGTCGGGGCCTGACGCCGCGGCGCGCACGGCGGCCGCGGCCGCCGCGCTCACGGCGCTCGGCATCGATCCCAATGGGCACCTCTCGGCCCATGCCGTGGTGGCCGAGATCACGGGCGATCGCGTGTCGGTGACCGCGCGTGACACCGGGACCGTCCGGCGCTTTCGTGTGTCGGTGGTGGAGCGGCGGGCCAACAACGTCATCTGCGACGTGACGTCGATGGATGGTGACGACGCCCGCATCTGGCGCATCTCGCTGGCCGACTTTCCCGAACGTCCGCGCCGGGCCATCCGTCATGCGCTGCGGCGCGCGCTGTTGCCGCAGAACCTGACCGCCGAGGAGATCGAACGCCTGGCGCTGGGCGATGCGTCCCTGCGCGGGGTGATTGTCGTGGCGCTGCAGCGCGCGGTTGGGCAGTTGGCCACCGACGAGTCACCCGAGGCGCTCGACGTGGCGAACGCGCTGCTGGACCTCTTCGAGCAGCTGGAGAGCAACGTCCCCTTCGACGTGCAGACGACGTTCTGGTCGGTGTGGGAAGGGGCGTCGTCGGCGCGGCGGGCGCACCTGCAGGCGTTCCGGGAGCGGCTGGGCTTCGAGCCTGCGTTCGAGGGATAGCGCGGGAGCACGTGGGAGTGCGCGCGATATCGCGCAGGACCACGTGGCTCCATACGGGGTGGAAGGGGCCGGGCAGGGTGATGTGGCGTGAGAAGGGTGGTGTGGTGCGGACCTTCCGGCGGCGATGCGGTATTCTTCCCGTGTCCCCTTCGCGAACTGGAGCCATGTCCCATCACGTCCCCGCCACCGCGTCCTGGCTCGATGATCTGTGCCGGGAGCGTGCGGCGTACAACCTGCCACCGCGCGCCAACGCCCGGGCCGGCTCGTTTGCCGACGGCATCCTGGCGTTCCTCTTTCCGCACTTTGCGCCGCGACTGGACGGGCATCGTGCGGCGCTGGATCGCGAGCTGGAGATCATCGACGAGGAGAGTCCGGCCCTCTTTGCCGACTTCCTGACCCACCAGGCCGGGCCGGGGATCACGCAGACGCGCGAGGCGTCGATCGATGCCGACGGGACGGCGTCCGGGCGCGCGTTCGTCGCTGGGCTCCCGACGCTGCGCGCCGACCTGCTGAGCGACGCCGAGTACCTGGTGGCCTCCGATCCGGCGGCGACGTCGGTGGACGAGGTGATCCTGGCCTATCCCGGCTTCTACGCCATCGCCTGCTACCGCCTGGCGCACCGCATTCGGGGGTTGGGGATCCCGCTGCTGCCGCGCCTCATCAGCGAGCACGCGCACATGCGCACCGGGATCGACATCCATCCGGGGGCGACGATCGGTGTGCCATTCGCCATCGACCACGGGACGGGGATCGTGATCGGCGAGACGGCGACCGTGGGCGTGCGCGTGCGGGTGTACCAGGGCGTTACGTTAGGCGCCCTGTCGGTGGAGAAGGGGCTGGCGAGCGCGAAGCGCCACCCGACGATCGGGGACGAGGTGGTGCTCTACGCCAATGCCACGGTGCTCGGCGGGCGCACCGTCGTGGGGGCCGGGAGCGTGGTAGGCGGCAACGTCTGGCTCACGCGGTCGGTCCCGCCGCGGTCGGTTGTCGTGCACCAGGCGATGGACACGCATACTGCCGAGTCGCCGGCGCTCGAGTTCCACATCTGAGGGACGTGCTGGGCGGTCGCGGGGGCGGAGCGCATCCGTCAGCTGCAATGCGGGGCGTCCACTACCGGAGGGTCGGGTTTCCATGAAGGTCGAGAGTATCCTTGCGACGATCGGCAATACGCCGCACGTGCGGCTCAACCGCCTCTTCGGGGGGACACATACGGTCTACCTGAAGCTCGAGCGCGCCAACCCCGGCGGGTCGATCAAGGATCGCATCGGGCTGGCGATGATCGAGGATGCGGAGCGGCGCGGGGTGATCAACCGCGAGACGACGATCATCGAGCCGACGTCGGGGAACACCGGGATCGGCCTGGCGATGGTCGCGGCGGTGAAGGGGTACAAGCTGCTGCTGGTGATGCCGGAGTCGATGTCGGTGGAGCGACGGCGCGTGATGGGGGCCTACGGGGCGTCCTTCGACCTCACGCCGCGCGAGCAGGGGATGAAGGGGGCGATCGAGCGGGCGAAAGCGCTCGTGGCCCAGATCCCCAACTCGTGGATGCCGCAACAGTTCGACAACCCCGCCAACCTCGAGGTGCATCGCCGCACCACGGCGCGCGAGATCGCCGCCGACTTCCCCGAGGGGTTGGACTATCTCATCACGGGGGTGGGGACGGGTGGACACATCTCCGGGGTGAGCCAGGTGCTCAAGGAGTCGACGATGCCCGGGCTCACGACGTTTGCGGTCGAGCCGGTGAAGTCGGCGGTGCTGTCGGGAGGGGGCCCGGGGCCTCATCGCATCCAGGGCATCGGCGCCGGCTTCGTCCCTGGCGTGCTGGATCGCGGTACGCTCGACGGCGTGCTGCAGGTCACGGAGGAAGACGCCTTTGCGTGGGCGCTGCGCGCCGCACGCGAGGAGGGGATCCTCGTCGGCCCATCGTCGGGCGCGTCGTTGGCGGCGGTGGCGCAGGTGCTCGCCTCGGCGCCGCCCGGACGGCGCGTACTGACGTTCTGCTACGATACGGGGGAGCGGTACCTGTCGGTGGAGGGGCTCTTTCCGCTGGATCGCTGATCGCCGCGGAGTGCCCGCCGGAGGACCGACCCTCGTGGTAGGGCGGTGCCGTGCGCGATCACGCGCTGTCGGGCGCGACTCGTCCGGCGACTCGTCGGGCGACGTGTGCCGGCACGCGCGTCACGACTCGTCACACCGGGAGTGCCACGCTCGTGGCGAGCGAGTGGCGAGTGCGGTGCGTGCGACACGCATGTATTCCCTCAACACTTGATGGAATAGCGCGTCGAGCGTATGGTGACGCATGGCGCAACCCGAACTCGACCTGCTGCAGGGGACGCTCGATGTCCTCGTCCTGCGCGCGCTCTCGTGGGGGCCGATGCACGGCTACGCGGTGGCGCGCTTCATTCGCGACGGCTCCGACGGGAGCTTCCGTATCCTCGATGGTGCCCTCTATACGTCGCTGCACCGCATGGAGGAACGCGGGTGGGTGGACGCATCGTGGGGCAACTCCGACAAGGGGAAGCGCGCCAAGTTCTACCAGCTCACGACCGCCGGCCGAAAGGCGTTGCGCGCCGAGGCGGCGTCGTGGGATCGGTACGTCATCGCGGTCGCCAAGGTCATGAGCGCCACGCCGGCTCCCGCCTAACGCTCCCCGATTCCCCTCCTTCATGCATCGCGACGCTCGTCCCGCCGCCTGGCGACGATACCTCCGCTTCCTGGGCCCCGACCTCGAGGGTGACATCGACGACGAGCTGTCCTTTCACCTCGCCGAGCGCATCGAGGCACTGCGCAGTGAGGGACGGTCCGAGCCCGCGGCGCGTGCGCAGGCGCTGGCCGAGTTTGGCGACGTGCGTGACGTGCGCGCCACGCTGCGCACGATCGATCGTCGCATCGAGCAGCGGCGCTCGCGCGCCGAGTGGCTGGCCTCGATGGTGGCACGGATACGCCATAGCCTGCGCGTGCTCGTACGGCAGCCGTCGTTCACGATCCCCGCGGTCGTCACGCTGTCGCTGGGACTGGCGGCCGCGGTGGCGATCTACACGCTGCTCGACACGATCGTCCTGACGCCCCTCCCCTTTCCCAACGCCGAGCGGCTGGTGGCACTCTCGTCGCCGATGCCCAAGCTCAACGACACCTGGGGGATCGCTCGGCACCAGCTGTTCTACTACAAGCAGAACGCCCGCTCGATCGAGGAGATGGGGTTGTATCGCGCGAGCGAAGCGACGCTCACCGGCGATGGAACCTCGACCTTTGCCGAACGCGTCGCGATCGCCACCGTGACATCGGGGATCTTTGACGTGTTGGGGATTATCCCGGCGCTCGGCCGCTTGCTCACGCCGGAAGACAACCGCAACCGGGACGCCGCGGTGGTCGTGCTCGGACATGACTTGTGGAAGCGCCGCTTTGGCGGCGACCGCATGATCGTGGGAAGGACGATCGACCTGGAAGGGTTCCCGCATCAGGTGGTCGGCGTTGCACCTGTGAACGCGCAGTTGCCCGACCGGCGCGTGGACCTTTGGCTGCCCGACTGGGCCGATCCGGCGGCGGCGGCGCAGAACAACCACGTGCGCCAGGCGGTCGCGCGCCTTCGCCCAGGCGTGAGTGCGGCGACCGCCGAGGCCGACCTGGCGCCACTGGTGTTGCGTATGGAGGAGGTCTTTCCGGCCGCCTATCCAAACCACTGGATCCGCAACTCGGGCTTTCGCACGGCGGTGGTCCCGCTCCGAGATGACGTCGTGGGAGCGACGATCGCGCGGGCGCTCTGGATCCTGCTGGCAGGGGTGGGCCTCGTGCTCGTGGTCGCGCTGGCCAACGTGTCCAACCTCTTCCTGGTGCGCGCCGACGGGCGACGGCGCGAGGTCCTGGTGCGATCGGCGTTAGGTGCCCGGCGCGGCGACCTGCTCGTCTTGCACCTCACGGACGCCCTGGTGGTGGCCCTGTTGGCGGCGACCATTGCCTTCGCGCTGGTGCGCAGCGCCTTGGGCGTCCTGGCCTGGTTCGCCCCCGAGGGGCTCCCGCGCTTGGCGGAGGTGCACGCGGGGTGGGCGACCGGGCTCCAGTTGCTGGCGCTGTCGCTGGCCATCGGCCTCTTGCTGGGTCTCGTGACGGCTGGGAGCGCGCGGGGGGATCATGCGGCACTGCGCGATGCATCGCGCGGCCTCACGCTCTCGCGCCGTCAGGTGGCGGTGCGAGGGACGCTCGTGGTGGCGCAGGTGGCGCTCGCCGTCGTGCTCATGGCGGGCGCCGGACTGATGGTGCGTTCCTTCCAGAAGCTGCGCGGGATCTCACCGGGGTTTGCACCAGACGGTGTGGCGACGATGGATCTTGCCCTGCCGGCGGCGCGCTTCGATGCCGCCACGCGCGTCGCCACCTTCTACGAACAGGTGAGCGAGCAGCTGCGCGCGATTCCCGGCGTGACACATGTCTCAATGGTGGAGCAGTTACCGCTCACGGGGCGCTCGGGCTGCACCGGGGTGGTCACCAACCAGCCCGGGGCCATGGGACGCGCCGAACAGTGCGTGACGACGCTGCAGGTTGCGCCCGGCTACTTCGAGGCGTTGCAGATCCCGGTGCGCGGGAGCGCACCGACGTGGGACCAGGTGCACCAAGCCACGGGTGGTGCGGTGGTGACGCGCGCGTTGGCAGAGGTGCTGTGGCCGGGCGAGGACCCCATCGGCCGCACGATTCGCTGTTGTTCGGTGGGAGAGGGATGGTTCCACGTTGGTGGCGTTGTGGACGACCTGTATGACGCCGGCCTCGACGCCCCGAAGATGCAGGCCGTCTTCTTTCCCCTCGTCCCGCCGCCCGGGGCCGACCTGCAGTGGTTGGCGCGCGGCGTGAGTCTCGTCGTCCGCGCGCCGTCGATGACGCCGGCGCAACTCTTCCCGCTGGTGCAGCGTGAGGTGGCGCGGCTGGATCCGCAGGTGCCGGTGACCAACCCTCGCGGGTTGGACGAGGTGGTGGCCCGTTCGATGGCTCGGCGCACCTTCACCCTGACCCTGCTCGCGGTCGCCGCGACCATCGCCCTGCTCCTGAGCGCGATTGGCCTGTATGCGGTGGTGTCGTACGTCGTGAGCCATCGAATCGGCGAAATCGGGATCCGGATGGCGCTGGGGGCGCGGTCGTCGCAGGTGGCGCGGCTGGTGGTGCAGCAGGCGTTGACGCTCACATCGTTAGGTCTGGTGCTCGGCGTCGGTGGCGCGCTGGCCACGACACGCGTGCTGGGGGCGCTGTTGTACGAGGTGCAACCGGGCGATCCGCTGGTGCTGAGCGCGGTGGCGGTCCTCCTGATTGCGATTGCCCTCGCCGCGAGCCTGGCCCCCACGTGGCGGGCGGCGCACGTGGATCCGTCGACGGCGTTGAGGGGGGAGTAAGGGGGCGGGAAACGGGAGTCGTGACGTATCGCTCCTCCCGTGCCGCCGATTCGGGCTCGGGCGAGGATCGGCGCTCGGGGGCGTGACCGGAAGCGGCCGCACCGTCGCGGGCACGCTCGAGGGGGCGTCGTCGCTTCCCGATCGGGGTCCTGCCTAGCCGAGCACGTCGGGAGGCAACAGCTTCCCATCACGTCCGTCTCCCGTCTCCCGTCTCCCGTCTCCACACATGCCGTTCGTCATCTTCGCCGCCCCCATCCTGAGCGACAATGCGTTTCGCATGGTCGAGGCGGCGGCGGCGCTTCCCGATGTGCAGCTGGCGGTCATCACACAGGACGGCGAGGACCGACTGCTCGGGCTGCGCGGGCACGTGCGGCACTGGCAGGTGGCCGATATCCTGGACGTGGAGCAGCTCGCGTGGGCTGCCGAGGGGTTGGCGCGCCAGTTCGGGCCGATCCATCGTCTCTTCGGGGCGTTCGAGCAGATCCAGGTGCAGCTCGCGGAGGTGCGAGCGCGACTGGGGATCGAAGGCATGGGGGTGGAGGCGGCGCACAACTTCCGCGACAAGGCGCGCATGAAGACGCTGCTGCGCGCGGCCGGGCTTCCGTGCGCGCGGCACTGCCTGGCGTCGACGCTCGACGAGGCGGTGGCCTTTGCGGAGGCCAACGGGTTCCCGGTCGTGGTCAAGCCGCCGGCCGGAGCGGGGGCGATCGCGACCTTTCGGGTCGACAACATGCAGTCGCTGATCGCGGCGCTCTCGCGCACGCCGCCGACGGCCGAGCACCCGGTCCTGCTCGAGGAGTTCGTGCAGGGCGAGGAGCACTCGTTCGAAACGATGACGGTGAATGGCGAGCACGTCTGGCATTCGCTCACGCACTACTACCCGACCCCGCTCACCGTCCTCGAGAATCCCTGGATCCAGTGGTCGCTGGTGCTGCCGCGCGAGGTGGATGGTACGCAGTACGACGACATCCGCTCCGCGGCGCGGCGCGCCCTCGACGTGCTGGGGATGCGCACCGGGATCTCGCACATGGAGTGGTTCCGGCGGAGGGATGGCACCATCGCGATCAGTGAGGTGGCGGCGCGTCCGCCAGGCGCACAGATCACGCAGCTCATGTCATACGCGCACGACTTCGACCTCGTGCAGGAGTGGGCGCGGGCGATGATCTTCGGCGAGTTCCATGTGCCCGAGCGCAAGTACGCGGCGGGGGCGGCGTTCCTGCGGGGGCAGGGGCAAGGTCGCATTGCGGCCGTGCATGGCGTCGACGAGGTCAACCGTGCGCTCGGCCCCCTCATCGTTGCGGCCAGGACGCCGCAGGTGGGAGGGCAGCCGTCGGTGAGCTACGAGGGGGACGGGTGGGTCATTGTCCGACACCCCGAGACCGCCGTGGTACAACGGGCCGTGCTGACGGTGATCAGCACGATCAAGGTGGAGCTCGGATAGCGGCACTGGGCGCCCCGGATTGCGCGTCCGGCACGGAATCAGTAGTTAGTCCAGTCAGCCCACGACGAAGGGGCTCCTCGCGACACGGCGTTCCCCGCGTTCGCCGGGACAGCCCGTTCGTCTCCCCGTCTCCCCGACTTCCGTTGCGATGAATGTGATCATGCTGGCCCCGGGCTACCCGGGCGAGATGCCCTACTTCTGCCGGGCGCTGTCGGTGCATGGCGCGAAGGTCTACGGGCTGAGCGACGTGCCGTACGATGCGCTTCCCCCGCTGACCAAGGAGCACCTGTCGGGGTACCTGCAGGTCCCCAACTTCACCGATGAAGAGGCGATCGTTCGGCAGGTGGTGCAGTCGGCGGGGTCGCACTCGATCGATCGCGTGGTCTGCATGTGGGAGCCCGGCGTGCTGCTGGCGGCCAAGTTGCGCGAGGCGTTAGGCGTCGCCGGGCAGGGGGTCGAGCAGGCGACGATCTTCCGCAACAAGGACCTGATGAAGCAGGTCATCACGAAGGCTGGCCTTCGCACCGCGCGCCACGCCTCGGCGCGATCCATCGCCGAGGTGAAGGCGGCAGCGGAGCAGATCGGCTTTCCGATCATCGTGAAGCCGATCGCGGGCGCCGGGTCGATGGATACGTTCCGCGCCGGCTCCATGGCCGAGCTCGAGGCGGAGCTGGCGAAGGTGACGACCTACGACGAGGTCAACGTCGAGGAGTTCATCGAGGGCGACGAGTACACGTACGACACGATCTGCATCAAGGGCGAGGTGCAGTACGAAAACGTCTGCTTCTACCGTCCCAATCCGCTCATCGCGCGCGGCACCGAGTGGATCTCTCCGCAGACGCTGGCGCTGCGCGACATGACGCCGACACCGGTCGCCTCCGGGGTCGCGTTAGGCCACGAGGTGCTCAAGGCGATGGGGTTCCAGACCGGCTTCACGCACATGGAGTTCTTCTGGACGCCCAAGGGCGAGGCGGTGTTCGGTGAGATCGCGGCGCGGCCGGCCGGTGCGCACACGGTCGACCTCATGAACTACGTGGGAGACATCGACCTCTACATGGGCTACGCCGAAGCGGAGCTCAACGGCACGTTCTCGCAGTCGACAGTTCGCAAGTACAACGTCTGCAACATCTTCAAGCGGGCCGAGGGGCAGGGGCGCATCAACCGCATCGAAGGATTGCAGCACCTCCTGCAGCGCTACGGCGAGCACATCGTGCACATGGACCTGCTCCCGGTGGGGGCGGAGCGACGCAACTGGATCCTCACGCTCGTCAGCGATGGCTACGTGGTCGTGCGGCACCCGGAGTTGCAGGCGTGCATGGACATCTCGGATGCGGTGGGGACGGACCTGCGGCTGTTCGCGTCCTGATCGGACGAGACCGTTCGTTTGCGTCAGCACGCGCGCGGGGACGGCCCATGAGTCGTCCCCGCGCTTCATTTCGCTAGGGAGCCGCTCCTTTCGCTGCATCGAGCACGCTGCGGACGGTGTCGAGGAGTTGCTGGCGCCCGTAGGGCTTGGCCAGGAATGTGGTCGCGCCGTCGAGCCGGGAGGTGTCGAGGCGATCCTCGGTGTAGCCGGAGGCGAAGAGGGTCCGCAAGGCAGGCCATCGCCGCTGAAGCTGTTCGGCGAGCTGCGGGCCGCTCATGCCGGGCATGATCACGTCGCTGAAGAGGAGGTCGGGGGCGGCATCCATCGACGATGCGAGCGTCTCCGCCTCCACGCCGGAGCGCGCGACGCGCACATTATAGCCCGACTGTCGCAGGACGCGTTCGGAGAAAGTGCGCACGCCATCGTCGTCCTCGACGAGCAGGATAGTCTCAGGGCCGCCGATGGCCTCGCCACGGTTCGAGGCGACCGGCGTGGGGGCCGCGTCGGCGACACGAGGGAGGCGAACGGTGAAGGTGGTCCCCTCACCCAGGGTGCTGCGCACCGCGATATGCCCACCCGCTTGTCGCACCAACCCGTACACGGTCGCCAAGCCCAGGCCGGTTCCGTAGCCCAGTTCCTTGGTCGTGAAGAACGGCTCGAAGACGCGCTGCAAGACTTCGGTGGTCATCCCTGAACCGGTGTCCTCGACCTCGACCTGCACGCAGTCGGCAGACTCGAGGCCGCAGGCGGCGGCTTCGTCACCGGTGAGCGTGACGTGTGAAGTCCGGATGGTGAGTGCACCACCTCCGGGCATGGCATCGCGGGCGTTGACGGCGAGGTTGAGCAGGAGCTGTTCAAACTGCACGGGGTCCATGCACACCGCGCCCGTTCCCTCCGGGGCGTCGACGCGGAGTGCGACATCTTCTCCCACCACGCGCTCGAGGAATCGCTGCACGGCCCGCAGCTGTGCGGCCACGTCGAAGATGCGCGGGACGACCACCTGCCGGCGGGCGAAGGCCAGGAGCTGCATGGTGAGCTCGCGCGCGCGCTCGCCGGCGCGGCGGATCTCGATGACGTCGTCGAGGGCTGGCGTCCCCGGGGCGAGCATCCCTTGCACCTCCTCGGCGTAGCCGAGGATGGCGGTGAGCAGGTTGTTGAAGTCGTGCGCGACGCCCCCCGCCAGCCGTCCGAGCCCCTCGAGCTTGGCGGTTTCGCGCAGTCGCTCGGTGGCATCGTGCAGGGCGGTGATGTCGTGGAAGATGCCGAAGACCTTCACGACCTTCCCGTCGCGTTCCTCCGCTTCGCCCTGGGCCCGCACGAAGAGGCGGCGCCCGGTCGCCGTCACGAGGGGGAGTTCGAGGGAGAAGCTGGTCCCGGCGGCGACGAGCGTGTCGAAGGCGTGCTGGATCGCGGGACGTGCTTCGGGGGCGTAGAATCGGATGGCCGAGCCGACGTCGGGGACGAAGGAGGGGGGGACGTCGTGCAGGCGCCGCACTTCGTCGTCCCACGTGACGACTCCGGTGTCGAGGTCGATCTCCCACGCCCCTAACTGGGCAATGCGGCTCGCGCGGCGCCAGAGGGCGGCGCGGCGCACGAGTTCCTGCTGGCTTCGCACCCGCTCGCTCACGTCGCGAAGGATCACGAGGACCCGACGCTCGCCCGTGGCGCGCACCAATCGACGCCCCGTGACCTCCACCCAGCGCGTCGCGCCGTCGACCTGCCGCGTCGACACCGTGAAGGCCGGGATCGTTTCGCCCTCGAGGGCGCGCGACAACATTGCGTACGAGGTGCCGAGATCCTGCGGGGCGAGGATCCCCATGTCGCCCAGCTTTCGCCCGGTGAACGTCGCGGCCGGGAAGCCGAAGAGGTCACGCGAGGCATCATTGACCTCGAGAAAGCGGCCGTGCTCGTCGAGCACCATCACGAGGTCGGGGAGGGCGCGCACCAGCTCGGCGTAGCGACTTTCGGTCTCCTCGAGCGCCGTGCGCGACACCGCCAGTGCCTGCGTGGCCGAGACGAGGCGTTGTTCGCGCACGCGAAACTGGTCGCGCACGTCGCGCAGGGCGCGCGAGAGGAAGGCGATCAGGACGGCAAGGAAAACAAACTGTCCGAGGACGACAATCGTATCGACGGTGGGGTCGGTGGGGGCGGGCGGGGGGAGGATCGGTCCGAACGCCCCGCCGGTGGCGAGCAGCAGCAGGCAGGTGAGCCCCAGCAGTGCGACCGCGAGGGCGGCCCCACCCCACAGCGCCATGAGCACGGTGGCCATCACGAGCGACGGCAGCGCCGCGGCGCGGATGCCGTGTACCCCGATCGCAAACATGGCGCAGAGCCAGAGCGTCCCGATCACCGTCCCGCTGGCGAAGTACGTCTTGCCGCGCCGCGCCAGGATCGTCGCGACCAGCATGCCGGCGATGAGCGACCCGATGATGACGTGGTCGCCGAGGAGCATCCCGGGCAATCCGAGCAGGAAGGCCTCGAACACGGCGGCGGTGACCGTCGCCACCAGCGCCAGGCGATAGGTGATGGCGGCCGCGGGCGAGGTGGACCACGGGATGAGTCCGCGGCCAGACGCTGGTGTCTCCTGGGATGGCATCAGCGAATCGACCCGAATGGCAGGAGCCGGTGAAGCCTTGCAGCCTCCCATCTTGCCGAGGGACGTGGGACGGGCGAAGTAGTACGTCCTTCGTCACCGACGCATCGGGAGTACATCGTGCCATCGACTTCGTTCGACGCCATCGTGGTGGGGTCCGGGATATCCGGTGGATGGGCCGCCAAGGAGCTCTCCGAGCGCGGTCTCCAGGTGCTCCTGTTGGAGCGAGGCAGGAACGTCGAGCACATCGCAGACTACGTCAACACACGAAAGGCGCCGTGGGAGTATCCGCATCGCGGTGGGCGCACGCAGGCGATGATCCGGCGATACCCGGTGCTCAAGCGCGACTTTCCACTCAACGAGAAGAACCTCGACTGGTGGGCCTCCGATGAGGACTCGCCGTATACCGAGACGAGGCGCTTCGATTGGTATCGCGGCTACCAGGTGGGGGGGCGCTCGCTCATGTGGGGGCGCTGCAGCTTTCGACTGAGCGACATCGACTTCGAGGCGAACGCACGCGATGGCGTCGGGACCGACTGGCCAATTCGATACGCCGAGATTGCGCCGTGGTACAGCCACGCCGAGAGGTTTGCCGGGATCGCCGGCTCGCTCGAAGGGCTGCCGCAGCTTCCCGATGGCGATTTTCAGCCGGCGATGGCGCTCAATTGCGCCGAGCAAGTCGTGGCCGAACGACTGCGGGGGCTGTATGACGGCAGGCGGCGGCTCATCTCCAGCCGCACCGCCAACCTGACCCAGGCGCTGCACGGGCGTTCGCCGTGTCAGTATCGCGATGCCTGCTGGTTAGGCTGCCCGTACGGTGCCTACTTCAGCACGCAGTCGGCGACGCTCCCCGCGGCCATGGCGACGGGGCGGCTCACGCTCAAGCCGTTCGCGATCGCCAGCGAGGTGCTCTACGACGCGGATCGGAAGCGGGCGACCGGGGTGCGCGTGATGGATGCGCTGACCCGGGAGGTCACCGACTACTCGGCCCGCGTCGTCTTCCTCTGCGCCTCGACGCTCAATTCCACCTGGTTGCTGCTGCGTTCAGCGACCGACGTTTGGCCCGGCGGGTTGGGGAGCAGCTCCGGGGAGCTGGGGCACAACCTGATGGACCATCACTTTCGGGTGGGGGCGTCGGGGCGGATCGACGGATTGGAGGACCAGTACGTCTTCGGGCGGCGCCCCAACCCATCCTACATCCCGCGGTATCGCAATCTTGGGGGGGACAAGCGGCCGTATCTGCGGGGATTCGGGTACGAAGGGGGGGCAGGGCGTGAGGGGTGGGCTCGAGCGGTCGCCGAACTGGGGGTGGGCGGCGGATTCAAGGAACGCGCGGCCGAGCCCGGCCGGTGGACCATCGGCGGGACCGCCTTTGGCGAGATGCTCCCGAACCACGCCAACCGGGTGACGCTCGATCCAGAAAAGCAGGACAAGTGGGGGCTCCCGGTCCTGCGGATCGACTGCGCCATCGGTGAGAACGAGCGGCTGATGCGAAAGGACATGGCCGCCGACATGGCCGAGATGCTCGAGGCGTGCGGTGTGAAGGACGTGGCGACCTTCGACGACGAGTACTTCCCCGGGATGGGGATCCACGAGATGGGGACGGCGCGGATGGGGACGAGCCCGAAGAACTCCGTGCTCAACCGGAACAACCAGGTCTGGGACGCGCCGAACGTGTTCGTGACCGACGGGAGTTGCATGGCTTCGACGGCCTGCCAGAACCCGTCGCTGACCTACATGGCGTTGACGGCGCGGGCGTCGGCGTTTGCGGTGGAGGAGATGAACCGCCGTGCGCTCTGAGGGAGTGAACGCTGTCCCACTTCGCGCCTTCGCGGCTTCGCGTGAAACGAACGCTCTCCTCACGCGAAGCCGCGAAGCCGCGAACGAGGAAGGGCGCGGGGGATCAGGAATGCGGGCGGTGGCGCATCGCCAACGTGCGGTTCGGGCCACATATTATCGGCCGACTTGTCGCCTCCGGCGTGCGGGAATCGGACCTCGCGCGCGCGTGGTAGTCCTCGGGGTGGCACCGTTTCCAGTACTAAGGAGGATGGAGTGCAAGAGACGCAGTACGATGCGATCGTCGTCGGCTCAGGCATCGCCGGCGGATGGGCCGCCAAGGAGCTGACCGAAAAGGGGCTCCGCGTCCTCCTGCTCGAGCGTGGGCGCAACATCGAGCACGTCAAGGACTACGTGAACGCCCGAAAGGGGACGTGGGAGTATCCCCATCGCGGCCGGCGCACGCAGGAGATGATCGCGCACTACCCCGTGCTCAAGCGCGACTACCCGCTCAACGAGACCAACCTCGATTACTGGGAAAAGGACGAGGAGTCGCCGTACACCGAGGTCAAACGCTTCGACTGGTATCGCGGCTACCACGTGGGCGGGCGGTCGCTCATGTGGGGGCGGCAGAGCTACCGCTTCAGCGACATCGACTTCACCGCCAACGTGAAGGACGGGATCGCGACCGACTGGCCGATTCGCTACGCCGACATCGCCCCCTGGTACGACTACGTCGAGAAGTTCGCCGGGATCGCCGGCTCCAACGAAGGGCTCGAGGTGCTTCCCGACGGTCAGTTCCAGCCGGCCTTCCCGCTCAACTGCGGTGAGGAGCAGGTGGCGGCGAAGCTCAAGAGCCAGTTTGGCGGGACGCGTCGCCTCATCCCCGGGCGCGTGGCCAACCTCACGCAGCCGCTCCCGGGGCGCAACCAGTGCCAGCTCCGCAACGCCTGCTGGTTAGGCTGCCCGTACGGCGGCTACTTCAGCACGCAGTCGTCCACGCTGCCGGCGGCAGTGGCGACCGGGAAGCTCACGCTCAAGCCCTGGTCCATCGTCACGGAAGTCATCTACGACAAGGACGCCAAGCGGGCCAAGGGCGTTCGCGTGCTCGACGCGACCAACAACCAGACCGTCGACTACACGTCGAAGATCGTCTTCCTGTGCGCCTCGTCGCTCAACTCGACCTGGCTGCTGATGCGTTCGGCCACGGACATCTGGCCGGCCGGGCTCGGCTCCAGCTCTGGCGAGTTAGGCAACAACCTGATGGACCACCACTTCCGGTTGGGGGCGTCGGGTGACCTCGAAGGGCTCGAGGACAAGTACTACTACGGGCGCCGCCCCACCGGCTTCTACATCCCGCGCTTCCAGAACATCGGCAAGGACAAGCGTGGCTACCTGCGTGGCTTTGGCTACCAGGGGAGCGCGAGCCGCGAGGGATGGGATCGTGCGGTGGCGGAGTTGGGCGTGGGGGCGCAGTTCAAGGACGCGATGGCGCAGCCCGGGCAGTGGACCATCGGGGCGACGGCGTTCGGCGAGATGCTGCCGAACCATGCGAACAAGATCACGCTCGACCCCGAGAAGAAGGACAAATGGGGGCTGCCGGTCCTCAAGATCGATTGCGCCATCGGCGAGAACGAGCTCAAGATGCGCAAGGACATGACGAAGGACATGGCCGAGATGCTCGAGGCGAGCGGCGTGAAGAACGTCCGCACCTACGACGGCGGCTACTTCCCCGGCATGGGGATCCACGAGATGGGGACGGCGCGCATGGGGACCGATGCCAAGAACTCGGTGCTCAACAAGTACAACCAGGTGTGGGATGCGCCCAACGTGTTCGTCACCGACGGCGCGTGCATGACCTCGGCGGCCTGCGTGAATCCGTCGCTCACGTACATGGCACTCACGGCGCGCGCGGCCGATTTCGCCGTCGAAGCGCTCAAGAAGCGCGAGCTGTAACGCGCCAAGCCTAACGCCACGTTCACGGACCCTTCCGCATACGAGACCATGCCTGACGAGATGACGCCGCAGTTCGTGATTGACCGACGCGAAGCGATTCGCCGCGTGAGCGCGATGCTGGGCGGCGCCGCCTTCATTGGCGGCACGTCGCTGCTCGCCGCGTGCAGCAAGGAGCCGGCGGCCAAGGGCGATACCGCGGTTGCCGCTGCGGCCCCTGCGCCGACGCCCGAGCCGCCGCTCACGATGTTCACCGCCGAAGAAGTCGCCTACCTCGACGAGATCGCCGAGACGATCCTCCCGGCGACGAGCACCCCCGGGGCGAAGGACGCCAAGACCGGGCGATTCATTGGCGTGATGGTGCAGGACTGCTACACCAAGGAAGACCAGGCCATCTTCAAGGCCGGGATGACGACGCTGAACGACGCGTGCACCAAGGCGCACGGTCACGGCTTCATGCAGGCGTCGCCCGAGGAGCGGCTGTCGCTGCTCACGCAGCTCGACAAGGACGCCAAGGCGTACCAGGACAAGAAGAAGAGCGACCAGCCCAACCACTACTTCCGCATGATCAAGGAGCTGACGCTGCTCGGCTTCTTCACGTCGGAAGTGGGGATGACCAAGGTGCTGCG
>ERZ795044.767-NODE-767-length-30017-cov-10.895401_pt1 | contig 30017 bp, 32 predicted proteins | sample MGYA00375128_ERZ795044 | MGnify/ENA primary metagenome ERZ795044 (study PRJEB30173, sample SAMN05720213) | anaerobic digester metagenome | isolation source: active sludge of municipal wastewater-treating anaerobic digesters | place: USA | collected 2014-12-22 ...
AGAAATTTCTTTAAAAGCAGCCCCTAAATTTATTCCTTTTCTTAAAAGTGAAGAGGTTGCTCGTCCCGATACTTTTATTGTCCCGTCAGTATTTCTTGCAAGGGATATTATTGGTTTGTCTTCTTTTATTACTGACCCATAAAGCATTCCTGCAATTATTCCTACTAGTGAATCTTGTATTTCTTTACCTGCATCAAAAAAATAAAAATTTTCCTTCTCTTCCACTCCGTGTTCTGTTACAAATTGTATTCCTTTTGCAAGTGCTGCACGATGTTCTTGAATTAGTCCAAGTAACTCTCCATACGCTCCGTCTAAATTTCTATCCCCTAAACAGACAGCTAACCCAATTTCTGCCCTTGCGTGTCTTCCGCAAGAATTTAGAGCAGTAGCAAATTCTTTTGCATCGCGAAGAGGTGATTTTTTTTCTTCAAGTAAAAGAGTGTACACTTCTCCAATCATTTCTTTTATTTTCCACTCAGGAAAATTGTGTTTTGATAAATGAAGAATTAGTGATGAAGAAAGTTTCTTTTTTTGGGATTCATTTAAATCTTCATAACTTAACCATTGCTCTGTTAGTGAATCTTTTAGTGGCAAACCTAATCCTTGTAAAAAAGAAACACAATTTTCTTGCTCTGCTGTTAATTCTGGAATTATTGGAGAGGAAGAAAAACATAAATATTGTGTTAAGGGTCGAGAGATTCTTCCATATAATCTTAAATCAATTTTTTTCTCAACTATTTTAGCATTAATTGATTCTTCCAAAATTTTTGAATTAAGCCCAATTAAATGGCCCCCAAAATCTTGCATATCACCAACAGCCCCAACTATCGCAAGTCCTGACAAATCAATATTATTTGAATTAATTTCTTTTGCAACTAAATAAGTAAGCCCGGAACCAGAAATTTCTTTACCCCCATCAATCCCAAATAACAATGGATTTACATGATATTCAATTTGGATTATCTTATCTTCTAACAATACAGGTTGATGGTGATCAATTATGAAAATATTTTCTTTACCAAGTTCGTCCACTAAATAATCCATTTGACCCGAACCAAAATCAACAAACACATATTTATTTCCAAGAGACTTTATTTGATCAATATTTTCTTTATATAATTGTTTTAAACAAAGAGAAGAAACTTTTTTCCCCTCCCTCTCTAAAGCTTTAATCAATATTGCACCACTACTTAATCCATCAGCATCATAATGATGAACAACTACAATTTTGTCAAGAGTTTTTATTTTTGAAGCCATCTTTTTTATTTCTAAAAAAAAATTAATTTCATCCCTTATAGAAGAAAATTCACTATTCATACAAAATAAATAATTAAAAGAGCATTTAAAGGATAGTTAAGTGTGATGCCAACGCTAAGAAAACCCCTTACAAACTATTCACTCAAATTAAAACATTAAAACAAATATTTTTTAACAAAATTTATTTATCACAATAAGGTTTAAAGTAAGGTTATACTTAATTTTATTGATAAAAATGAATTCTTTAAGCAATATTTTTTCAAGTATTTTTAGTAAAAAAAGTAAAACTAATGTTTATTCTACTACTGAATTAATTAATGAACTTGAAAAAGAACTTGCTAGTAAAAGGAAAGGACTTGAGTTTAGTAGTGCTAAAAAAATGGCAGAAATAAAATTTTTGCATTCAAAAATAATTACCTTAATTAAAGATGTTCAAAAAAAGGAACTACAAGGGAAAGAAAATGAAAGATTCAATAAAGCTGCAATGACTGCAAAAAGTCATATTGAAATTCAATTAATGAGAATGCTAGAAAAAATTGATCCATCCACACGTGGAAATAATTTAAATGATGCACGAGCTTATACTGAAGAAACAATTGCGGTTTTAATGAAAGAAATTCTTCACTTTCGAAAAAATATTGTATATACTAGCATTTATTTAAAAGATGAAATGAAAAATTTGGGGGAAACCCTTCAGGAATTATTAAATAATTTGCAAGAACTAAAAAAAGAATTTGATGAAAATGTTAGTTATTTTGAATTTGAAAAAATTAAAGAAAAAATAAAAAATGTGGATAAAATAAACAAAGAATTAGAAAATCAAAAAAACAAAGTGGGTGCTGTTAAAGAAGAAATTAACAAAATAAAATTTGATTTAAAAAAACATGAAAACAGAATTGATGAATTTAATTCAGGAAAAGAAATTAAAAAGTTAGAAGAACTTGAAGCAGAAAAACAAAAAATACTTAATGAAAAACAATCACTAAAAATTGAATTATCTTCCCTTCTTTCAAGTATTGATAAACCTTTACAACGATTTAATCAACTTGTTGAAACTGGAAGATGGAAAATGCCTAATGAAAAAAAAGAATTACTCAATGCTTTCATTACAAACCCAATTATTGCTCTAAAAAGTGACCCTAAAGGAATAGAATTTAAAATAATTTTAACTGAAATCATTCAAGCAATTGAAGAGGGAAAAATTGAATTAAAAGAAAAAGAGAAAGAAAAGAAACTTGCATCATTAAATGAAATAATTTCTTTTGATTTTTTTGAAAAAATATTTTGGAAACTTAACGAAATACAGGTAAATCAAATTGAAATTGATAAAAAAATTAAAGAGTGTAGTGTTTTTGAAACAAAAAACAAAATGGACACAAAATTAAATGAAATAAATAAAAAAATAACTATATTAAATGATGAAAAAAATAATGAAGAAAGAAAAGAAAAAGAATTATTCAATAAAATAGAGCAAGAGAAATTAATAATAACAAACTTTGCTTCAAAAATTTTAGGAAAAACAATTATACTTAAAAATGGCGAATATGAATAATATTTGAGTGTGAAAAAATGTTATCTGAAATAGTTATTTTAATTTTTGGACTTATTTTTCTCTACTGGGGAGCAACTTTTGTTGTTGATGGAGCAACTAATTTAGCAAAAAAGTTTGGAGTATCTAAACTATTTATTGGAATGACTCTTGTAACAATTGGAACAACCACACCTGAACTTGTAGTTAATATTTTTTCAGCACTTAATAAAACACCAACTATTGGATTAGGGAATATTTTAGGAACTAATTTAGTAAACATTTTAGGGATTATTGGAATTACTGGTTTATTATTCACGGTTACAACAAAAAAGGATATTAATAAAGAAGCAATTTTTGCGCTTTGTGCAGTAACTTTAGTATTTATTCTTTCAATGGTTCAAATTATTGGCCCAATTAATACTATTTCAAGTTTTGAAGGATTACTAATGCTTCTTTTGTTTGTCGGGTATCTTTATTTAGTTTACAAAGAAAGCCCAAAACCAAAAACTTTCTCTATTAGATTTTTTGAGGAAAAATCCACTAAATATTTATTATTAGGGTTCTTTTTACTTATAGTTGGAGGAAATTTAACTGTTAATGGGGCAACAATGATAGCAAAAACCCTTAGTATTAGTGATTTTATTATTGGGGCAACAATTCTTGCAATTGGAACTTCACTCCCAGAACTAAGTACAAGCATTATTGCTGCGCTAAAAAAACAACAAGAAATCAGTGTAGGAAACTTACTTGGGAGTACAATTTACAACACAATTTTTATTTTAGGAGTGACCTCCATAATTAATCCAATTGATACAAAAGGGTATTATAAATTTTTTATTTTTAATATTCTTGCAATAATTATTCTAATTGTTTTCCTTTATAATGGAGAAAAAAACAATATTAGTAAAACTGAAGGAGCATTAATGCTTTTAGCATATCTTATCATAATGGGATCAATATTACTAAATTTTTGATAAAGGGCCAAAAATCTATAAAATAAGCAATTTTTTAACCTTTTCCACAAGAGTTATGTATAGAGAAGTTATGGTTTCTTACGAAAACGAGTATAAATTAGCAAAATTCTTGCTTGAAAAATATGGAGAAATAATTAATGAGAGAGAACAACGAACTATTGGAGAAATTAAAGAACTTGCAAGTGGAAATGATTTAAGTATTCAAGCACTTGTAGAAGAATTTAAAGAAAAACCCTACTCTTTTGAAGAAAATTATGAAAATGCACTAAAAAAGGTTTTTGAACATATTAAAAAAGAAATAACTTTTGTTGATTCGGATATTAGTTTAAATTATTGGATGAGTGGAAAAGAAATACTTGAAATAAAAATAGCTGATGATGAAGATTTAGCAGTATTTTTATGTGCATGTATGAAAGCCCTTGGTGATGATAAAGCAGAAGTAATTATTGCTGAACTTGACAACTTAAGAACACACTCTTTTGTGATAACTGAAATAAATGGAGAATTTTTGTTACTTGACCCAACTCAAGAAAATGAATTTGAAAAATACAAGGGCTCAAAAATTGAAGTAATTAAAAATTATGAATACCAAAAACAAAAAATAAAAAGATTCCTTTATCGATTCAATTCTTCAAAATATGAACAATTTTTAGAGTGAAAATTATGCCTTTAAAAAGAACTCTACCTAAACAAAAAAAGAAACAAAATAGGACATTAACTAGGTATGGTTATTTTTTGAGACATGCCTCAAAAACGAGAATGGGAAAAAGTTACAACCCTTATGGAAGAAAATTCTTGAATCAATTTAAACCAGTTTTTTTAAAAGGAAGAAATAGCACTTTTTTAATTGATCTAAAAAGAAGTACTGCCACTAATCCAATCAGTATAGCAATAATGTTTAATGAAGGAAAAAAACAATCATCTCTTTTTGAAGCAAGTTTAAGATTTAGTCAAAAAACAATTTCGGTAGAGTATTTACAAGGAGGAAGTGACCTTGTAAAAATGAGAGAATTTGATTCAATTGTTAGTACTCCTACTTCAAGGTACTTAATTAGAGAAATTTGTGCACAAGGAAAAAAGTTAGGTTATTCTACAATACAAATTTCAAATCCAAAAACTCAAGCATCCTATTTTGAACCAAACTGGGCAACTAATTTAAATGGTAAAGAAAAAATGTTAATGGAAAAAATTATGTGGAATGAAGCGAGTGGAGAAGAAATAAAACAATTCCAAAAAATGAGGGACACAAAAGTAAAACAAATTAGAGAAAGAATGGAAAAATTATATGATGTTGTGTCAACTAAAGAGGGATTTGTTTTAAAAGGAAATTATTATGTTAAAAATCTTTAACAAAAATCACCCCCCAAGAACATTTTTAAATTAAACTAACTAAAATTGATTAAAACGTACTGGTGATTTAATGGTTGTAAAAAATAATCCAAACAAGTGTCTTTATTGCGGAGCATGCGTAGGAGTATGCCCAACACAAGCAATAACCCTAAAAGACACAAGAATAGAAATAGATGAAAATAAATGTATTTCTTGCGGAGCATGTGTAAAAATTTGTCCTGTTGGCGCAATGAAAATTGAAGGAAAAAAACAATAAAATAAAAAATTAAAAAATATGAAAAACTTAAAAAAATAAAACAGAAAATAAAAACAATTATTATTAATGGTGATAAAAATGTTTGATGCTGAAAATAAAATATGGGATGTTATAATTGTTGGAGCCGGCCCCTCTGGACTTGCTGCAGCAACTGAAATTGCAAAAGCAAAAGTAAGTGTACTTGTACTTGATAGAAAACAAGAAATTGGTTGCCCAAAAAGATGCGCTGAAGGACTTGGAAATGGTTGGTTTAATAGATTAAAATTAAAACCAAAAAAAGAATGGGCAGTTCAAGAAATAAAAGGAGCACAATTATATTCGCCAAACGGAAAAAGTGTAAAAATGAAAAACAAAAAAGTACTAGGTTATGTACTTGAAAGAAAAATGTTTGAAAAAGATTTAGCAATTAACGCAGTAAAACTTGGAGCAAAAATATTAATGAAACACCAAGTAATAAACGCAACACGCGAAAATGGAATAGTAAAACTTGAAGTAGAAGTAAATGATGATAAAAAATATTATCAAACAAAAATGATAATTGCTTGTGATGGAATCGATTCAAAAGTAGCAAGAATGCTTGGACTTAACACAAAAAACAATCTAAAAGACACTGATTCAGGATACCAATATGAAATGACAGGGATTAGTGGGTATGATGAAAATCTACTACACTTGTTCTTTGGAACTGATGTTGCTCCAAGAGGATATGTTTGGATATTCCCAAAAAGAGATGGAACAGCAAATGTAGGAATTGGTATTGGGGCTTATGAAGAAAAAACTGCAAAATATTATTTAGACAAATGGATAGCAAGTCAAGAAGGAATGAAAAACGGAAGTATCATAGAAGTAAACGCAGGTGGAATACCAGTAGGAGGATTCCTTGACAAAATGACTGCAGATAATTTAGTAGTTGCTGGAGATGCGGGACACATGGTTGACCCAATTCACGGAGGAGGAATTGGAATTGCGATGGAAGGAGGAAGAATTGCAGCAAAACACACACTCCTTGCAATAAAGAAAAATAATTTCTCAGACACACAACTAAGCGCTTACACAAAAGATTGGTTTGACTCAAGAGGAAAAGAATTAATGAGAAGACTAAAAGGAAGACACTTATTAGAACAACTAAGTGATGGTGACTTCAATTACTTAGCAGAAAGTATTACAATTGATGAAGCACTAAAAATAGGGAACGGGACACTAACTCCAAAAGACAAATTAATACTAGCAACAAAAAAACTAATCAAAAGACCAGGATTACTAAATATAATGGTAAAATACTTTAATGATAAAACAGAATAGTTTTATCATTAAAAAAATACCTAAAAAAACTAATCTTTTTTAAAAATAACTCAAAAGCGCTAATAAACCAAAAAATAATCAAAACTTACTAATTAAATATACTTCTAAATAAAAAATAATTAATACAAAACAAAAAACTAAAGGTAATAAAAAATGGAAAAATTAATTAAAGAAAAAAGTATTACACTAAGTAACCTTGCATTAAAACACTTAATTGAAGAATTACAACTACTAAAAAATGGTTTTATCAATAATATTCAAACAACTAATGAAGGATTACTAAAAATGAAAATTCACACAAAAGAAGGAGATAAAAATTTAGTAATTTTACCAAATTATTTATTTATTAGTGAAAAAAGTGTCCATGCAAAACAAAATCCGGGAGGATTTTCAGCATTACTAAAAAAATATCTGAACAATCAAAGAATCATTACACTAACTCAAAAAGGGATGGATAGAATAATTATTTTTGAATTTCCAGAAAAACTTTTAATTGTTGAATTATTTGCTAAAGGAAACATAATATTGTGTGAAAAAAATTATAAAATAATTAAAGCAATGAAAAAAGAAGAGTGGAAAGATAGAAAACTAGAAAAAGAAGAAACTTACAAATTTCCTAGTTCAAAAGGAAAAAATCCAATAGAAGAAACCCCTGAAAATTTTTATAAAAAACTTAAAGAAAACAAAAAAACTTTATTTGGTGCAACACTTGATGAATTAAACACTTTTCCAGCACTACTTGAAAAAACTTTTTTGGAATTAAAACTAGAAAAGACAATTAACTCAAATGATATTGATGAAAAAACTTCAAAAAAATTAATTGAAAAAATAAAAGAAAAATATAATTCAACCACAATTAAACCTTACATTAATCAAAATATTATTTACACAATTGAACTTGATTTAGAAAAAGAAAAAGAATTTGAAAACTTAAACAAAACTCTAAATGAAATAACCTTCAATAAAGAAGAAACTTTAATTAATAAGGAAATAATTATAAAAAAAGAAAATAAAAAAGAACGAACCCAAATTATTCTTGATAATATTGCAAAAAAAGAAATTGAAGAAAAAGAAATGAAACAAAAAGGGGATAACATTTATTTGCATTATTCAGAAATTAGTGAACTAATTGAAACAATAAAAAAAGGAGAAAAAAAAGGGTTAAATAATAAAGAGATAATGGAAAAAATAAATTCCATTAAGCCCCTAATATTACTTCTTGATCTTGAAAAGAAGCAACTCAAGTTAAGGCTTTGAAAGGAATTTATTCTCGTTTAGAAACATCTTCAAGCAATTCTCTTTCGTCAACGATGAAAACATCACTAACTGCAGTAACTGCTGCGTAAGGAATTTCTATTACTTTTCCTACTTTGCCTAGTTTTGATAACAATCTTGAGGTTCTATCTACTTCAACAACCAAGAACTCTATATCCCCACCAATTTCAGAAACGATTATGTCAGACAATTTTCCAACCTCATCCCCTCTATTGGTGATTACTCTCTTTGATGCAAGTTGTCTTGCGATTGTATATTTGTACATATTTTTTTCACCTATAAAAATTACTAATAGAATAGAATTGCTTTCATATTTATAAACATTTCCCCTATGGAAAACAAACAAAAACTTGTTATGTTTAAAACAAAAAAATTTATAATTTAAAATAAATTAAAAAAGAAATAAAAAACCAATTATGTATATATTGGCCCAAGGCTCATTAAAAGACTATTTTAAATCAGATTAATAAAATTGTTTTATTTGATTCAAAAAAAATGAAAAAATCCATAAAATAAATTTTTTTTAAAAAAAAGAAAGGTTTTTTAACTAGAAAAAATAAATGTTTGATGATTGGTATGTCCCTAAGAAATCCTGATGAAGAATACGATGATTTGATTCAAGATAAACCAAAATTATTTAATTTTAATACAAAAAAAATACAACCTTTACTTATAATTTTAATAATTGGAATTGTTATAGGCATATTTATCACTAACCAATACATTGACCCACTATTAAATAATTCAAAAGATACTTCAAACTGTTCAAAATATATTCAAACAAATGAAATATTAAATAAAGAAAATACTTGCTTGTATGAATTATTAAATAATTCAAAAGACATTAATAAATGTACTTTTAAACAACCCTAAACTAAAATCCACTCGACAATTGACTAATTTTTATAAAGATTTTTAAACAACTTAAAGAAAAATCTTTTTAATGAAACAATTTCACCACAATTTTTTTATAATTATTCTATTACTTGGAATAATCTTTCTTTCGGGTTGTGGGGAAATGACAAGAACTGAAAGAACTTTGTGTTACAATTTAACAAGTAAAAGTTTTGCATACATCCCAATTTGTGAAACTGAAAATAGTTGTTATGAAAAAGTAAGTGAAATGTTTAATACTGAACTTGGGTATGAACAAGAAATCGAAATGTACAAATTAAAAAATAGTTTAGCAAGAAGTTGGTTCTTTTATAATAAGGCAGTAAAAGAAATAAAAAAAGCGCCCAATTATTGTTTAACTGGTGAAGGAGGAGAATTAACAAACACTATAAGTCAAACCTCCCAATATCTTGATTATTCTTTTATAGAACTTGATAGTGCAGTAAAAAAAAGTTTTGAAATTGTAATAAATGAAGAAACCATACTTAATAACCAAGAAATAGATTTAGTTAAAGAGGAAGAATTGTTTGATTCATTAATAGAACTAAGACAAATATCCTCTGAAATTGAAAATGGTTCAACAAATAGTGGAACATATTATTCATATTACTTAGAACGAGTAAAAGAATTTAATACACTTGGGATAAGAAAAGGGTTTAGCAAATTAGTTGAGGAAGACTCAACCACACTAAAACTTGCAAAAATACTCGGCAAAGAAGTTTACACGGGTTTTGATATAAAAGAAATAAAAATCCCCCTTATTGGATTAAATTACAATAACATACAAAATACAATGGAAAATATTTTATTCAAAGAACAAAATTTAAAAGAACTTGAAAAATTTCCAATATACGAATTTACAAAACTTTATTCAAGTGTAGGAGGAACAGATAATTCAGCAATAAAAAGATTTAGCGATCTAATAAACAAAATTAGTAAAAATAAGAAAAAAACTGAAAACAATTTATCAAACAACTGGAAAAATATTGAAATAGAAAAGAAAAAATTAAATGAATTAAAAAACAATCTCAAATTAATTAATAAATACAAAATAATACAAGAAGAATTATTACCCCAAAAAATTAGTGGAGAAACTCCAATTGAAGAAATAATTGTAAAAATTGAAAATGAATATATTAATTTAAAAAAAGAAAAAAACTCCTCAAATATTTCTTTAGGCAAAGAACTTTCAATAACCAAAAATATTTATGAAAATTTAGTTATAATAAACAACAAAATTGATTTTGGAAACAATTCTGAAATAAAAAAAATGAGTGACGCTTGTGAAAGTAAAGCAAATAAAATAATTTCAACCCCTCTGGAAATAACTAATTTTGAAAATATTTACTTAGATTTAATTTTTTACTCAAAAAAAGTTATTTCTACAAATAATGAAGAAAAATTAAATTATTGTGTAGAGATGATAAAAATTAACAATGAATACAATTTAGGTCTAACAGATTATGAAAAATTTAAATCTCAAAAAACTATTGAAATTAAAGAGTGTTTTGATTATTTAGAAAAATTATTTAATCAAATAAAATTACCAACACTTGAAATATATTTTGAAAATCTAAAAAAAGAAAAAGTAACAAACGAAAATCTCAATTATTTTAACAATTCTTGCAAATCCATAAAAAATCAAGCAGAGAATGAAATTAAATCAGACGGAGAAATAAAAAAATTAATTGAAGAACAAAAAGTATCAGAAAAATTAAAAGAAAAAATAAATAAATTAAAAGAACACTTAATTGAAAATATTGAAGAACTTGAGAATAAATCAAAAGTGTTTGACATCTATTTTATTCAAGAAAATTTATTAGAATTATACTTAATAAAAAGTGAATTACTAAAAAAAATTATTAAAAATAATAATGAATTAGAAAACTTAATTGAAACAAAAGCCATTAATTATTTAAAAAATAATTATCAATTAATTAATTTATCAAATGAAATTCCAACTATTAATAACGATAATAATTCAACAACAAGATTAATTATTTTAAACCCTTTTTGGGAAATTAACACTCCTTTTAATATTGAAATAAATCAAATTTTAACTCCAAAAAACACAACTTCTTGTATAACTACTCAGGCTCAAGAAGAGAAAACAATAATTTTATTCAACTGTTTATTTTTTGGAAAAAACTATATTGATTTTTATTCAAAAATAAAAGTAGAAACTATTGAAAAAGAAAAAATTATTTACGCAACGAACGAAAAAAGCCTCATCCAAAAAAGTATTAAATTAGTTACCGAAAATATTTTTCCAAAACTTTTAATTATTACAAATAAAAAATCTGAAAAAAATAACATAATTGTTGATGGAAAAGAGATAAACTATTTTTTTGAGGAAGACAAATTAAAATTTTACGTTGAAAATGCAAAAAATACAACAAACATAAATGTTTACTCTTATTTATCAAATCTTATTACACTACAATCAACTATAATTTCTGAAAAAGAGATAGGGACGAATAAAGAAATTAATTACAAAATAATATTAAAAAACAATTATGAAAACGATTTGATTGCGACGATTATCTTGCCCATTTATGTTAATAATTATGTAAATGAAATAAAAGTTTATGATGATGAAAAAGTACAGAAAAAAAATGAAATTATTGAAAACAAAATTGTTTTAAAAAATATTAATTTTTTTGGGAAAGAAGAAAAAGAATATCAAATTAAAATAGTGATAGTAAATAAAACAGAATATTACTTTAAAATTTTAGAAAATTTAATGAATGAATTAAATATTAATGGAGAAACAAAAATTAGTGAAGAAATAAAAAAAATGTTGGAAAACATTGAAGAAATTGAAGAAAAAAAAATTATAGACATAATTAAATCTGCAGAAAATGAATTAAATAAAATAAAAGACAACCTTGATGAAGAAATTAACATTAATTTAATTAAAGATAATTTAATTGAAGAAATAAAAAATTATGAAGAAAAATTAACTGATTTAGAAAAATATGGACTAATTGAAGAAAAAGAATTATTATTAAAAAGAATTAATTTAGTAAAAACCTTATTAAATTCAACAAAAAAAAGTGATATATTAAAAGGAATTAGCATATTACAAAATGAAACTCTTTCAATTAGTGAAGAAATTAAAAAAGAAGCAGATAAATTAGAAAAAATAATTAAGGAAAGTGTAGGAAAAGATCACACACTTATTGAATTATCCCAAAGCTTCTTTAATAAAAAAGAAGAATTTGATCAATGGAAAGAAATTGACATAGTTAAATCAAAGGAAATATTTTTAGAATTAAAAGAATTATACAAAAAATATTTTGAAGATAAAAATAAAATTGATAATAGTAAAAATTCTTTAAGAAAAAATGAAAAAATAGAAGATATGTTAAATGAATGTAAAGAATATTTTAATTTCCTTGAAAAAGAACTTTCAATTGAAGAAAGTGAATTAATTATTGCTAAATTTATTCAACCAATTACCATAAGTAGATTAAAAAAATTAAAATTAAATTTAACTGAAATCGAAAATAATATTTTTACTATCGAAAGTGAGGAAGAATTGTTTGAAATCAGAGGTGAATTAAAATCCGCAGTAGATTCAATAAAAAAACAAACTATAAATTTATTCAATAAATCAATTGATGAGAAATTAGATGAAACAAAACTTCAAACAGCAAAAAAATATATTGATACAAATAATTATGTGTTAGCATTCTTATCATTAAAAAATTCGTCAAAAAAAGAAGAAACATTTCAATTTTTAGGATTAATTCCAATAGGAGTTATTGCAATTTTAGCATTAGTTCTAAAAAAAATTTTAAGAAAAAAAGAAAATGAAGAAAATAAAAATAAAAAAATTGTTTTAGAAGAATGGGAAAATTAATAAATAAAATTATATAAATTAAATTTTTTTAATTTTTTGATTTACTTTTTTTGAATTAATTATAAAAAATACTGCTGTTGCACAAATTATTCCAAAAATTGCCAAAATTATTCCAAAAGATAAATCATTGTTTTTAACTGAATAAGACACACTATTTGAAGAGTAAGAATTATTAGTATCTTTAATTGTAGCTAAAAAAGTATAATCCCCAGGTAACAACTTATCTGTAATTAATATAATTTCTTTTTCAGATTTTGGAGAAATTTTGATTTTTTGTACTGAAGAAACAACTAAATCTGAAGGAGTAATAATTAAATCCCCTTCAAATAATTCATCCCATTTATTCTCTACAGAAATTACTAACTTTAATTTTTCCTCTAAATCAAATGAAGTTAAATTTAATTTTATTTGTTTTGGATCAAGCACTAAAAGTTGAGGGTGTTTACTTGTAATTATTTGTTCTTCTCCAAATATATTAGTAAATTTTACTATAGAATTAGGTAAATTGTAAGCACTAATTTTTGAAGGAATTATTGCAAACTCAAATTCTTGTGTCTCTCCCGCCCTTATTATTCCAGTAGCACTACTACTACCATCAATTATATCAAAACTTGTGATATCAAGTAATGTTCGTAAATCCTTACTTACAAATTGGACAAAATAATTTGCATCTTTAGAACCATTATTTTTTAAAAAAATTTTCATTCTTGCTTTTTCTCCTAAAAAAATAGATTCTGGAGAAACTGTGTCAATTTCTAAAACAGGAGTATCATAAAGCCCCACAAAAGAGGTTTTTAGGAGTTCTGCTTTTTCTGTTGCTCCCCCAGTGACTAAACAAATTTCAAGATCAATTTTTTGTGTAGAAAGATTTGGCAAAAATACTCTCGCGTATCCGTTTTTAGAAAAATACTCTGGCCAAAATATTAATTCATCATCCTCATTTATTTTAACACTAATAAATGAACTATCTCCCTCCACTCCATCAAATTTTGCGTTCAATGATAAAATTCCTTCCCCTTGTTCATTAAAAGAAGATAAATCAATTGAAACTGGAGCACATACTTTTTTTGAATGATTCTCTAATAATAATCCCTTAAACCCAAACTCTTCAAGATTTGCTTGATAAGCAAAATTAAAATTAATTAAAAATATAAAAAAACTTAATAAAATAAAAAATTTAATAGAAATATTTAATTTCATAATTTCACCCAAAATATACTAAAATCAACTTTTAATTTTAAGTTGTATAAAATAACAATTATTGAAATAAGTTTAAAACCTTGATTGAAAGACTATTTTGAAGCATTAATTAGGGATATTGCTTGAATTAACGTTGAAGTGGGGGTATTTTTTGAATTTAATATAAAAAATTTATTATATTTTTTTTGTATCCTTTTTTTACAATAATCTATCCCTTCACAAAAAACATTATCCATAATTTTTATGTCAGAATAATTTCTTTGCTTGAGTCTATCTTGGAGTAATTCTGGATCAATTTTTATTAAAATGACTAAATCAATATTTAACTTCATTTCACAAAGAGTATGGCCTTCAATTATAATATTTTTTTTTGATTTTAAAAAAGAATTCATTTTTTTTTCAAACTTTTTTATTGGTATCTCAAGTTCATTTTCTTCATTAAATTCACCAATAGAGTTTTTTAAAGCAAAATCTTTCTCATTAATATACTCACATTTTAATTTTTTTGATAAACCCCTTGCAAGAGTGGTTTTTCCAGAACCCGGGGTCCCAGTAATTAAGATCTTCATAAAGAAATAATGTGAAAAAGTAATAAAAATAGATAAAATTGGCTAAAAAAAATAATAATCGCAGTAATGCAATTAAATTTACTTAATTTATCATAATTTTGCTTCAGAAGACAATTTTTTTTGGAATGCTAAACAATCATCAGTTAAGCATTTTCCACCTTCTTCTAACAATTTTGAAAGCAAAACTACTCTATCACAAACAATATCAGAAGGCATTTTTCAACACTAACCAATAACATAATTTATCTTATATAAAAAGGTTGTGTACAAAAATATGTGAAAAAAACTATTTCAAATAAATTATACAGAAAAACGAAAAAAGAAATCAGGCAAATTTTGATTAAAAAAAACAGAAAAATTGTAAAAAAATTGTAAAAAACTAATAAATTTTAAAAAATTAGTTATTTAGTTACATGTAAAAAATATTCAATTAAACTTAAATATAATAATTCAAAAGTAAATTCCTCTTCACAATACTTTTTTATTTTGGCATAATTTTTTTTTGCATAATATATTGAAACATCTTTGCCAGAGTCTTCTTTTATTGGAATATCAAAATATGAATTAATTACTTTTTGAGAAATACACCTAAAATCGTTTGCTTCTTTTGTTTTTTCAGAAACTAACATCCCAATTTGAGCCATGTCAACATGACGAGGAAGGGAAATTAATAAATCAAATATTTCTTTTTTTGAAGATATTTCATGAAAAGACATTCTTGCAAGTAAATAATTCAAATCATATGCTAGATGATTAAACCCAATTATTTTCAAATTTGGGTCAGATAAATAAATTCTTTTTATTGTTGAGAAAAACTGTGAAAGAAGTTCTTTTTCTCCGCCAACTTCCCATTCGAAAAGAAATGTTGGTTTTTTTATTTGATGTGCTAAAGGATACATATTTTGAGGATAATAATTATAGGAAATTACTATGACTTTGCTATTTTTATAAAAAGGATTTAACCCTGAACGTTCTTCGTCTGGATCAACAAATGATTCTATGTCAAAAAATAAATAACCCATTTAAACTATTTTGGGAAAGGAAATTAATTTAATTGTTGGTTTTAAAGAATTTGTTTAGTAAAAATTATTTTTAATTAAACAATTTAAATTAAACTGAAATAAATCCAAAATTAGTTAAAAAACTTTTTTTTTCAATTTGTGGCTCTAAAGAGGCTTTCTTGTTTTGAATAGCCTCTTTTTCCACATCCATTAATATAATTAAAATTGTGATGAGCATTAAAAACATTACATCAGTGCTTTGGGCTTCTTCTACCACCCAATGGTAAATCCCAACAAGGCTTGTAAATACTCCAATTCCTTTAAGCACTAGTGTTTGATTCATTATATCTCATCACCTCTTCATTAGAATATTATTTTTTGTAATTAATTAACCAGAGTATTTAAATGCACAAGTTTTTATAAAAAAACTATGCAAAAGTAATAATTATACAACAATCCATTAACTTTTGTTAGTTAATAAGAAATATTTATTAACAAAGAAGATGAATAATATTTATGGCCCATAAACACGAACTTAGATATAAATTTCTAAAATCCGCTTATCAAAACGGGCTTGTATCTACAAATAGCACTATTGAAAAAGATCTTGGAATTACTAGAGAGACAACTAGATATTTACTTGAACGATTAAAACAAGAAGGATATTATTCAGATAAGCGACTTGAAATAAATACTGCAAGACTTGGGCTTAATGTTTTTGCATGGGTTTTTGTTTCAATTAACTGGGAATCTATGGAAGAAAAAGAATTTATAAGAAAAACAATTTCTCATTCTTATGTCCATACAATCGCTAAAGTCACAGGGGAATATGATTTCGCAATCAAAATTTTTGGACCAAGCATGCAAAAACTAAATTCTTTTTTAATGGTTTTTGAAAAAAGTTTTACAGGAGTAATCCAGGACATCACTGTAATTTATGCAATTACAGAATTCAAAAGACATTATTCAATTGTAAAAAAAACTAAAAAAGCTGAATTAAAAAAAATTGATTGTGTTTTAATTGAAGAAAAAAATAAAAATCCAGAAAAATCGCTAATGGAAATTGCTAAAGAACAAAACTTACACAGAAATACTGTCGCAAACAGGTGGAACAAACTTTGGAAAGAGGAAATAATACTTAAAGAAAGTATAGATCTGACTGATAAAGGAGTATCAGAAATTAAAATGAATCTTAAATGTTTTATTACAATAAAATCAAGGCCAGGGAATGAATTAAATGTAATTAGAGAACTTGTAAAACTTGATTCATCACAAGATGTATTTTTAACTTTATCAAATTTAGTAGTTGTAGTTAATAGACTTGAAAATAGTTTAGAACTTGCAACTTTTCACAAAAAAATAATGAGCGCAAATAAATACATAAGAAAAACTAATACTATTCTTTTCCTAGAAAAAAAAAGTAGAAATTACTTAACCAAAGAAGAACTTAGAAACATTCTTGGTGTAAATTGTGGAAAGTGAAGAATATATTAATTGTTTGTAAAAATAATTTTCTGAGGTAGTAACATGTTAATTAAAGATTTGAAACCAAAAATGTCTTTTGACTTAATTGAATTAGAAATAGTAACAAAAGGAGAACCAAGAGCATTTAGTAGTGCAAGTGGACAAGGAACGGTTTGCTCATCTGCAGCAAAAGATAGTGAGGGAGAAGAAGTGTCTCTAACTCTTTGGGGAGAACAATACAAACAAGTAAATGATGGGGATAAAATCGTTATTAAAAATGGTTGGACTTCTGAATATAAAGGACAATTACAAATAAGCACAGGTAAAAATGGAACATTAGAAGTAATTAAATAAGTAGTTAAAAAAACGACTACTTAACTTCTATTATTCTAACATTAAACAAATACTGTAATAAATTGTTTATAAAGAATTAGAATATTTAAATATTAAAGGAAAGCAAAATCTCATTCCTTTATCTCTTCAAAATCAATAAAATTAGGAAGGATAGATTAACTATCCTCCAATTAATTCTAATTAATTAAATCATTTTTTTGTTTTTATTTTAGCTAAGTTTGTTGTGTCAGTTCTTGTTGAAGTCAATCCTAGCAATTCTTCAGCTGTTTTCTTCCTATTTCTTCCAAAATTAGCGTACTTTCTGAATTTTGTTTTTGTCCAAGCTTCTGGTTGTTTTTGTCTCATTTTTTTTTCTTGAGCTAATAACTCAAGTCTTAATGACTCATCCACATCCATATTTAACAAAATATTACTCATAGACCCACCTTTTACAAAATAACAATTTTTTAGAAAAAGCTATAAAAATTGCTTTCCTACATATTCCTGCAGAAGTAGTATATAAGCTTATTTGAGGAAAAAATTAACTAAAAACATAAAAAAACTTTGAAAAAACAAGCAAAAATTACCCTAAAAAAACAACCATTTTTAACCTTATTTTCCGAAATGGATTATTTTTTAGCCTTCTTTTTTGGTTTTTCTTCAACTGGAGCGTCTCCAATTAATTCTTCTTCAAGACTTTTTCCTGATCGCATTTCTTTGAACTCTTCTAAATCTTCATCATCAAGTCCAAGTTCCTTCATTTTGGCTAAATGATCTGATTCTTTCATTTGTTCAAATTCTTTTCTCCATGCAACCATGTCAGGAGTTTCCCTTAATTTTGCTCCTTCAGGAGGCTTTACTGGTTTACGCATCATAATAGAAAATAAGGAGTTACTTATTTAAAAACCTTTATTCAAAAAACGAAAAATAGATAAATTATAAAACCATTATAATTACATGGAAAACAAAATGCAGGATAACCAACCCTCTGAAATTTCTCAAAAAAATAATGAAAATTTCCAAAATCAAACTCAATTTCTTGGACAAAATTTAGAAAAAAAAATAAATGAAAAAAATATTTCTCTTGCTCCACAAAATGAAGATAAAACAAATTCTAAAATGATCAATAATGAATTTGAAAGCGCCCTAAAAGAACTTAAACAAAAATTAATTATTGAAGGGTATTCTACTAGAACAATTAAAATGTATACTATTTACAATCATGAAATTTTGTATTCAATAAATAAACCAATTAATGAAATTTCTTCAAAAGATATGATGGGATATTTAGCTAATAAAAAAGAAAATGGTTGTGAAAATAGTACTCTTGCTTTAATTCATGCTGCTGCAGATTATTTCTTTAAAAAACATCTCAAAAAAAATATTTTAGAAGAAATAAAAATTCCAAAAAAATCAAAATCTTTACCAAAAATTTTGTCAAGAGAAGAGATTAGGGACTTGTTTAAAGCAACAAAATTTGGAAGAAATAGATTAATGCTCCAATTTATGTATGGATCAGGATGTAGAGTTTCAGAAGTAGTAAAATTAAAAGTAAGTGATATTAATTTTAAAGAAAGAACTGCAATTATTAGGGGAGGAAAAGGAAACAAAGATAGAATGATTATTTTGTCAAAAGATTGGTTAAAGGATCTAAAAAGATACTTAGAAAAAAAGAAAATTAAAACAGAAAATGTATTTACTAAAAAGAATGGAAAAATTATTAGTACTGATACCGTACAAAGAATTGTAAAAAAAGCAGCTTTTAGTGCGGGGATACAAAAACATGTCACCCCTCATTGTTTAAGACATAGTTATGCCACACATTTGCTTGAAACTGGTACAAATATAAGATATATACAATCCTTGTTAGGACATAGTAATCTTAACACCACTCAAATTTACACAAATGTTGCAAATGAACAACTAAAAAAAGTAGAAAGCCCACTTGATAAACTCTAATTGCTCTCTGACCCCATAGTTCCATTAAAGAAAAATTTTTTGATAAAATTATTGAAACTAGAATAATATAATTAATCAAAAGAAAATTTACCCACTTAATTATGTATAATTCAAAGTTTTTCATTAAATAAAAACTAAATTAATTACAATTGATTTTTTTGCTTTTACAAACAAGAAGATTTAAATATAGGGTTACCATTACTATGTTAACCAAAAAGGAGGAAGAGTTATGAGCGTAAGAATTTCAAAATTATTCGGCATGGATGTGTATGATTCAGAAGCAGGGTACAAGGGAAAAGTTTATGATTTAATAATTAACCTTGAAAAAGGGAAAATCGAAACTATTACTACTGAACCTTTAAAAGTAAAAACAAAATCAGATGCTAAGAAAATTCTTATGGAGAAAAGTATTCCTTACAAAAACGTTAGATCTGCTAAAGACATTATAATTGTTTCAAGTAGAGCAATTGACGCAGTTGAAGAGGCTCCAAAAGAAGAACCTGAAGACAATAAATATTCATCAGCATACAACAAATACAGATACGGAAGAAAGTAAACCTTTTTTTTATAAATTGTTGGACATTTTTTGCCCAACAATTTTATTTAATTTATTTAAAAAAAATATTTATTTTTAATTAATTTTTCTAATTTTTAATTTTTTAAAAATAGATTTATAAAATCATATAACTTTTATGTATATAAATAATACATAAGAAAGTTTTAGTTTTTTATAAAGAGTTATTAAAGGAAGTGTGGGGTATGAGTGTAAGAGGATATTTTATTCAATATCGTTTTATTTTACCTGAATCAATTAAACATTCTTCTTATACTTATCAAAAACTTTTTAGGGCAATTTATGGGTACACTCAAGCAGTACATAAAGGAACGGGCAAAAATTACAATTATCATAGGGAAGGAATTCTTTCAAATTATCCATTTATACGCCCTGGTAAGAATTGTGTAATTATTCCTCCTGTTGCATTCCAATCCTTACAAGATTTCTTTAAAACTGGACACAATCCTACTCATAATTGGGAAACTAAAGGGGAGTGGAAATGTACTTATTTTTTGAATGAAAAAGATCTTTCAGAATCTGAAGTAATTAAATCTCTTAATACTTTAATTTCAAAAAAGTTTATTGAAGGGGTTGAAGGGCTCGCTTTGCTTCAAAATGAAATGAAAAGGGCATTAACTCTTAAATTAGACCAAAATTATGTTACAAAATTAGTTCAAGAATCACAAAAAATTGTGGATCTTGAGTGGTTTAAACAAGTATATTCCCAATCCTCTGAGTTAAATGAATTTTATGAAAATTATAAAAAATTGAAAGGAATTTAATTTGCATCTCTAATTAAAACAACTCAAATCTCAATTTGTATTCATTATATTGAATTTTCCTAATTTTTTTATTTTCTTTTAATATTGTCCAAGAAATTGAGTTAATTTAATAAGAATTTTAAAGTTGTTTTTTATGGGTTTGCGGTTTGTTTTAACTCTATTTCTTCTTTTTCTTCCTCTTCTTTCTCTATTTTAATTAATAAGTCCTTTTTCCGCCATTTTCTCTTTCCTCCAATGTTCATGCTTTCAATTAAGCCGATGTCTACAAGAGTTTTTAAGTAAGGATATAAACTTCTTTCATTTTGGTAATCTATTTGAAATATTTCAAAAATTCTTCTTCTTATTTCGTCCATTGTGACCCATTCATCAAATCTTATTACACTTGATAAGTGGAATGCTTGGGTGTTGTCATTAAATTTTAAAACATCCCATACTGATAGTACTCTCACTTCTTTATTTTTTATGGGTTCTTGAGAGTATAATTGATCCTTTGGATTATTGTCTATGTTTTCTGATTTTTTTCCAAAGATTCTTTTAAAAAAATCTATTATTTTCATCATTAATATAATGATAGTAATTACTTATAAACTTTACGGTAATTAATTGTAGTTATTGTAATTACTTAAATTGATGTGTGTAATTACTCATTATGCATGTAATTACAAGTAATTACTAAAAATGTATTTTTTTGGTTTTTTATATAGATGTTTTTAATGATTTTTAATTTAGTTGGTCAAATTTGTTTAAAGTGATGGGCTATTTTTATCATTTTTAAGATTGTTAGTCATTTTTTAGTTTTAATGTTGCAAGTGGATAGTTAGTTTTTATAATTAATATTACTTTGAATTTCAACTTAATTAAATGAGTGGTTATTTTTTTGGTTTTTATTTTGCCTATTTATTTCTTTTAATTTGTAACTTTGGAATATTCGTTCCAATTTTTAAGTCATTTGTCGAATTTTTTTTAAAAAATTAGTGGAATAGCGGGGAGTGGATTTGAACCACCGACCTTCGGGTTATGAGCCCGACGGGCACTCCAGGCTGCCCTACCCCGCTAGTATTTTAACAATTTTAGGTTAAATTTAACCTAAATTAGGTTTTTGTGTCAAAATAATGCTTATTTATTTATATGAATCAATTTTATTGATTTATATACGTTTTTAATACTTATTAATCTTTTTTTAATTAACAATGTTTTTGTTTCTATTTGTCCAACTTATTGAGTTTTATTGTACTTTTGTTAACAACTCTATCTCTCCTTTTAATTTTTTTATTTTTTCATCTAATTCTTTTTGTTTTTTTGGGTCATCGGTATTACTCATTTGACTTCCACATAGGGGACATAGAAAATTGTATTCTGCAGCTACTTCAAATGGCATTCTTTCGCTACATTTTGTACAATCAAATTGATTATAATCGGACTCTAAATTACGCTTTTTTACTAATTTTTCAACTGTTTCTTTCTCTTTTTCGAGGATTAAGGCCGCAATTCTGTCCTTTTTTATCTCCCATGTATAATTATACCACCCAGTTTTCTGGTTTCTGCTCTTTTGGTATACTGCTATTCCTCTATAGTGCAATCTGTTTAAGGTTGCTCTTATTTCAGTTACTTTTTTTTTCATTTTTTTTGATATTTCTTCGTCAGTAAAACATTTTGTTTTGTTTTCACAAATTTTCACTAGGGTTATTGCATCTGTTCCTCCTACTGTGTCAAGGAACTCTTTTACCAAAACTAAATCAACTATTGATTTTTTAGGCATACTTATCTTCTACCCCCTTCTCTTTTTAAATTAACTACTTTTTTACCATTTTTTTGGCCTTCAATACGAATTTTGCCATTTTTAAATTTTTTATTAAGTTCGGTTCCATTTTGACAATGGTCAAGGAATATTGCTAATGCAGCAATTTCGCTGTGTGGTTCATGGGTTATTGCAATATTATAATCCACTTTTTCATAAACTTCTCTTTCTACTTTTTGTGATCCTATTAGAACCGCTATTTTTTGTTCTTTTTTTAATTTTTTCTCAACTTCTGTAATACTTTGGCCGTACATTGTTAAGTGCGCGATTTTGAATCTTTTTTTTCTTAGTTTTTTAAAAACAACTCTCCAATCCTCTTCAAATCTTACTTTAAATGGTCCTCCCCATCTTTTTGTAACATCATCTACACTTTTTTTCATTGATTCATCTTTGTCTCCGCAAACAATAATTTCTTTTGCTCCAAGTGCTCTTGCAACAAGTGCACAATGTGAGGTTACACGGTAATCTCTAACGTCTCTGTGCCCATACCTAATTACTATAATTTCACTAATTAGTCTCACCAATTTTCTAAATTATTTCTTATAATTAGTCTTTTTAAGAAGTACTTTTTTGGTTAAATTATTTTTTTTATAAGTTTTTGTTGGTTTTCTTTTATTTTATTGTTTTTTATCTTTTGCAAATCTTTAAAAATGCTTTCAAAGGAATTTACTTTATAATATCCTTAATGTTTTATTCGAAAATTTGATTAAAACATTAGCCTGAAAATAATTAAAAATTTTGTTTTTTTGGGCCCGTAGCTCAGGGGTAGAGCACTGGACTTTTAATCCAGGTGTCTGGGGTTCAATTCCCCACGGGCTCGTTTTAACTTTTTTTTTAATTTTTCTCTTTTATATTTGTTTATTAAAAAACCTTACACTTTTAAACTCTCTTTTTGATTAATTTTCTATTTGTTAAGACAGGGCCCGTAGCTCAGTTGGTAGAGCACCAGACTCTTAATCTGGGTGTCTGGGGTTCAATTCCCCACGGGCTCGCTTTTTGTTTTAGAGACTATTAAAAAGCTTTTCATTAAGTTTTTATTTACTCAATGGGACTGTAGCTCAGCCTGGGAGAGCACACGGCTGAAGACCGTGGTGTCGGGGGTTCAAATCTCCCCAGTCCCATTAATTTTTTCTTTTTTTATTTTTTTCTGAATTATTATTTTTTTAAAATTTTTTTATTAGAAATTGTTTTTTTAAAGTGGACATTTTATTTTTTAATTTGTTGAAATTAGATTTTTTAGAAATAGTGTTTGTCCGGAGCAAATACTCCGGACTCACAAAAATTATTTACATTCTTTTTTTCTTTGCTGCTTTTTTCTTAACAGTTTTTTTCTTTGTTACTTTTTTCTTTGCTGCCATTTTTGTTTCACCTCCAAATTTTTTTTTCTAAATGTATTTTATTTTTTCTAATATTTAAACATTTGTTTTTACTGAAAAATAATTTTTTCAAGAAAATAATTATTTTTTTTGTAAAATTTATTTTTTTTATTTTTTATCAATTAGATTTTTTTAATTATTTTATTTTTAATTTTTTTATTCAGTTATATTTTTCAAAATTCTTTATTTACTTTTCATTAAAATTTTTTTATTGATATTTTTCTAATTTATTTTTTTTTGAATTTAAAGTTCGTAATCTTCTATTTTTTGTATTTTCATTCCATTTTCTGTTATTTGTAATGGGTGTAAGTCTTCTGAATGTTTTGTTGCTCTCATTTTTCTTATGTGTAGAGTTCTATTTGATTGTGTTCCAAGCCCCATGTAATGTAGTATTATTACTCCATCTGCAACAAATTCTTCCACCCCATATTTTCCATATTGTTTTGAGTCTTCATTAATTTCGGTAGTCATTACGGTTGTTACTCCTGCTCTTGATAGTAAGTATACTAATTTTAATATGGCTTTTCTTATTTCATGTTCATTTTGAAAGTTTAATCCTAGCGCTGGGATTGAATCAATTACCACTCTTTTCGCTCTTATTTTCTTTATTGCTTTCATTATTTCAAGTAGTAATTTATCAAGATCAAATCCTGTTGCGGGTAGTGTAAATTCTTCATCACTTGGTATTCCTATTTTTGAAGTTGTTCCATCAATTATTTTTATTAATTGTTCATCTTCATATTGTCTTAAATTCCATCCAAATCTTAACATATCTTCTCTAATTAGTTCTGGTCTTTCATCAAGGGTTACATAAATCCCTGCTTCTCCCATTTTTGCTCCGTTTATTAAAAATTGTGTAGCAAATATAGTTTTTCCAGTCCCTGTTCCTCCACTTACAAGAAAACTTCTTCCTTCTGGGAGTCCTCCTTCAATTAATTCATCAAACCCGGGGATATTTGTTTTTATTCTATTCATTTTTACCAATTCTATATTGTTTTTTGTTATTTATTAATCTTTTCTTAGTATTTTTTTATTTTAAAAAATAGTTTCCCTTGTGTTTTTTCACAAGGGAATTTAATCATATTTCTACTTTTTATTTTTTCTTAATTAATTTTTTGTATCCTATCCAAATTATTCCAATTATTATTACTAAAATAATTAGATTTATTATTAAATTTGGTTCTTCTGCTGTTTTTTCCTGTGTGGGTAAGGTTAATTCAATTATTTTTGTTTTTGTTTTTGCATCACTATCTTGGTAAGTTATTTTCAAGGTAATGGTTTTTGTTTCTTCGTTTGAGGTTAGTTTTGTTTTTATTGAATCAACATCATTTGGTTCTATACTTCCTATAAATTGTTTTGGTTTGTCTATTGTTCCATTTCCACTTATTTCTATCATTGTGTATTCTGCTTTTCCTTCTCCACTATTGAATAATTCTATTGTTGCTTCAGTTAAATTTCCCGTAGTAGTTATTTCTTTTATTGCTGCATCAAGTTTTACTTCTCCTGCGATTTTGAATCCAATATAGGATGTGTCAGTTGTTCTTGTTCCTGAAGAGTTTCTATATGAAATTTTTACTGGAAGGGTGTAGTTTTTGAGTGTTGCATTTCTATTTACACTTATTTTTAGAGTTGTTGTCTTTGTTTCACTTGGCATTATTTTTTCAATATATGTTGTTGCGGCTCCAAGGGGGGTTATTTCTCTTTCAACTACGGCCCCTGATGCAGTAATTGTTCTGTCTTCTTGTAATTCCGTTATTACATCATAAGCGGTACTTGTTCCTACATTTTGGATTGTTATTGTTATTTCTTTTTCTTCTCCAGGAATTAGTTTTTCTGTAGAAATGTTAGTAATTTTTAGTGTTGGTTCTTTTCCACTAATTATGATGGGATAGTTACTAGTTATTCCATTTGGTTGATTTTTTGTACTAATTGTTATGGGTATTTCATAGGTTGTATTTTCTGCAGAAGGATCAACATAAACAATAAATTGAGCTAGCGCTTTTCCATATTTTTGAATGTCTCCAATAATTTTTACGTTTTCTTCTTTGATTGTAAATGGATATTCGTCCTTTATTTCTAAAACTACATTTTCTTGTATTATATTTTCATTATTTTCAATTTGGATAAAAATTGTTATTGTTGTTCCTGGTATTGCGGGGCTTGGGTTATAATTTAATTGAGTGATGTCAGGCGCTGCTGCAAAAACACTCCCTAAAATTAGAATTATCATTAAAACCAACATTTTTTTCATTTTTCTCACCTTTTTTCTGTATTAATTTTGGTATTAAAGGTTTATATTCTCTCGGCTTGTTGAATTGAAGGAATTTCTTGTAATTTTTCTAATAATTTTTCAAGTTTTTGGTAGGATGATACTTCTATTTTTAAAATTGCTTCAAGGTAACCTGATTTTTTTATTTTAAAGTTTGTAGAATTTAATGTTGCCCCTCCTTTTTTTAGTTCAGTTAGTATTTCTACCAAAAGTCCAGGTCGTTCTATTGCAGTTATTTTTATTTCTGTTGTTCCTTTTTCTTTTTCAAAAGCAATATCTACTAACTTGTTTTTTGGTAAGTTTTGAATATTTTTACAATCTTTTTTATGAATTATTATTTTTCTTTTGGTAGTTTTTACTCCAATAACATCTTCTCCGGGTAGTGGGTGGCAGCATTCAGCCATTTTTATTTTTTTGAAAGATTGGTTTGTTTGTGAAAGTGATGATTTTTTTGGAGTGGTTTTTATTTTAAAGTAATTTTTTATTTTTGATTTTGCTTTTTCTGAAACTACATGGTTTAACCAACTTTTTTGAATTGTTGGTTTTAATGCAGTTATTATTTCTACTTTGTCAAGATTTTTTAGTTTTGTTTCAATTGGAGCCGCTTCACCGTTTATTTTTATTTTAAATATTTTTTTTCCGATTTCGGTGTGTACTGCGTATGCAAAATCTATTGGGGTTGCTCCTTGGGGTAATATTATTGCTTCATTTTTTGGAGTGAATACAAATATTTTTTTCCCCAAGTTTCTTTTTTTTAATTGATCATCTCCAGCATCTTTTTGCCACTCTATTAGTTGTCTTTCCCAACTTATTTCTTTTTCTAATTCTTTAAATTTTTTAACTCTTTTATATTGCCAATACAAGCTTGACTCTATTCGTAAGTGTTGGTCCCATGTTCTTATTTGAAATTCTATTATGTCTTTTCCTCTAAAAACCGCGGTGTGTATACTTTTGTATCCATTGTTTTTTGGTCGTGCAATATAATCATCAAATGCTTCTTGTATTATTTCATACTTTGAATGAACTATCCCAAGTGCTTCATAGCATTGTTTTTCTTTTTCACAAATTATTCTGATTCCATATAAGTCATACATTCTATTGAATGAGACTTTTTTTAACTTTTCATAAATGGATTTAAAATTTTTTGGTCTGCCATATATTTTTATTTTAATTTTTTCTTTTTCAAATATTTTTTCTACTTCTTTTCTTATTTCATTAATTAATTCTTCTCTTTCTTCTCTAGTTTTGTTTACCATTTTTTTTATTTTTTCATATCCTTGCGGATTTTGCAATTTAAACACATAATCTTGTATTTGCCAATCTACTCCGCTTATCCCAAATTTTATTGCGAGAGGCGAATAAATATTTTCTGCAATTTTTATTGTTTTTTCTTTTTCTTCTGCATTTATTTCTTTTAAATTTACTGCACACTCAGTCACTTTAATTATTATTGGTTCAAGAGTGGTTGTAATTGTTATGATTAGTTCGCTTAGTGTAGTGTTTTCAATTTTGTTAATATTTTTTTCAATAATGTCTTGAATATTTGCGCATTCTTTTGTTATTTGTGCAGTTTTTTCACCATATTTTTCTTTTATTTCTTCATAAGTTGTTTTATTTTTGTATAAAGTGTCTTGAAGTATTGCTGCAAGTATTGTTTCTTCTTCAAGTTGTTTTTGTTTTAGTATTTTTATTATTTTCTCAAGTTGTTTTTGATTTTCTTTTTCATTTCTTTCTTCAACAAAGTTTAATGCATTTTGTTCCAAATCCATATTTTATTGTGAGTAGTTCTTTTTTTAATAGCATTTTCTTCTTATCCGATATGGTTTTAATCTAGTTTAGTTATTGTTTAGTAAGGTGATGTGTATGAGTGTTCCTGTTTTTGAAAATGTTGAATTTATTAAATTTCCTGATGTTGATGAATCGGATATGGTTGTTTTACAAAAAGCATTAGTTCATTTTTTTAAAAAAGTTCCTGAAGGTAAATTGAATTTAACTCATAAAAGTTATAATAAAGGTGGGCTTAAGACCCAACATGAAATTCATGGGCGATTTTTAGTTAAAGGAAAAGATTATTTTGCAAGTATTGTTTCGTGGGAGTTTTTAGATTCTGTCCAAAAGGTTTTAGATAAATTAGAGAGGGAAGTGCGTAAAGAGCACTCCCAAAAATAATTAATTCCTTTTCTTTTTTACTGCTTTTTTTGTAGGTTTCTTTTTTGAAACCTTTTTTGTTTTTTTTGCAGGTTTAGAATTTTTTGTTTTAACACTTTTCTTTGCAATACTGTTTTTTGAAGGGGTGTTTTCTTCTTTTTCTTCTTGGAGTTCTTTTCTCATTTGTTCGATTAGCTCCTTTACTGACATCTTTTTTTCAAAAACCATTCTAGTTCCTCCAGAATCTCAAGAATCTACGCTTTCTTTATATAAAAACCTTTCCAAAAAAGTGGGTTTTATACATAATATTTTTCTTTTTTGCATTTATCCTTGTTTTTTTTGATTTATTGGGGAATTTATGTAGAAGTGGTGGTATTTTTTTGTTGTTTTTTTTATTTAGTGGACGGGGGAAAAATGGACTTTTAGCCACTATTTTTGTTTCAATAACTTAACTCCACTCCGCTTCCCTCCAGCGCCTTTTAGCAAGATTACCGTTGCTACCTTCCGGTCCTGGCGGGGTTCATTTTACAAAAAAGCCTGTGAGGACAGAGCTTCGACGTTAAATTACTGGCATAAATAATTGCATCAAAGCCTCTTTCTCCTTTTCGACCCCAACATAAAGCGGATTTTTGGTTACAAGCCACCGCTAGCGGCCCGGTCTAGTCCAAAGTAATTATGTATTGTAATAATTAAAAGAGTAGTGTTTGTTTATTTCTTTAATATGGGTTCTTGTTTTGAAGTTAAAATTAGTGATTCTAAAATTGGTCCACGTACTGGTCTTCTTTCAACAGGGCATGGTGAACTTAGGACCCCTTTTTTTATGCCAGTTGCAACAAAGGGTGCGGTAAAATTAGTAACTCATAGAGAGTTACAAAAAGAAATGAATGTTGAGTGTTTGATTTCAAATGCGTTTATTAATTATTTAAACCCGGGATTGCCTTTGATTTCAAAAGCTGGCGGACTTCACAAGTTCATGAGTTGGGATAAAGGTCTTTTTACTGATTCGGGGGGTTTTCAATTAATCCTTGATCATTTTGTTCATAAAATTTCTGACAAGGGGGTAGTTTTCAAAAATCCTTTTGATAAAAGTTTAGAACTTGTTTCTCCTGAAAAAGCAATCCAGATAGAGAATACTCTTGGGAGTGATGTTGCGATGTGTCTTGATCATCAACCAATTTTTGGAAAGTCTCGCGCAGATTATTTAGATTCACTTATTAGAACAATAGAGTGGGCAGAAAGGTGTAAAAAGTTCCATGATGAGAATGATGCAAAAATAAACAAAAAACAATTACTTTTTGGCATTACTCAAGGAGGAACTCATGTTGATCTTAGAATAAAAGCAGCAAAAGCAATGGTTAGTATTGATTTTGATGGGATTGCAATTGGAGGTTTTGGTATTAGGGAAGCACAAGGGGATATGTATAATGTTATTTCTGCTTCTAAAAAAGTTATTCCAGAAAATAAACCTGTGTATATAATGGGGATTGGGTCTCCGCTTGAACTTTTAAATGGAGTTAGTAACGGAGCAGATATTTTTGATTCAGCATACCCTACAAGAATGGCTCGGCATGGATTAATTTTTACTTTTAGTGGTCCAATTAAAATTGATAGGGGAATTCACAAAGAAAGTTTTGCTCCGCTTGATAAGGAGTGTAATTGTTTTGTTTGTAAAAATTATTCTCGTGCATATTTGCATCATTTATTTAAAACTCATGAACAAAATGGATTAATGCTTTTAAGTTACCACAATACTTTTTTTGTAACAAATTTAATGAAAAACATTAGAACTTCAATTAATGAAGGAACTTTTGGAAAATTTAAAAAAGAATTTGAAAGTAAATACAAAAAGAAAGAATAA
>ERZ795044.768-NODE-768-length-30002-cov-6.711223_pt1 | contig 30002 bp, 52 predicted proteins | sample MGYA00375128_ERZ795044 | MGnify/ENA primary metagenome ERZ795044 (study PRJEB30173, sample SAMN05720213) | anaerobic digester metagenome | isolation source: active sludge of municipal wastewater-treating anaerobic digesters | place: USA | collected 2014-12-22 ...
GAGATAAGTCCTCGTGACTGGAGTTCAGACGTGTGCTCTTCCGATCTTACAGAATATATTCATATGTTAAAAGAAAATGATGATCATTTTAAAGATCCAGAAGTTATGTGTGCTTATTTACAAGAAGCTTATAATAAGTTACCAGCTGATTTTCTAGAATTATTCGAAATACCTTCTGGGCTGGGTGATGGGATACGAATACTTGATAAAACCTATAATTGGATAAAATAACTTAAGGAGTAGATATGGCAGACGTAAAAGTTAAAGAAAAGAAAGAAAGTACATTTGTTGCGGATAAAGAACTATCTCCAGTAATTAATCAAATAAATAAAGAATTTGGTACCACCAAAATTACTACTCTTACTAAAGCTAAATCTTTTGCAGTTAAAAGATATTTTAGTGGTTCTTTTGGTATTGATCACATTACTGGTGGTGGATATACCTATAAAAGAATTCTTTTATTATATGGTCATAAAAGTAGCGGAAAGAATAGTCAGCTTTACCAAATGCTTGCTTATAATCAGAGACTATGCAGACATTGTAAAGGTGTTCTTCCTGAATATTTTGAAGCAAAAACATACGATAGATGGACAAATATTTTAGTTAATTATAAAAATATACCTGTGTGTAATTGTGGAAAAGCACAAGGTAAGATATTTCTTCTTCTAGATTATGAAAAGTCGCTAGGTGTAGAAGAACCAAGACCTACTATAGTTAGATCTATTACAAATAGAAATACTGGCGATGAAATCAATGAAAATGATTATAATCAACAGGTAGATATTCTAAAAGATCTTAAAGCTAAAGATAAACTAACAGATGTAGAACAATCTATGATAAAAAACATAGAAACTTGGCTACAAAATCTAGATATAAAAGAACAAGAAATTACTAAGATACCAGAAACCGATTATATGTCAGCTTGTGGAATTAATATCGATAATCTTTTGGTTGCAGAACCCAAGTTTATGGACGAAGGTATTGATATTGTTAAGAAGATTGTTAAATCTAGAGAAGTAGATGGAATTATTTGGGATTCTATCCAAGCTGCAATTCCAATGTATGTGGAAAAACGAGATGCAGAAGAAGCAACAATGGGTGTTGAAGCAAAATTAACAGGTCTTTTAATGAGACAGATTGGTGCAGCATTTGCAGCAGATGATCTTCTTGATCCTGGCGAAGCATATAAACCTACAGTATTTATTACTTCACAAGTTAGAAGTGAATTAGGTACAATGTATGCTAAACCAGATTCATACTCTGGCGGTAATGCTTTAGCTCATCATATTTCTCTTGCTCTAGAAGTTAAAAGAGATAAGTTTCTAGATCAAAACGGAAGAGAGGCTGCTTGGGGGACTGTTTATTATGGTCAGCAAACTAGAGTTAGAGCAGAAAAAAGTAAAATAAGTTCACCAGGTGAAATGTTCACATATGATTATTACTTTAAGGCAACTCCACAATTTCCTGTTGGTACTATAGATCATATTAAAGAGATAATGGATTTAGGTATCGCTTTTTCACTAATAAAGCAAAGAGGACCTTATTTCGATTGCAACGGAAAAACGTTTCAAGGTAAAAATGCTTTACGAGAAGCTCTTGCAATGGATCCTTCTTTCACTTCACAATTATATAATGATATTATAAAAAGGTGCTAGATGAATTATAAGAAGATATCCACCAAGAGAGAAAAAGAAATTGCAAAAGATATTTCAGGACAAAGACATGTAGGTTCTGGAAATGTCTGGTTTAAAAGAGGCGATGCAAGTAATGAATTTCTTCTTATAGAAGATAAATTTGTTATATCAGATAGATACAGTATTAAGTTAGATATAATAGATAAATTAACATCACAAGCACATAAACAAGGAAAATTACCTATTTTGAGATTTGGATTTAGTAATAGATCCATATTTCAGAACTATGCATGTATAGAATCTTGTTATTGTAACCAAGAAGCAGAAGTAGGCTCTATTATGTTCTATACTTCTAGTAAGAAAAGTAAAACTATTAAATATAATGATTTATACGCTGCATTAACTACCTTTCAAGGTGATCCCATTGTATTAAAGTTGGTATTCTATGAAGAAAGAAGAACCTTCTATATAATAGAATGGCAAGATTTTTTAAAATCTCAAGAAAATCTTATTGTTTCTTTTTAGAAAAACTATATAATATAATATTATATAGTATAATACCATTTAAAGGGTTAATATATTGAAATGTCCTTACGGAATCTGTAGCGGAACGGGCTTTATGCCAGTAATCTCTGCAACAGGTGAGCAAGAATTTACTCCGTGTAAATGCCGCCTGGAAAGAATACAGAAAGAATCGTTAAGAAAAAAAAGAATAGAAGCCAGAATCCCGGTTCGATACTGGGATTATTCTTTTGATAATTATAAAGCTCTAGCAAAAATGCTAGAGCCTAAGTTATTACCAGCAGTTATTGCTTCAAATGCAGAATATCTTAAAGTTTTAGAAAATTATATAGATAACCCTCAAAAATTATTAGAAGGTCCTCAGGTTCTATGGATTTGGGGTACAGATGATAATGCTTGTCATACAACCCTAGCTACTGTTTTAGCAGATAGCTTATTAAAAGTTAATGTGAAAGTTCTTTTTCTTGAATTTTATAAACTAATGGAGATGTTTACAAATTTTTCTTCAAGATCTGAATATTTTCAGCAATTACAAGGGTATCAAGTATACATTTTAGATGACGCATTCGATACCACTAGATGTAATCCTACAAATTATAAACAATCTCAGTTATTTGGGTTTGTTAATGATTTATTAAATGATAATAAGCATATAATCTGTACATCTAATATTAGTGCTAAAAGTATTGACAATATTTTTAGTCAATTAAGAATAATTATTAATAGATCTGTGGAAGAAGTTAGACTTCAAGGATCTTTTACACCTATTCTTCAACATCTTAAATAAATATGGCAAAATTATTAACCTTCAAGTGTGAAGATGTAATTTTTGATGTTTATGATACTGAAAGAGTTCCTATGGACTCAAGTAAATATCAATATTTTATCACACCAAGAAGATTTGCACGAATAGAAGCCTGGAGAATTCAAAATAACTTAAATTCTCCAATTTCTACTAAAGAACAATTAGATTATCTTATACAAAATGATATGATAGGGACGTATAAATAGAATCTATGTCAGATACCTTTGCACTACCAGAATTGCCAATAGATTTAGATAATGAAGCATTAATTTTATCTAATGCTCTTAAAAATAAAAAGAATAGAGATCTTTTTATAAGAAAAACAGATTATCTTGATTTTAGATACAAAGAAAATCAAGTGGTAGCATGGGCAATTAAAGCAGTAGAAGAACAGAAGATGGATATTAATTCTGATGCTGTTTTATTAAAGTCAAAATCCTGTCCTGTAAGATATAATGTAGATTACAACTTTATTGATAGTTTAATTCAAAACTTTCCAGAAGTTGGTGAAGTAAACTATGACACTCATATTTCTAAACTACAATTAGATAAGATTAAATCTGAATTAGTAACAACATTCCATAAATCCATATATACTGCATGTTTAAATCCTAGATCAGATTTAAACTTTTTAGCAGCAAGAATGCAAAACGTAAATGATATCCTTCAAAAAGGATATTCCTATAGTCAAGTTCAATTCAAAGATATGAAGCAAGTCGTAGACGAATATAGAGAATATCGCAAACATTCTCAAGGTTTTTATACTACTGGATTTACACAATTGGATGCATATTTAACTGAAGGATATAAACCAAAGGGTATCTGTATTATTGCAGGTTTGCCTGGGATGGGTAAAAGCTCTCTGTGTTTAAGTTCAATGAATAACCTTGCTAATCAAGGTATTTATTCTGCACAGTTTGCATTAGAAATGGATAATAATGCATTAGCCAGTAAACTAGCTTCTTACAATTCGAGAATAAGTGTAGAAAGAATTATAAAGCACTATGATAAATTAACAGATGAAGAAAAGAAACTATTAGAATATGAACTTGATAGATTAGCTACTAATAAGTATCTACGATTTAATGATACGCCATCACAAAATCTGGATACTATTCGAGAACAAATAATGGTATTACAAGATCATTTGAAACAAGAATATATAGTAGTTTCAATAGACTTATTTGGTAAAATAAGAGAGTTTCAAGATAGTGATAGTTTTGCTACAGATTATGAAAAGAAATTAAATGAAGTACAGATTATGGCAAAGGAAACAGGTGTATGTATTATACCTGTTGCACAGATACATAGATTAGAATCTGGAAGAAAATTTAAAAGACCAAAAATGAGTGATTTGAAAAACTCAGGTGCCTGGGAAGAAGTAGCAGATTTAATTTTAGCAGTGCATAGACCGTGGTATGACCCAGAAACAGCAATGAAGAAACAGATAGCTGAAAATGAATATAGATACGGAACAGGAGAAGAACCAGAAGAATTAGAGGACGATCCTAATGAATCTATTGCGGAAGTAATTATTCTTAAACAGAGGATGGGTGAAGGGAATAAGATTATTAATTTCTTTTTTGATAAAATAACAACTAGATATAGTGCTATTACACCAGAATTTCAAGATACTTTGAATGCCCAAAAAGATATAGATCCTGAGGACGTACCCATATGAATATAATTGATGTAGATATATGTAAATCCTGTAAAAATTTAAATCTCTTGACAAAAGAATTTCATCTTTATTATCTAGATTGCAAGATTAATGGAAATAAATTTATTTTGGAAAAAGAATTATTTAACTGTGATTCTTTTAAACCCATCATAGAACAGAAGAAAGAAGGATTCTTTAAAAAATTATTTAAATAGATATGCAAAACTATAACGTAGAAAAAATACTTAAAGATCTTAATATAGCATATAAAAAATCTGGTAATAATGCTAGAATTAAATGTTTAAATCCTCATCACAACGAAAAAGAACCCTCCATGTTTGTTCATTTAGATGACGGAAAGTTTCACTGCTTTGGTTGCGGAACTAAAGGTAATATTTTTACTCTAGCAAAAATGGAATTAAAGCTAGATGATAATGAAGCAAAAAAATATGTAATTGAGCAGACAAAAGGTGGTAATACCGAAGAAGAGGTATACAATCATCTTATAGAAGAAATGTCAAAGAGATCTCAGAAAAAAGAATGCTCTGAATTTACAGAAGTTAGAGAATTAGATACACTACCGATTACTTCTAATTTTTATCTAGAATACCAAAGAGGATTTACTAAAGAAGAAATTCATAGATGGAATATACGGCAGGTTAATACTCCTAGACAACCCTATCATAACTGGATTTATATTCCTATTTATTATAAAGGAAAGCTAAGAACTTGGTTTATTAGAAGTCCTCTTTCTAATAGAAAAGTATATGGTTATCATAAAGAAGGTGATACAGTAGTAGGATATCCAAGAAAGGATATCTTATTTGGATACGATACAATTCCTTTTAATACGGAAGAAGTTTATGGATTTGAAGGAATTTTTGATAAAATTTGGTTTGAAAGAACCAGACGGCAATCTCTAGCGTTTTTGGGTAATAGAATTTCTAAAGAACAGCGAGAAGCATTAAAAAGATTTAAAACTCTAGTTTTAGGGTTAGACAATGATAATGCTAGTTTACAGTTAATAGAAGATGCATTACAGCTATCTTCTGTTTTAGAGGTACGAGTATGGTGCCCACCCGTATCTAAAAAAGATGCAAACGAATGCACACTAGAAGAAATGCTAGAATCTATATTTAAAGAAGTAGATATAGCAGAATTTATAAAATCAGAGAGGTTTTTACAATGGTCCTTGAGCAAGTAGATTCATCTAATATCGATGCAGCAGGATATGATTCAACTAGTAGCAAAATGATTATCAGATTCAAAACTGGTATATATTACGAGTATCTAAAAGTTCCAGAAGTTATTTATAACAGATTTAAAGAAGCACAATCTAAAGGTAGTTTTTTTAATCAAAATATAAGAAATTCTTATAATTGTAATAGAATAGATACCTTATAAGTTTAAATGGTAGTTGTTGCATTATAAGAAATATATTATATTTAAATTACGGAATCAAATAATGAAATTAAAAATAAATTTAGAAAAATTACCTCCTACATATGACTCACTTATTATAGACAGATTAGAAAAGAAAAATCTACCTTCTTGTATGGGTGGAATGCTTCTTCCTATTTTAAATCAGATAGAAGAAATAGAAGACACAGATATTATAGCACCTACTGAAAGTATACCAGAAATCAATCGAGCGAATGTAGATCTAACAGAAGTTTGTGCTAATTCTGACAAAGTCCTTACAGGAAATAGTATGACTGTTTCTGGTTTAAAACATATACTAGCATTTAAAGAATCTAAGGCAAATGCTTTTGTAGACCAATGTGAAAAATGCATTAATTGTACGTATATAGAAGTATGTAATAATCTAACACGCAATACACTACAATCATTTGCAATAATGCAATCTTTATCAATTAAAGGAGTATCGAATGAATAAATTCTTTAGATTTATAGGTTTGGGTCAATGCGGTCTACGAATATCTCAAGAATTTGAAAAAATGGGATTTTATACGTCTATTATTAATTCTGACGAAATAGATGAAAGAGGATATGAGATAGAATCCGATAGATTGCTTGTTTTAAAAGGAACAGGAACAGGTAAATCTTTAAAGATAGGAAAACAAATTATAGAAAATAATAAAAGTAAATTTGAATCCTTTATCAGAAAGAATTGCAATAAGAATGGTGTTACAATCTTTATTGCAGGAGGTGGTGGAGGAACAGGTGGATCTTTTATTGCTCCTGCAGTAGAATATACAAAAAGTTTAGGGTATAAAGTAGGCGTAATTTATACTCTTCCACCTAAAATGCTAGGCATCGTAACAGCAAAAAATTCCTTGATTACTTTAAAAGAACTTTTAAAACTTGAAACAGATTTCTTTATGCTGGTAGATAATGAATTATTAATAGAAGAAGTAGGAAAAGATGATACTTGGTGGGGTAAGATAAATAGAATGATATTATCTACTTTCTATTCATCTACTGAAATTATACGTGAAAATAAAACAGCTCAACAAGGTTTAGGTTCTATAGATAGAGGTGAGGTAATTAGAAGTTTAACTTATGGAAAAGGTTGTACAGATATTAGAAGATACTATCTAACCACAGAAGATTGTGGAAAAAGTGAAGAGGAGCTAAGTACTTTACTTTTTCATCCTCAACTTGTAGAAGGATATAATTATAAAGAATCCAAATGTTATTTGGTATCGATAGACGTACCACAATCTGGAAATTATAGCTTGATATCAAAGAAAATATTTGATATTATAAAGCATCGCGTAGGTAATGCTATATCAATATTGGGTATGTTTACAGATCCACTTTTAAAAGATTCTGTTAAAGTAACAATTATAAATTCTGGATTACAATTACCTAAAATACTCCAATCTAGAATAAAGAATCTAAGAAGAGATGAAAATGCTTTTCAACATAAACAAGAAAAGGAGGATCAAACTATTCAAGTTATTTCAGAATTAACATTTGATGAAGATCTCTCACTAGATAAAGACTTTCAACTATAATAGCTATCAAATTATACGGAGGCTTTACATGAATTCTAATGTAGAAACATTATATGTAGAATATACGCAAGAAAAAAATACTTTTAAGAAAGAAAGAATTCTAGGTAAAATATTTAAATGTTATGAACCTTTATCTAATAAACTTTCTTATAAATATTCCAGGATTTTCCCATCATATGAAGCAGAGGATTGGAAAATCTTGGTAAATCTAGGAATATGGGAAGGAGTTAATAAAACTCCTACTAAAGAATTAGTTAGAAAATATATCTACTTTAGAATAAAGCATCAAATTGCAAAAGAAATACAACTTATAACAGCTAGAAAGCAAACTTATTTTCATGAGGTAGAATTAGATTCTGTTATTATTTGTCCAGAAAATTCTGAAGAAACTCGTAAGATTACTAAATTAGATATAGAAGCTGCTATAAATAAATTACCAGATAAAACAAAACAGATTATTAAATTATGGATGGATGATGTTCCAGTATGTCCTGATTCAGCCAAATCATCTTTAATGCAAGCATCAATATGTGATGAAGTTAATCTTTCTTTTCCAGCAGTTTACTTTAGATTAGAAAGAGCATTTGAATTGTTGTATTGTTATCTATCAGATTATAAGGAAAGTATTTATGAGGAATGGTAGAAATATTTGTATCTATATGTCTGATTATAACCTTTATTGTTCTTTAGATAAAGAGGTTAGAGAACTATATTATAAAAAATATGGTCAAGCTCTTTCCAAAAGCGAAGTGATTAATAAAGGATTAGCAGTTTTAAAAGATACATTAACTAAATCAGAAAATCTTTCTGAGCTACCCAAATATAGCAGGATATTCAAGTGATAATTTCAGATAAAATATATATTCCATTATGTAAGTTAGGTGCTAAAGCAAATGATTTAGCTAAGATTTTTACCTATCAAAATCCAGAATATTTTGAAAAATCTAAAATGGGTTTTAGCACCACAAAATGCAGTCCTTTTCTTGCACATTATGCTTTTCAAGAATCCGAAACAAAGGAAAAATGCATAGTAGTACCTAGAGGTGCTATTAAGAAAGTTAAAACTTTTCTAGAAAAGAATAATATATCCTTACGCCACTTAGATAACAGAAATGAAGGTAAAGATATAGATATCGAGTTAACAGACACAAGATTAGAACCCCAGCAGTTAGAAATCATAGAGCTTTTAAAAGCTAATGAGGGTGGATTGATAGAAATGCTACCGGGCGGTGGGAAGACAATTGCTGCTTTGGGTTTTATCTCAAAAGTAAAAAAATCTACTCTTATTCTAGTACATGAACATAGACTTAGAACACAATGGGAAGAAGAAATTAAAAGAAGACTTCAAGGAGATTTTACTTTAGGAAGATTAGATGGTGACGAGAAACGGGAAGGTGATATAACAATCGGAATTATTAATTCCGTTTATCTGATGTATAAAGAAAATAAAGATATCTTTTCAAAATATGGTGTAGTTATAGTCGATGAATGCTTTCCTTGGTATTCTAAAGTATTAACTAATTCTGGATATAAAAATATTAAAGATGTACAAAAAGGAGATATTGTTCTAACTACGAATGAGACTACTAAAGAATTAGAATGGAAATCTGTAGTTAACAATATACAAAAAAAATCAAGAAAAAATCTTATAAGTATAAAACTTAATAATGGTAAAAGTATTGTTTGTACAGAAGATCATAACATATATACTACTAAAGGATGGATATCAGCTAAAAATCTTGTATTAAATGATGAACTTATTACTGTGGATACTATTATTTATGGAAGAACTATCGAGAAGAAAAAAGAAAAACAAAGTGATTGCAATTATTCCCTGTTACATTTGTGGAAAAGATGTGGAAATATTATCTGGAACTCAAACAAAGGAAACTTACAGACTGACAGGAAGAGCATATTGTTCAAGGGAATGTTCAAAAGCTTATGTCAGAAAAACGAGCAGCGAGACAATGACAAGAACAAATTTGAAATATCGAGATATTATTGTCAAAAGAATGTTGGAAAACAATCCTTCAAAGGATCCAGAGATAGCAAAAAAAGCTGTACAAAAAAATCGAGAAAATGGTACTTACGATTTAAATTGTTTCGAACATTGCGGAAATGGGCGGGCATGTTCAAAAGAACATCAATCTTTATTAGATTCTCTGAATTTCATACAAGATATTTGGATAAAAGAATGTCCAGTTCCTACCAAAATGGGAAGAACTTCAGGATATCCAACTTGTTACAAATTGGATATTGGTTGCAAAGAATTAAAAATTGGAATAGAAGTAGATGGGGATACTCATTTAAACAAACAACAGATACAATTAGACAAAAAGAAGGATATATTCTTACAAGGATTGGGGTGGAAAGTATTACGCTTTACTCACTCGCAGATTCACGAAAACTTGACATCTTGCGTGGCGAAGATTATGTCTATGATCTTACAATAGAAGATAATCATAACTATTTTGTGGAAAATATATTAGTACATAATTGCCATCATACACCAGCAAAAATGTTTGAATTAGTAGTAAATAATATACCTGCTAAATATAGAATAGGTTTAACAGGTACTGTTAAAAGAAAAGATCAAAAAGAAATATTAATGTTCGATATTTTAGGCCCTGTTCTTATTTCTATAGGAGCAGAGGACTTGAAACATCGTGTTACTTCTTTTACCTATGAAATAGTAGAGACTAATTGTAAAATAGATGCACCTACAAGAAAACTATGGGCTGATGGTGCAAGAGTAACAAAAGTAGATTATGTTTCTCTTTTAAGCCTACTGGTTAAAAATCAGCAAAGAAATACTATAATTTTAGAAAAAATTATAGAATCCATAAAAGAAGGATATAAGCCTTTAATATTATCAGATAGAGTAGATCATTGTAAATATCTTTATCAATATTTATTAGATTTAGGATATAATGTTGTATTATTAATAGGAGCTACACGCAAGCAATCTAATTGGGAAGAAATCAGACAAGATAATAGCATACAAGCTATTGTAGCACAGCGAAGCATCGCTGAAGAAGGTCTAGATTACCCTTCTCTATCCGCACTGCATTTAACCTGTCCATCTACTAATTTACCAAAACTAAAACAAAGAATAGGACGTATTAGACGTGTAGCAGAAGATAAGATATTACTACCTAAAGTATACGATTATGCAGATAATGCAGTACAATTAAAAGATCAATTTGGAAAGCTTCAGTTTCCATTAAAGAGATCGGCAAGATCTCGTGAAAGTTTTTATAAAAAGTTACAAGAGGAATATGAAAGTGCTTAATATATACATGAGCACATATTTGGAGAAGAGATCTATAATTAAATGGATACGCAAGAACAACAAATTTCTCTCAATGAGAAATCATTAGATAAAAATGCAAAAGTAAGTAGAAATTTTGAAAATAGAACAGAATTGGAAACACAAGAGTTATATGATACAATAAAAGAAGCAGTATTGTGTGCTCAAGATCCTCAAAACGATGATTCTGATAAAGCACTGGCCTTTATTGTATTTGTATTTGATCCTCTTATCAGAAAGATAGCAGGAAAGATCTACTTTTATATCAAAGATTGTGAAGAATATGAGGATATTCTTCAAGAAACTTACGCTACCTTTATACGATTAGTATATGGGTATAATCCTTCCATTTCCGCCTTCCCTTATTACATTAGAAATATGTTACCAAGACAAGTTAAAGCATGGAGTCAAAGAACAAAAAGAAAATCTTACATTCCAGTAGATACTGTTATAGTTGATAATGCAATAGCAGATCCTTTTATGAATAGTAAGGATAGTGTTTATGAGAGATATAATAGCTATGTAATGCAAGAAGAATATAAAGAATTTATTATGCAAAGAGCAGAAAGAAAAACAAAGAGTAATACAGTAAAAGAAGTTTGCTATAATTACTTTTTGGGATCTTCCTCGTGTACTCAACTTGCAAAAAAATTAGGAATTTCATACCACGCAGTCTACGAAATTATACAAAGAATTAAACTGGAACTTCAAGTATTTTTAGAAGAAAATACTCTTACAGAACTTGAAGCTAGCAGTATGTTTCAGGATGAGACAAAAATAGATATAGAAAAATGATAAAAAGTATATTAGTATTAATCTCCAGTGAAATTCATTGGAAAGTAAAACAAAAGTGTAAGCATAATAAATTGACTATTCAAGAAGTTACAGCTACACTCTTAGAAGAATTTTCTAAAGGAACTTTTGATAGTTTACTAAATATCAAATAATACCTTAAAGATTATATTTGTATTATTATTTTTATAACAATGTCAGATTTATTAACTAGCAGATTATTAGATCCCTCGTATTCTCCTTCAACTACTACTCTACCCACGTTTTTAACTCCTAGTAAAAAAGAATGCCCAGTACGTTTTACTACAGATATTGTCGAATTCTGTGAGCACGAAGAATTTTTGGGTACTAAGCTAAGACCACTACAAAAAAACTTTCTTGTCGATTTATATTCATTAGACGATTCCGGATATCCAAAATACGATACAGGTGTTTTTATAGCAGGTATGCGTGGTGGTAAATCTGCTTTAGCAGCATTTATAGCTGCATTTCAAGTGCACAGATTACTATCTATGAAGGAACCAGCATTAGAGCTGCATCAGATTAAAGGGCAACGTCTTACTATACAATTTATTGCTAACTCCGAAGCACAAGCGAAAGAAACGGCGTATGCTACCTTTGAAACACTTATTACAGATTCATTTTGGTATCAAAAGTATATAGGATGGTTAAAAGAGAGAGAAAGAGAAGAACATCTTCCTGTAAATTCATTATTTGAACATAAAGCACAAAGTATAGAATTTTATGAAAAGAATGTTGCTATTTTATCGCTAAATTCTAACTCCGCAACTGCAGTAGGTAAAACTTCAGCATGCTGTATATTTGATGAGCTTTCTCGTTTTGATGTAGCGGAGAATGATATACAAGCTAAATCACAAAAGCGTGTTGCACAAGCTATTTATGACGGTGTAGCTAAAGCAGCAACATCTCTAATGCCTTTTTCTAAGGTTGTTACTATTACATCTCCTATGTATGAAGATGATTATGGCATGAGATTATTATATCAATCTGGTACATTTAAAGGCGGAGAACAAAGTGGTATTATTCATACTCTAAGAAGGCAATACCCTGATAAAGCAGAAAGAATGCTAGGATATCATTATACTACTTTTGAAATGAATCCTCTAAAGGATGCAAATGGCAATATTATACCAGGTGGATTTAGCCCAGAACAAAGCTTTTTCAAGAGTAAAAGAAATGAGAGTCCAGAAGGTTTTAGAAGAGACTTTCTTGCTATACCACCCTCAGCAGTAAGTCCTTTCTTTGAATATCCTGAAAGAATAGAATCCTGTATTGTCAAGAATTCACAAGCAGTAATTTTCTTTGATAGGGAATTTCAAGAATCTGTAGACAGAGATGGATTACCACTAAGTGTTAGACATTATATAGGTAAATCTTTGGAAATAGTTAAGCCCAATAAAATGAAAGATTACTATATATCATGTGACCAGGGTGAAAAGAAAGATGCGTTTGTTGTAGCAATGGCACACGGAGAAACTATAGCTTATAGAACAGTAAATACAGAAGGAAAAGAAATAGAATATACTAGATATAAAGTTATAATAGATTTTATTGAATGTTGGGTTCCAGATCGAGAAAAACGTGTAACAGTATACTTTCCTAATGTAGAAGAAATCATATTTAAACTCCACCAAAATTTTAATATTAAGAAAGTAGTATTTGACCAGTGGAATAGTACAGAATCTATTCAAAGATTATTTAGTAAAGGAATAATGACAGAAAAAACTAATCCTTCTGAAAATCTAAAGAAATATGAGATTCTTAAGACATTATTTTATAATGGTCTTATAGAAATGCCTCAAAACGATAGGCTACTTAAAGAATTACGACAACTTAATTTGATACGTGGTCAGAAAGTTGATCACAGTTCTTCGGGAAGTTCGGATGCCTCCGATGCTCTAGCTAGAGTCGTATTCGAAGTATATATAAATGTATTGCAACAAGCGGTGCAAGGTAATGTTATTACTAATCCTATGCAGGTAGGCTTGCCCACATTAAGGGGCATTGCAGGGATGCAAGAATATATGAAGTCTCCTATGATAGCACCTACTGCTGGTTTACCTATTAATAGAACGCCAGGTAGTATAGGAGTAAGCAGTGTTTTTAGTAAAGGAACTAAAGCCCCAGAACAAAATGTCTTCCCAAATTTTCTACTTAAATAAAGGAGATTAAGAAAATGAGCGTTTCCAAACAACGATTACAGGAAATAATGGAATTTTGCTTAGAACAAGGAGAAGAAAAAACTAGAGAATCTTTTAATATTACAGTATCTACATTGGAAAAGTATAAAAGATTATATAAAGAACAGGTAAGTGATGATATAAATAAAAAGATTTATCTTGGACAGATTTTTGAAAGATTTAGCGAAGCAGAACTTAAATCTATAGCAGAAGGATCAAGGATTATACCAGGTGAACATTCATCTCCAAAATTAAATTTTGATGGTGAGAAAGTAACATTTGGTGCGATGGGTGATACACATATTGGAAGTGTCTATTTCAAAGAAGAATTACTAGAACAAGCAATAGAGGAATGTGATAAGCAAAATTGTCAGTTTATTTGTCATACAGGCGATCTAACAGACGGAATGTCTAGAAGACCAGGTCATGTATACGAACTCAAGGATATAGGATATCAAAGGCAGAAAGAAAGAGCTGTACGATGCTTTTCACAATGGAGAAAACACTGGTACTTCATAGATGGCAATCATGACCGTTGGTATGTCGAAAATAATAATTCTGGTGCAATTATAGCAAAAGATATTTGTAATGAATTAAATCACTTTGAACAAGGAGCCACTTTTCTAGGGCATGATGAAGGAATTATTACACTAGGTGATATTAAGATTATGTTATGGCATGGAATAGATTCTTCTAGCTATGCTACTTCTTATCGACTGCAAAAACTAGTTGAAGCTTTTTCTGGCGGTGAGAAACCTAATGTTTTATTGGCAGGGCATGTACATAAACAAGGATACTTTTTTGAAAGAAATATTCATTGTATTAGTACTGGAGCAATATGTTTACAAAGCAGATGGATGCGAGGAAAGAGGCTGGCAAATCACAGCGGATTTTGGATCATTACGATGTGGATGAATGAAAAAGGAGTAAGTAAATTTCAACCAACTTGGTATCCATTTTACATGTAAGTAATCTATAAAACAAAATGCAGTAGTTAACTACTGCATTTTGTTTGTTTAGCATATCTTATCACAACTTGACGGATCTTATCTCAACCCAACCCAACGTAATAAATTGAAACTCATTATACTATACCTTATCTGATATACAATTTTTTTCTAATAGAAAACTATTCTCGTTTATTTCTGACTCTTCTTGAAAAACAGGAATAGTAATAATCTTTTTCTTTCTTAAAGAAAGAAGATCCGAATCACTAATTTCAATAGTTTTAGAAACTATTTTTGTAGAAAAGAAAAATCCTGGATATTTCATTCCATTTTCTGTTTCAAATACTTGAAGATAAACATTATCGTGATCTCTCCAGTAATATTCATCTTTATTGAGATTTAAATCTTTATAATCTTTTTTAACACTAAAACTAGCAGGAACTTTTTTCATTATTTTAACAATCTCCTTAACTTAATATAACTTAATATAACTGAACGTAACCCAACGTAACTCAACTCAACTGAATTAAACATAACCTAACTCAACGTAACTCAACTGAATTAAACTGAATTAAACATAACCTAACTTACTCTTCTATATACTCAATAGATTTAACATTAAATCTACCGTAGTATCCATTTTGACTTGGTCTGAATCTTAATAATCCTATAAATTTACCTGCTACATCTAAATGCCTTTCAAATACCTTTCCACCTTGGGTGGTAGCAATAGATTCATCAATTATAAAAAACTTTGCTTTTCCAGACCAAGATTCTATCTTTGGAAAAATTCTAGGTACACGTGTTGTACCACCTCTTGTTCCATCTGCAGGAACAAGCAATCTTTCACCTTGAACATCCTCTTTCTTAATAGAAAGAACAATGGGATCTACCACCATAAGACCTGCTTCAAATTTCTTGGTCCAAGTCTTCTTACCTTCGCCTTCAATTCTTTCAGACAAATACTTTGCTGCATTTGTCAGACAGTTTTTTAGAGCCATTGGAGGAATAATTACATAACCTTCTTCATTGTAATGCATTCTTTCCTTCCAAGTTCTCTCTTCATAATCTGCATTCTTCTCTCCTTCTTTCTTTGGAACTTCATAATACTTTGAAAAACTTAAAGGACTTGCTCCTTCAATTTCAACTATTGCTGCTTTCATTTACTTTTACCTCATTTATTTTAAAATATTTTACCTTACTATACCGAAATCCAACTCAACGTAACACAACCCAACACAACTTAACTCAACGAAACGCAACGCAACCAAACTTAATTAGTTTATAAGTTCTAGTGCAAATACTTTACAGATTCTTTTTCTATTTTTGCTCTAACAATTTGACATTCTTCTATTTCTAAAGAATAATCATATTTAGAAAATAGAGAAGTAACATTAACATATATCCACCAAAAGAAATTTTGTATTCTTGTAGGATAGTATCCTTTATCTAACATATCTTTATAATATTGTAGTTTCTTTTTTATATTCATATAATTCTTACCTTAACTGAACTCAACTCAACAAAACTCAACCAAACTCAACTCAACTAAACAGAACCGACTGCAACATATCACTTTATTTCTTTCTAGATAAAGAACTAGAAGAAATTTCTGGAAATTTAATCTCTTTCTTCTTTTCTTCTTTTCGTTTTTCTACTGCAATCGAAGGAAGAGAAAGATTTTGAATACTATCTTCTTTTTTAATTTCTTGTCTAATTTTTTCTATTGTAACTTTTGGTATCTCCTTAAATTTTTTGGATAACTTTTCTACTTCTTTTTTATTTTGTTCCACTTCTATTTTTCTTAATTCAGTTTCTCTTTCTAAAGAAATATCTTCCCAATGTTGCATATCTTCAAATAATTCTTGGGGACGAATATATTCTATAAATTCGTGTTTAATAGTTTTTTGATCGATATCTACTTGAATTAATGTAGCACCAATATCCACAGGGTTATCAGATCCCATAAATGCTGTTTCCCACTGCCAACAGGGTGTATGAATAATTTTCACTCCATCATGCGCCTCATATATTCTATGAAGATGAGAAGCAACAATCATTCCTATTTTTGCAGTGTTAGTTTTATAATATCTTTTAAAAGCAGCAGTAATTTCAGAAGATGGTGTTTTCCCTTGATGTCTGAAGTTAATACTTGGCATATTATATTTACTTAAGGATAAATTAAATTCCTTTTTATAATGATTTCCTTTTACATTATGTAATGTAATTAAATTTTGTGTAATTTGTCTATCTGCATCGAACCCCGTTCCTTTACCTGTATGATATCCTGAACCGCTGCATCCATAGATTATAGTATTTTTACCTACTAAAGGAGATAATAATTCTACAGCAGAGTTTACTTGATCCTCCATATCAGGAATACAGAGTGTAGTAGCATCTTTTCCACCAGGACCATCCACTATATCACCATTAAGAATTAGATAATCAGGATATTTATATTTTTGAATAAATTCTTCCCATTTGTTTATTGCCCATAATTGATAAGAATTTGTATGTTCATTAAAATACTTTCTAGGCGTTAGACCATAAATAGAACCCACATGAACATCTGCTAAAACTAGTAATTTAATAATCATATATACTTAAACCTCTTTTTAATATAATTTACCTTAACATAATAAAACGCAGTATAACCCAACAAAACTCAACAAATCTGAACGTAACCCAACGAAACGAAATATACCTTAATAAATATTCTTTTCATAATAATCTTCTCCTACATCTATTTAAAACTTTTATAATATTTTGTAAAGATAATTGTTTTAATAATTGATATAAAGCTTTAGATACATAAATTCTATTTTTATAATACAAACCGTCTATATTTATAGCATATTCTATATTGTTAAAAGAAGAATTTATTAATATAAAAGTGTTTTCTTTATCTAGATGCATTATTTTATCATGTATTATAATCACATATTGCCTCTTTTCTTCATCAGTTTTGAAGCTTCGTCTTTCATATGTTCTAATATCATTTTAATTATAGAATCACATTGTGATTGTTTGACTCTATGAATACAAATAGAAGTATCAAAAGATTTTAATCTTCTTTGTTCAAATTCAAATCCAGATATTTCTTTACATCTTTTTAGAACCTTTAAAATACTTTCGTTTGATAAATTATTACAGATATCATATAGTTCAACGGAAAGATATACACAAGGATATATACTACTCTGATTTTCATAGTATTCAGAATGTTGTAATAGTAGGCTACTAGTAATACTAAAAGGTTTCATTAGTCATCTTTGTTGTAATACAATTATTTGCTTTTCCATCTTTCAAATGTTCTTGTCCAAACTTCATCCGCAATTTTTTGTAATCTACTTTTTTCTTTTCTTTTCTCTGCTTCTTTTTGTAAATCTTTTAAAATTTCTTCGTCTTCATGCTTTATCATTTCTCTTGTTACTATATCAAATTGTCTTTCAGCAATATCTTTCATAGATATATTAGGCATAGAATTAACAGTAAATGTAGGAGGATATACTCTTTGTGCACATATACCTGTTGCACCTGTAGAACTCATAGTCCCAATAGGAGTACCTAGCTTTCTTCGGTCATAATCAATTTTATGTATTTCTGTACATTTCTTTAAAAGATTTGTAATACCTTCTTTATTTAATTTTTTACATATTTTACTTAATTCAGGTGATGTAAGTATAATTGTATGATCATATCTATCACTATCTATATAATACTCTGAATTCTTTAATAATGTATCAGATATAACAGAAAAGTTATTTCTATCTGTAAGTGTAATATTAGTTAGATGAACACTAGGTAAATGATATGCCATTTTAATTATACCTTTAACTTCTTAATTTTCTTTTTTGAAACTTTGTTTGATTTAAAAGTATCCCAGAATCCTTTAGAATTATTAACACTAGCTGATAACTGTGTATAAAAACCTGTTTGACCTGTTTGATTAGTAGAAACAGTATTTTGTGGAGTATACGAATTTGTAGAAACCCATACAGGTCCTATCATAGTTGTACCAGAAGCAGATACATTTGCAGGCTTGGTACCTGGAAGAGAAGTCCAGGTACGATTATCAAATATTCTAGATCCAAGAATACTAGGACTTACCCTGATACACTTTCTTGGCAAGGTCTGCATTCCTTCCTTTGATAAGTGACTACATATATCATATAATTCTTTTGAAAGAAAGATAACACCATTATCAAAAATTGATGTAGCATCTATATTAATACAATATTCTTGTTGATATAAATGTTCTGAAATTTCAAGTTTTATTTTAAATGTTATTTCCATAATAGTTCAAGAATATAATAAATTAAATCTACCTGATCATCCGTGAATTTCCATCTTTTATTTATTCTGCTATCAGCCCATTCAAAAGGATTATTTCGTTTCTCCTCTGACATAGCACACCAATCACAACACATTTCTGCTATATCTAATTCAGTCATATTAGTAGAATCTACTATTTTAGAAGGATTCTTATCACGATCTTCTATATTTATAGTAGAAGAAGAATCAAAGTATTCCGGATGATGACTATTGGTATGAACGTGGTGTTCAGTAGCATCATTCATTTCCTTTCTTTGTGCTTTTGAAACTGCACATTCCTTTCCTTCATCTTTATCTTTATATTCCCAAGATATAAGAAGATACGGATCTAGCTCAGGTTCTTTATATTTACTTAAATCGTGATCTTCACCTCTTTTTGTCATTTCTTTAAAAGTAATAGGATCTATTTCAAATAACTTATTACAGTATTTTTGAACTAATTCTCTATGCAGATCTGTCCTTTTCTGAAAATATTTTAATAATTCTGATTTATCATTTGGAAACATTATTTTCCTCATTTAAAGAATTTAAAAATGCTGTTAATTTTAATCTTTCTTCTTTTCTTAATAATATTTGATCAGACCAGGGTGTTCCTTTTGTTATAATATGCCAGATATGGCGTAATTTAGATCTTAATGGTCTTTTAAAATCATTAACACCTAGATTATAAAAAGAGATATAAAGAAATCTATTATCAATCTCTTCATTTACTTCTTCTTCATTTTCAAATTCTAACTGTAGTAATTCTGTATGACAATCACATTCAATATATTCTGTTTTCATTATGTTTTATCCTCCATTCTTCTATATAATTGTTTTGGTCCTTTATACAATCTCCAGAATAAAATAGCCTCAGATTTTACTGCCTGTTTTTCTGTTAATTTCTCATCTACTATTTTATCGTTATTACGATTAAAAAGCGTAGCCCATTTTTTATAATCTTTTTGATATAATAAATTTCTCGCAGCCCATGTAAAATCGAACCTATTACAATACTTATCTATAACTGTCCTTGTTAATAATACTTGTTCACCGAAAGCTTTTTTAAATCTATTTAATTCTACTTGACAAGCATTTAGATGATTAAGCTGATCATAAGTGATATATTTTTTCATATATTATCCTCTACAAAAATATTTTATATTTTTACTACATACCTTCTCCTGCATAAGGTCTTTCACCACAGTTTCTGCATTTTCCATAAATAAATTTATAGCTATGATATCCATGTTTGCAATCTTTTATATCACAATCTGTATAAATATAAAGTTCTTTTCCAGTATTCGGATCATAACCAGATTGAATTTTTTGTTTCTCCTTTCCACATATTGAACAATATCTAGAATAGATCATTTCTATCCTCCTTAAAGATAATTAGAACAAAAATATTTTATTAATTTTTTGGTATGTCTATCAAATGCCAAAGGAATTATTTTATATGTATCATAATATTTTAGATAATGCAATCCCCAAGTCATATATATTAGATCATAATTGCTTAACCTTACCAAGTTAAGATCTATATGATCTATAAAAACAGCATGCAAATTGTTTTTATCACAATAGCATCTAAGTTTTTTAATATAGCTTTTGGAAAAGCTATTACCTATTTGTATATAAATTCTATATATGTTACTTAAATCTTTAAATTGTTTTAATTGTCTTAAAATAGCTTTTTTTGGATCTAAACCTCCACCATATAAATATACTTTTATAGGTTTAAAAGAAGATTTTGTATAACATCTAATTCCTAATCTTTCTTTCCAATGCGGTATATATACTCTAATTTCTCTATTAAATAGTCTAGCACCTAAACCAAAATCATCTATAAATATCAGATGATGTGTTTTTCTATATAACTTATAAGCTAGAAGGAATGAACATTTCTTTACATCTATATATACTACGTCACCTTGTTTAATCTTAATAGAAGAAATATTATTTTTTGCTATTGCTTTAAAAGAAGGGTATTTGGCAATGTGATCTAACGCTCTTTTATAATGTCCTGTACCATACCTTTTGCATACAGGAGCATATATATAATATGCATTAAATATTTTCATGCTGCTATATCCTTTCCTTCTAATTTATAAGTTTTAACTAAATACTTTCTTAAATGTTCAAGTATTCTAACTCTATTTTTTTCTATATAACTAATAGAGATACCAAGCTTTTGAGAAACTTGAGGATAAGATAATCCTTCTACATGATACGAAAGAATTAATTGTTTATCCTTTTCTGATAGAGTATTTAAAGCAGAATCCAGCATTCTCATATCTTCTTCTTTCATGAAATTTTCTTCTAAATCATTTTTAGAATGCTTATCTACATATTCTAGAAAACCAACTATATTACTTTCTATACTTTCTGTAGAATAAATATGTTCTCCTTCTTCGTTCTTAGATCGAGAAAGAGTACCTTCTTTTCTTAATCCATCTATTATCGCACCAGATAGCCTTTTAGAAGCATAAGTGCTAAAAGTATACCCTAATGTAGGATTATATTGTTCTACAGCATGAATTAATCCTATATAAGAATGCGATAGAATAACACTGGGATCTGCAGTAAAGAACTTTCTTGACATAATCTCTGCAGTCTTTTTTGCTAATTGAATATTATCTACTATCAATTCATTACGAAGATCTATATCTTTTGATTTATAATAAGCAAACCACTTATCATTTATTGTCATCATAATCCTCAAAAAGATTATATTGGATATTAAATTCAACATCATTTTTGGACCCACAAGACGGACAAGTGGAATCTTTTATTTTTGAATTCCAACATCTTTCACATTTATTACATCTATAAATATATTCTTCCATATATCATACCTTCTTTTTTGGAAATTGAACTACGCTTGGTTCTTCTCTGCTTATAATACAATTTTCAAATTTAGCTTGTTCTCTTTTAAACTTTTTAACAAGAGATGCTTTGTCACTTTCTTTTTGATTTTCAAGATATTTTGGAACAGCAATTTTCATTTTATTTATAGTGCTATCTCTTTTGGCAAGAGCTCTTTCAAAAGCAATAGATTCACCCAATTTTTCATCATATGTATCACCATCAATAATATTAAGCTTGGCGGTACCTACATAAATTCTATCTAGATCATAATCAAGAATCCAGCATTTAGTTCTTGGTCTAGCTGTAAGATAATGTCTAAAATTAACAAAATAAAGTCTACCATTTACTGTGTATTTAAAGTAATTCATTTTTCTACCTCTTCCTCTTGTTTTTCTTCTTTTCTTTTAATTATAGGTTTTCCCCAAATATTAGAATTAATTATTTTCACTAAAAGCTCAAAAATTAATATTGCAGGGCTAATAAGTGCTATAAGAACAAGAATAGCTAATTCACCTAAAGAGATAAATTCTTTATCTACTAACTCTTTTTTAATCGTATTATATAAATAGACACAGGCACAGATAAACCAAATCAATAAAAATATTTTAAACATATTCAAGCTCCTTAGATTTTAAATTCAAATAAAAAAAGTGATCCGATACTTTTAGGGGTGCAGGAGGTCTTTGAGATGAACTAAAAATTGGAGGGTTTTTGTCATTTCAAGTATCGGACCACTTTTAAATTTATTATATAAATAATAAACTATTTCTTATTTACAGCACGCATTACTTCCATCACAATTTGAGGGACCTGTCATACAAGTTTTACCTAAACTTGCACAATCAACTACTGGTTGACAATTGGAAGGCTCTAAACAAACTATAACTTTATCATTGCTATCACAACCCAAAGAAACAGAACCAGTTACATTAGTAACTAAGAAAAGAGGTATTTCTTTTTCTGCATCACAAGCAGCAAATATAACAAGACAAATTATTACTAAACTCATATAAATTTTTTTCATTTTATTTAAATCTCCTCGATTGATTTGCTAGTAATTTATGCCAAAATTTTGTTGGAAGAAATATATTTTCTATTGTAGCTGCTTCTTGAAACAATGGAGATATATCCTTATGTGAGTGCCCTGCTAATCCACAACCTATTTCTGTTACTAAGAAAATATTTTCTGGATGTTGCTTTGCATATTGTATAAATCTATCAACATATACTTTAATCTTCTCAATAGTCAGTTTATTAGAGATAGAAGCATTTACTGTAGGAATACCATATGTTCTACCTTGAATACCCTCACCTTGACCATATTTAGCACCCCAAGACATAGCAGTTTTAGCAGCACCCTTTCCATGTCTACCAGAAATGTTAGATCCAAAGACAAAGATTTCATTTTCTTTGAGTTCAGTAATGTTATTTGGTGTTATTCTGTTCATTTTCTATACCACACAGTAACATCACTAGGCTTCATTGGAATATACTCTACTGTAATATTTATAACATCCTTCGCAGAACTTTTATACTCTTCTAGAAATTTATTTATTTTATTTTCAGCTACTGCATTAAGTACTGCTCTAAATGTTATAGATTGTATCTTCATTAATTCTATTCTATTTTTTAATTATTAATATTGCTATTACTAAAGCTAACACTATAAGCACAGACATTAGCATTAATTGATTGCCAGTATTTACGTCAATACCCAACGATTGTTGTACTTCAGATTGTTGTACTTCAATAGATGTTTTCTGATCTACATAATTGTTTTGTGTAGTATTGTTATCCTTCCAAACACTTAAAGGATGCATAGGATGCCATACATCTGTCGATTCCATATTATTCTAAATCTCCTTTTGTTTGAAGGTAGCATTTTATTCTTTATACCATAGAGTAGCATAAGTTAAATCAGAATTTGATGAAATATTGATAATATTTTCAATTGGAATATTCTCTACGTCAATAATATTATTTATCATTTCTTCCCTACTTTCTTGATTTGTTCCTGAACAGTAAAGACTGCAAAATCTTTTACATTTTATTTTCATGGTATCATACCTTTAACACATATCTTGTACTAAATATTTACATTTTTCTAGATTCTCTATATGCTTAATAACATTTTTAACTGGTATATTCAAATATTCAGAAACAGAAGAAGCAGTAGTAGATCTTGTTGTTTTCCAATCTACTATACAATTATATACTGATTCTTCTTCTTTAGAGCTAAAGTATTTATTTTCATGTTTTATTGGATATCCACGAGTTTTAAATTGCTTCTCACATAATTTTTCAATCTTACTAAAATCTATCTTTGTAATAGTATAATCACTTTCTATACCAGATATATCTCTTTTCCATTTAGGCCATAAAGATATTTCTTTTGCTGCTTTGTAGATGTCTTTTATTATATCATTCATTTTACTATTAGATAAATAATCCAAAATATTAAATATACAATTATGTCTATTAATAAGAAAAATAAAGTAAGCATACCACTAATTATATCAGCAACAAAATCTCGTTTTGGAACAATGCATATAATAAGTACAGCTATTAATATAAAAATGCTTGTTGCTATAAATGGAATCATCTACTTACACTCCTTACAATAAGCAATACCTTTACCACCATTAACAAGTTCTTCTACAGGAACAGATCTACCACATTTAGAACAATTACTAAATCCTTCAACTAAAATAGGTCTTAATTCACCTTGTCTCCAATTTTTACAATTTAAACCTTCTTCTTCAGAAAAAGATTTCTTCATACCGTAATCACCATTAGGATGAAAACAATGATAGATACTAATAAAGACGCAGTTATTACAATGTTTTATTTCTTTAGAATCCATTTTAAAATTTCTATCTCTCTATCTATTTTAATGTATTCATCAAAGTTAAAAAAAGGACTACCTATATTTTTATAAGATCCATCTTTTAATTTTTCTTGTAATTTCTTTATTCTATCTTTAATTTGTTTTTCAGTTTTCATATTTTATCTTTATGCTCTGGTGACTGGGTTCGAACCAGTGACCATTCGGTTAACAGCCGAAGGCTCTTCCAACTGAGCTACACCAGAATATATTATACACCTATTTCTTTTACTTCAGCTTCCAGTTCAATTTCTTTCTTTTTGAAATACCAATCTATACCTTTTTTACTAAAATATACTGCTAATCCAGAGATACTTGTTATAATAGCATCTATAATGATATTTCCTGTATGAATTTGTATTCCATTAGATGTAACTTCTATAGATGAAGAAGTTTCTTTTTTTGCATCTTTCATCATATATATTTCATGTGTTATTTCTGGCTTTGATTTAAAGAAATAGGAGTGATTTATCACTCCTATTCCTAATCCACCAAAAATAATTATTAAAAACGAAGAAAAGTATATTACTCTCTTCTTGATTTTCATACCGCTCCTTCTTCAAATAGAGTATTTTGCTCTACTTTCTTTTCAGATTTCTTATTTTGAATTTTAATAGGCTTATATTTAATAGTTACAAGTTTAGATTCCCTAATTATCTCACGATATTGTGAAAGTTTGGCTTCTAACTGGGGCATATGCCTCTGAATGATAAGCATATTTTTGTCCCAAAGATCTGCAGTATATTCATTTTCCACTAACTCAATAGAATGACCGAATTTGTTAAACCTCTCCCAAACTTTTTCAAAAGAACCTTCATTTAAAAGAGATAACTGATAAATACAAAGTGTTTTTCCTGTCGCAGTTTTGTGCAAAAGCTCCCCTGACAGTTGAATACCTAAAGATGGAAGAAGAAACTTTCTTTGTTCTTCATTATCACCTACAATAGTATCTTCAAACAATCTTCTACCTTCTAAAATGCTTTGAAAGATAGTAGAGCAATATAAAGCTGTTCCAATACCTTGTCTTCTATATTCTGGAACAGTTCCAACACTACCAAATTTCAAAATATGACTTTGAGGACGTCCAGCAGCCATCATTGCACCAAGAATATTACCAGAAGTATCTTCACAATGCCAGCAGCTGATAGTATTTCCTTTTATTTTATCTTTAATTCCCTCAAGAAAAGTAAATCCACCGAGAGCACAACTAATTTTGGGATGATTAAATATTAACTGTACTTTTTCAGCTTGCGATGATTCACTAATACAAATCTTATACATGATATCTCCTTTAAAAAAGAATGTGGAGACGTGAGGTCTCGAACCTCAGTCCATGCTAGACTGTAGTCTAGCCGCTCTCCCTGTTGAGCTACGCCCCCGATATGCTTAATTATATGAATTGGATAGAATTACTCTATTATTTTTTTTCATCGACAGATTTATTATCTATCAATGCTAATCCTAATAAAGCACTCTCTAAAACGGTGATTTTATTATGTGGAAGTTTTAATTCATATATATAATTGATAAATTCAACTACTTCATGAATAAAAGTAGAATATCTCATAGCAGGAGGAGCAGATTTGTTTATTAGAATTTCTAATGTAGCAAATCTGGCTTCTCCCATATCATTATCTATCTTTTTACCATTAACTAATTTAACTGTAATAACATGAGGTCCAATAATAATTCTTTTTGGTACCTTATTTCTCTTTACACTATTTTTAGTTATTCTTATCATATTTTAATTTTTGTTCTTTCTGTTATTGCAGCAGTTTCATGATTTTTTAATATTTCTGGACAATCTTCTTGTTTTAATATATATTCTCGAATTGCTCTAATTGATTCTAAATCTATCTTTTTTAATTCTTCTTTTGCTTCTTTATCTGCTATATCTGCTAAAACATCCGGAGTAAAAATTTCATCTTTAGTTTTTTCTACAATTTTTTCTCCATCCCATTTTAATTTATAGTAAGTATCTTCTGTAAATAAATCTAAATTAAAATGTCTAGTTCCTTTTTCATTAACACATATATCATCTTTTTCTGGTTGTTGAAAAGCATCAGAAAAAGCTGCTACAATCGTATTACCCTGTAATCTTATATAATGTTTGTTATAATCCATTGATTAATACCGTTTATAATTCGCATTCTAATGTATAATGAAATTGATAAAAAACGCCAGAGGTTAAACCTTTACCAGAATCTAATAATGATCTACATGCAACAGCCCCAACAGAAAGAGCAGTAACAGAAGTTCCAATATCTACATCGACAGCCGTTGTTACTTTGTTAGCTGTCCCATTAGTAGAATAGATCGTAACAGTAGGAATATCTGCCATTCTTTGCCATTCAAAACCTGCCATTGCATTAGTCGCTCTAGCCTGTCTTTGAACAGAACCATTTACTGTATCTGTACCAGGTGGATCTGCCAAAGCGTATGATTTTTTATATCTTCGTTCACATGCTTGTAAATCTGATTCATATGTTCCACCAAAAGGCTGATACGGAGCAGCTTCTGTACCCTCATTCAATACAACTCCTGTCAACCAAAAGTTATTGTCAGTAGAATCAGTTCCATTAACTTGATTTGAGGTTGCAACATAAATTCCGTTTTGCCAAGTATTAGGTGTTGTGTAATAATCAGAACCAATTGCTAATGTAAAATTAACAGTTAAACCAATACCATTAGTATAATTCCATGTTCCGTCTGAATAGTCAAAGGTTACTGTTATCGTTTTATATTCCCATGTTTCTGTTTCATTAATTGTAAATTCTGAGACATACGATCTATCAAATCCCCTGTTAAAAAACGAAACACAATATATACCTACTTTTGTGGCTTTTACCCAAAAAGATAGTGTTGCTGTTTTTCCCACAAGATTTTTAAATACATATCCTTCAATATGTTGTCTAAAAGATGTTCCATCTGTAGCTGCAATAGATGTATCAGCAGTAGTGCAATCTAGTTTAACGCTTTTTGTAAAAATAGAATTTGAAGGAACATCAGTATCTTGGGTAACCGTATGTGCAGCAGCACCAGATTTATGATATTTCCATCTATCGAGAGTATAAGTACCATTAGCAACAGAAGAAAAACTAGTACCACGTTGTGCTATATCCATAGCACCATTTATTATATAATTTTTAGAATCAAAATCTGGATATGTTTCGATGATAGTAGCTAATTCATCTGCTACATCTGACCACTCATTTAAAGGTTGATGTCCATCTACGTTAAATGCATGTTGGAGATCTTCTAATAAACCCATTATATTTAGTTCTTCTCCGCAGTAATTGTTATATTACTATCACTATACGATGTTGTATATGTATCTACATCACTTGTAGTAGCATTTGAATTCCACGGAGATGTATTACCATAAACCCATGGATATGTTGTAATGGTATATGGATAATATTTATCGTATATCTCTTTCAATTTGTAATATAAATCTCTTGCCTCATTATTATCAAGAGTAATCTTCTTTCCTTTACCCATCTTAATCGTAACTTTAATTTCAACAGATTGTTCTTCTTTCTTTTTTGCTGTCATTTCGTGTTCTCCCTTCCATATAAGTCTTTTATTCGAAAAATATCTGACTCATCGTTGATACCAAAAGCCAGATCTAGAATTCTGCCGTAACTACGATTTCCTATATAAGTTGCTCTGTGTACTACAAACTCATGAAAACCAAATTCATCTCCTTCATTAGCTTCTACTGTAACTAGATTATCTTTTAAAAACTCTTCTAATTGAACTATTCTTTCTGCTTCATTAGGATTATCTATTATAGTTTTAGGAACAGGTTTTATACTATAATCTATGATGAAGCTATCATCTAAAAGCAAATAAAATTGTGCCCTCTGAAAATGATACTGCAAGGATAGTTTTTCTTGGGGCTTAATATATAAAATTTTTGAAGTCGAGATTACATTGTCTGCATAAAGTCCAAAATGCCCCCAAGGCCTGTGAATAACTTCACTTTTAAAGGGAGCGACACATTTATCATTTAATTTCATTTCTTTTCCTCTTTACTTCTTCATACCAAGCTTGTTTATATTTTCCAACATGCTCTTCTAATTCAGTTAACTTGCTATTTAAATAATCAAGAACTTCAGATTGAGTTTTATATTCTAATCCTGTGTAGATTTCATAAGGACACTTCTCTACTTCTTCTAAAGGTTTACAAGTACCAAAACCTTTACTAGCTTCATAGTGGTACTCAGTAAATAGATAGTTATCTCCAAATTTAAATCTACTGATAATAAATCCATTAGTTTCTTTATTAAAGATACCAAGATAGGCATTTCTAGCATTTACAATGTAAAGATATCCGTCTTTACATTCGTTCAAAGGAATCATATTATCACTCTTACATATTTATTATTAACTTTAATTTCTTCTTGTAAGTCAAAGATAGGAACTTGTTTTAAATCATGATAATCTTTTTCTAGTTTATTAACTAGATCTTCATAATTGGATCCATTCTTTTTTGATTTCAAAGAAAGTTTTCTAAGAGTCTCCAATGTCTTTTCTGTTAGACCTATTTTACCTACTTTATTTCTCCAATTAATTGTTACAAAAGATTGTCTCATTAATTCCTCTCCGTTATAGGTCGTTCAGATTCACCTTCTAGTATTACAGGGGCATCTGCTTTTAAGCTAATTACTAAATTTTTAGTTCTAGAAACGAAATCCATTTCCCAACAAATATATTCTACATCTTGAAGCTTTTCACCCTTATCAGAAACAACATAAGTACCATCAATTGTACCATCAGAAATAACTTTTAATCTCATTTTAAAAACCTCCAATTATTTATATAGATTAAAAAAGAAGAATGTAAAGATACTAACCGAAATTTCTTTGGGCCAAGATCGGAACACTATCTCTATACCAATCGATCGTATTGATAGAGCCTCGGTGGCCACTCATTCTGGTGGAGTCCCCTTCCAAACATAAGCGTATCTCTAGGCCTTAGTACATTCTTCATTGGCAGTGTTGGGCCTCGAACCCAATGTATCCCAGAACGGACTCGAACCGCTTCTTCACCTCGTCAGGTGTGACAACCCAGTCTCA
>ERZ795044.773-NODE-773-length-29936-cov-8.712459_pt1 | contig 29936 bp, 28 predicted proteins | sample MGYA00375128_ERZ795044 | MGnify/ENA primary metagenome ERZ795044 (study PRJEB30173, sample SAMN05720213) | anaerobic digester metagenome | isolation source: active sludge of municipal wastewater-treating anaerobic digesters | place: USA | collected 2014-12-22 ...
ATAACAAAACCCCTTTCGTCAGATTTTGTCTAACTAAAGGGGTTCACTTCATTTTCATAAAGGCCCGGTTTTTTTATTCCTAAGCTTTTTTCATCATATTTTTTACAATAAAACTAGCAACATGTGCTCCCTTGGTTCCTCTACCAAAACCTGCATCCATACTGTTCTCTATAGCCATATCATTAGAGATTTGTGTTCCGCCTACGATAAGAAGAAACTTATCTCTTACCCCTTTTTCCACAGCAATATCGTTAAGTTTTTTCATGTTTGCAATATGTATATCATTATGAGTGACTATCATGGAAGCAAGCACGGCATCGGCACCAACTTCTATTGCAGAATCTATCATTTTTTCAGGAGGAATACTGGTTCCAAGATAAACATACTTTATACCGTACTTTTCTATTCCGCCATGCTTTATATCAAGAATTTCCCTCAGTCCGACGTTATGCTCGTCGTTTCCCACAGTACCAGCTACAACTTTTATTACTCTTTTTTTGCAGAAGTCAAAAAGTACATCTTCAGAAAGTGCTTCAGTTTTTTTGGGAAGTACAAGATCCTTCTTGTTAATGAAAAAAGGCACTTTACCTTTAAGCTCAACATATGTTCCTTCGCTTGGATGTAGAACCTTTATACTAATAACTTCGGGATCTTCAAGACCCATTTTACGGCATATTTCAATTGCTGCAGCTTCTGCATATTCGGAACTTTCCGGTATGGTCATGTCTATCTGTATCACTCCGTCATAACTCCATTCCGTTTCAGGCTTGATAAGATCTTTTTTTCTGTACTCACGTATATCCAGCAATCGTTTTTGTACATTGTCATCTTCATCCAGTTCATTGAGAAACTTAATTTTGTTATGGTGACAAAGGGTACAACCACCTACCGGATCACAGTCTTTTATGATCCCTGCAGGGAGATTATTGTAACCGAAATGTTCACATACTGGCGCCATATAATCTTGATCTCTGGGAACAACTGTTCCGGCGCCTATTCCCCCGTCTTTCTGCCTTACTATTCCATCTCCCATTCTTTCGGGATAAAAACCATTGTCTACGAACATTCCCTCTTCAACAGCATTGAAAAATCCACCCATTTCGATGATTTCTTCAAGCATCAGTATAGCTCTTATTTTGAGGTTGCGTATATCTTCACGGACGTTTGCTTCATCTATCTTTACATACTTCTTTATGCCGTCCATAGATATCAGAGTATGCTTGGCCGTCTCTATACCTCTTATCGAATTGATATGCCATGGAACATTCCTGCCTTCATCTGGAGTTATAGTAGACTGCAGATCGGCACTTGTAAGCCTTGAAAGCGCTGCATTAAGTACGTGTATCCTTGTCGCATCCATAAGATCTGATTCTATATACCGTGTGTTCATCTGTGCCCTGAATCTATAGCCCTTAAAAAGTTCACGTATTGTAAGCGCATAGATCATATTTATTCTCATTTCCGGTGAAGGCGATGTCGTAGGAGGCACGGTTGAAAGAGCAATGTTACCCTTTTTCATTCCTGCCTTTACAGAGTACAAGGAGTTTACCGCATGCTGTACCAGAAGCTCAGGCATAACATTCCATGCTTTTTTTGCTGATGCATTGGCATTGTGGGCCCCGTCTATCTGGAGCATATCTGCGCTTGCCATTATTTTCTTTGCTACGGCTGCATCCACAAAGGAGCGAACCATATTTATTCCCCTGTAAAGAACATTATACTGCGGATCCTGATGTGCACCGTTTATACCTTCTTCGGCAAAAAGAACTGCAACTTCCGGTCCTGCTATTCCGCTTATATAGCTGTGAAGATTTATAGGCCTACCTACTTCATCTTCTATAAGGTCCAAAGCTTTTCTTGAAGCTCTGATCTGTTTGCGAGTTATAGGAATGCCGCCTATTCCTTCAGGAGTACCTTCAATCAGTCCGTCCATATGACTCTGCCCGAGAGTCCTGATAACCATTATATGGTCTGCACCATACCATGCTGCCATTCTCATTCTTCTTATATCTTCTTCAAACCTTCCAGAAGCAATTTCAGAAGTTATGTTAACTTCTGGCTGTGGATCAATGTTGCCAAAGTAATGGGCAGAAGGAAGTGGCAGTGAGTTTTTAAGAGGTTCACTTATCTGGAAATACTTAAAACCATTTATTTCTGTTCCCTCTTTAAGAGGCTTGCGCCAGTGCCAGCCTTTCCTTCTGGGAGCATAATTTTCAAGATCATTGAGTATCTCGTCGATATTTATCTTTTCATTTATATTCAATTCTTTCATGCTTTATTTACCCCCTCAAAAATCCTCTGCACAACATCCCAGAGCCTTCCCTGTATAAGTTCGGTTCCGGCCTGCTCCATGCTGATATTCTGATCCTTTGAGACTCTATATACTATATTTCCTGCGCCTTTGCCCAAAAGACCTTTTTCAAATATCTTGTCAACAAGTGCTTTAGCCTGAAGAGAACTGAACCCCATTCGTAAAAGAACAGATCTTTCTATTGAAGGGGATGTGTTCTTATATGCAAGATCTATGAGAGGATCAACTATCTTTTCGGTAAGATTCCAAAAGTATTTTTCCAGTTCCTCATCACTCATTTTTTCAAATCTCTTAGCTTTTACTTCAAAATCATCTTTCCTAGGAATCATTTTTTCCCCCCGAAATCTCAAAGAGCTATCTCTTTTAAGTATTCTTTAACTTTTTCAACCCCGATATTTATATCCTCGGATATAAATTCAAGCTCTATATCAGAAAAGTCTTTTGTCCCGTATTTGTTCACAGCCTGCTTCAGATAAGATTTCCTTATAGATTGCAGAGGATACTCTGTAAATCCCATAAGACCAGGCGATGACGGAATTACAATGTTTTTACCGGGAATATCTTCTTTTAACGGATCACCTGTTCTTATTTCAATACCGTTATGCCTTGCAAATGTAAGCTGTGCAGACGGAAGCTTGCCAGCTCCGGTATACTCTGTCTCGTTTACAACAATTATCTGGTCCTCGTTCATCTCTGTCGCAAGAGCAATTGCCCCGGCAAGGGAAGTGTTGCCGGCCGGTCCTCTTAAAAGACCTTCCATATTTGCAAGCATTTCTGTTACATAAAAAACTTCTCCCTGAGTAACCAAAATATACCTGTCCATATATCTTAGAGATCTTGCCGCATTCCTTGGCACGTCCGCCCTGTCGGGAAATACTGCAAAAGGTACACCAAACCCTGTATGTCCCGTGGTAAAGGATTTTTTGTTAAAATCTCTGTCACTGGCCATATGAAGACCCTTAAGATCAACACTTACACCTATTATCTTTGTATCCTTAGCTCCTGCTTTTTTAAGTCCCCTGGCTGTTCCGGTAAGATTCCCACCGCCTGCATGAGTTATCGCCACAGCATCGGGATATCTGCCAAACTGCCGTATAGACTGCTCAGCTATCTCATAACCGAGAGTTTCCACACCGGCAATTCCAAAAGGTGTGTAAAGTGAAGCGTTAAAGTAACCTGTATCTTCCAGAAGACGAAGAAAATAATAAAAAAGTTCTGGTCCAACCGAAAGCTGAAGTACTTCCGCTCCATATGCCTCACATGCCCTTTGCTTTTCTAAAATTTCAGGCTGTCCTACTCCTCTTGAATCATAGCATTCCTGCACTATAATAGACTTAAGCCCTTTTTTTGCGGCTTGGGAAGCCACCGCTGCACCATAGTTGCCGCTTGTGGCAGCTATTACTCCTTTAAAGCCAAGTTCCTTGGCTCTATATACACTTACAGATGCTCTTCTATCTTTAAAAGATCCCGATGGATTGGTTGCTTCATCCTTTACGTAGATTCGCGCCCCTTTTCCTTTAGGAGATATTTTTTTAATCAGTCTGTTTATATTTTTAAGTTCTACAAGCTGAGTATTCCCTACTCCTGTCTCAAGCTGTATTTGCCTTATCTTTTCAATGGGATATCCGCTGTCTGAAAGCATTTTTTCATAATCAAAAGCTATCCCGTGGATTTCATATTTCTGATAATCGACTCCCACAGATTTTTTCATTATTTCATTTTTTCTGGACATTACAGCTTCATATGAGTTATCAATCATCAAAATCACCTTTCATTATCTCCTGAAGCTTATTTACGGCAAGTATTAGTTCAGGGACAGGCTCCCCAAAATTATGTTCATATTTGGGATTGACTGCTATCATCTTACCCTTTACCTCTCTTCCTGTCACTGTTTCTACAGATACTTCCTGGCCTATACATGCAGATTCATCCTTTAAAAAACCTTTCACACGTATTTCAAGCGGAACCTTTCTGGTATCCTCCGGAAGATTAGCAGTACGCTCCTCAGGCCTGAGCCCTGTAAAACATATCTGTACAAGACTCCCTTTCGGAAAGAATTGTTTTTCATTCTGCATGTTAATTATCCCCCAGTAAAGCTCTGGGCATTGGCATGTCTATCATGCTCTTAAGTCCTGGGTCGATGTTTTCTATTACAAAAGGTATCATATTAGTAGCAAGAGCTATAGTTCCCTTTCCACCAGGTATCTCCGGCTTGGTTGAAACTGAGATGCTCGGATCACCGTCTATCCATATGTAATCTCCGGTATTTACATTTTCAAGCTCCGGCCTTACCTGCTGGGGATGTTCAAGCTCTATAAGTAGCGTATCTCCACAGTAGGCTTTGGCAATATGCTTGCATCCTGCGACCATTCCGGGTTCAACCCTTACATACTTGGTTTCTCTTAAAACGTTGGATATTATCGGTTCCCTTGTCTGTTCTATTCTGTCTATCTCCCAACCAAGTGCCTGGGAAATCATATATATTGATTGTTCAAAACCTATGTGTCCGACTATTTTACCGCTTTCAAGGCCTTCTTTAAACTGCTCGGGACTGGTTCCTACTCCCTGAGTTTCCATTACTGTGGGTCCGAAAGGCGAAAGATCATTTATTCTTGCAGCTTTTATCTTCTTAACGTTCAGCATGGCCGCTGTCATAGTTATGATCTGGGTATCAAGAACAAAACCAGGATTTATACCGGTTCCTAATACTGTCACTCCATATCTTCTGGCCATATTATCTATTTCTTCTGCTTCCTCAGGATTAGTTACAAAAGGATACGCCATTTCTTCTGCAATCGTTATAACATTGATATGTCTCTTTATCGCCTGAATTATCTGCGATTTAACAACCTTCACGAAAGAGTTGGTGGCAATCACAACCAGGTCAGGATTACTGTCTTCAAGCATTTTAACTGGATCTGAGTATATTACTATTCCGGTATCTTTTGTTCCGAGAATATTCCCTATATCTTTTCCCATAAAATCTTCCCTGGAATCATATACTCCTACCAAACTTAGATCATACTTGGTCATTATGTTCCTGGCTATACCGCTTCCCATAGCTCCGAAACCCCATACTGCAACTCTATACATGTTATTCCCCTCCTTAAATGAAATTTTTTTCATTCAGTATAATATATGATACAATTTTCATTAAAAAAAATCCATTCAGATTAAAGCTGTTAATATAAGACTATCTGCTATTAAGGCTGAATTAAGCATTGTAAACTTTATAAAACGCATTCATACAAAAAAATCACTCTTGAAAGAGTGATCTTTTTGATACGTGTTTTTTATTAATATTATGGCATAATATGAACTTTATACTATGAATAGAATATGAGTTTATATTCTTCTCAGAATATAAATCTTTCTATTTCCGAAATAACCTGAGCTACTTTCGCTATATCCTTTCCTCCTGCCTGTGCAAAATCAGGTTTTCCTCCTCCGCCTCCACCAAGAAACTGAGCTATTTTTTTGGCTATACCACCGGCATTGTGTGCTTTAGTCATAAAAGAAGGAACTTTCACGCAGAATATTACCTTATCGCTCCTGCTGAAAAGTACAATCAGAGCTTCTCCTTCTTTCTGTGCAATTATATCGATACTGTTTCTGAGCACATCTGGTTCAACATTTTCAAAAACACCGCAGATAACTTTTATGTTATTTATCATCCGTGCATTTTTAATGAACCCGTCCAGAGACTGTCCGGCAAGTTTTTCTTCCAGCCTTTTTATCTCCTTGGTAAGGTTTCTTGTAAGTTCTAAAGTCTGAAAAGCTTTTTCTTCAATGTTTTCAGACGATGCATCCAAAATTTTTGATGTGTTCGTAACCTTTTTTGAAAGCTCGTTAACGTACTCATATGAGTTTATTCCAGTAAATGCTTCTATTCTTCGTATTCCCGAAGAGACAGAAACTTCGGATATTATTTTAAAAAGTCCTATCTCGCCAGTATTGGAAACATGAGTTCCGCCGCAAAGCTCACTTGAAAATCCTCCGGCTTTTACAACCCGTACGGTATTGCCGTACTTCTCCTGGAAAAGGGCAATTACATTCTCATTTTTTGTTTCTTCAAGTGATTTTATCTCAGTAATTACAGGATAAGCTTTAAGAATTTCAGTATTTACAATTCTTTCTATCTGAGCTATCTGTTCCTGGCTCAGAGCCTGAAAATGAGTAAAGTCAAACCGTAGCCTTTTAGAATCAACAAAAGACCCTGCCTGTTTTACATGGGAACCTGCTACTATTCTCAAAGCACTGTGCAGAAGATGTGTGGCGGTATGATTGCGCTTTATAGCAGCTCTGTTTTCTTCATTAATATGAAGTGAAAGGATGTCCCCTTTTTTTATAGTACCCTTGGTAACAGAAACTTTATGGGATACAACTTCATTATAAATGACTTTGACTTCATCTACAAGTGCAACAGCACTCTCTGAAAGTATCTCACCGGTATCGGAAATCTGTCCGCCTTTTTCAGCATAGAAGGGTGTACTTGCAAATATCAGTTCAGCCTGTTCACCCTCTGAAACTGTTTCTGAAAGTTCAGAACCTTTGATTATATATAAAAGTTTTTGAACATCATGATTTTTTTCATATCCGGTAAATACTGTATTTTTAAGCTCTTCACCGACAATTTTATATGCCTGGTTAGCTTTGTCGTATTCTTTTTCTCCGGCTGCATTTCTGGCTCTTTCTCTCTGTTCCTTCATAAATGTCTCAAAACTTTGCACATCTACATCAAAACCTTTTTCCTGGGCAATCTCTATTGTAATATCAATCGGAAAGCCATACGTATCATAAAGCTCGAATGCAACAGCTCCCGGTATGGTTTTATCGGATAAGGCATTTGTAATGTCATTGAGTTTATCTATACCTTTTTCAAGAGTCTGCAGAAATCTGTCTTCTTCTGCTTTGACTATTTTTTTTACAAATTCTTTTTTTTCAGAGAGCTCAGGATATATTTTTTCCATCCTCTCTACTAAGGAGTCTATTATCTCGGACATAAAAGGCTCTTTTTTCCCAAGAAGATTTCCATGCCTTAATGCCCTGCGTAGAACTCTGCGCAGAACATAGCCTCTCCCCTCGTTTGAAGGAAGAACTCCTTCGGCTACTGTAAACGTAACAGCCCTGGTATGATCGGCAATTACTTTTATAGACACATCTGCTTTTTCAGACTCACCATACTTTATACCGAAACTTTTTTCTATCACCTTTATAGTCGGCTGGAAAAGATCACTGTCAAAGTTGTTGTATACTCCCTGCATAGCTGCTGAAATTCTTTCAAGCCCCGCACCGGTATCTATATTTTTTCTTGCCAGAGGCTCGAGTTTTCCGTTTTCATCCTGGTAATACTCAGTAAAAACTATATTCCATATTTCAACAAATCTTCCGCACTCGCAAGCCGGACTGCAATTCTGAGGATCCTCACATTTTGATTTATTGCCTGTATCAATATAAATTTCAGAACAGGGACCGCATGGACCGGTTGGACCGACAGGTCCCCACCAATTTTCTTTTTTATCAAACCTCATTATTTTTGATTCTTTTACTCCTATCTTATCTCTCCATATTCTGTATGCTTCGTCATCTTCGAGATAAACCGACGGCCACAGCCTGTCAGGATCTATCTTCAGTTCTTTGGTCAGAAACTCCCATGCCCATTCTATAGACTCGTTTTTAAAGTAATCTCCGAAAGAAAAATTTCCGAGCATCTCAAAGAAAGTATGATGCCTCGGAGTTCTTCCAACATTTTCTATATCGTTGGTTCTTATACATTTTTGGCATGTGGTAACCCTTGTATACGTCGGCTCAACCTTTCCCCAAAAAATAGGTTTAAATGGAACCATACCTGCAACGGTAAAAAGAAGCTGTGGATCATTAGGAACCAAAGGAGAACTTGCAAGTCTTTTATGTCCTTTGGATTCAAAAAAAGCTAAGAACCTTTCACGTATTTCATCAGCACTCATCCAGCTCATACCTATAACCTCCAAGACAGTTTAAAAATCGTTCCTTTCTTTTCCAGCAATTATATCATAAGAAAGGTATGCCAGGCATACCTTTCTTGTTTTAATAGTAAAAGCTAATTTTTCATTATTCTAAGCATCGGTTTTTCATCAGAGTCTTTTTCTATGTTGGGATCAACTTTGATGAACTTATCATGCTTAGGATCGGCTTTGGTGTAAACAATATGTATTTCAGAGTCACTTAAAGCAGAACTTACTGATATATCTAACGGTTTACTACCAATGAAACCGCCATCATAGAGCTTTTCCAGACTTATGTCCGAAGTATCGCTATTGTAAATAAGATACTGCACCACAGCTGTCTGAACCGTCCTCATATCGTTTATCGCCTTTGTAACTTTAGCCTGAGAGACCATATTGCTGAACCCAGGAATAGCCGCTGCTGTAATTATTGCAATAATAACAAGAACAACAACAACTTCAAGCACAGTAAAACCTTCACGAAATTTTGTGAACTTTTTCATCCTACCCCCCGTTTTTCAGATGCCAAGGATCCTCAAAAACAGATACCACATGGGTGTAACTACGAGAAGACCATCTATTCTGTCAAGCATCCCTCCGTGACCCGGAAGGACTTCGCCTGAATCCTTAACACCATAAAATCTTTTAAATATTGATTCGGTGAGATCCCCAACTGTATCAAAACAGGCAACCATGACTGCAAATATCAAGGCGTAGAATATATCAAGCTTGGCAAAACCGTAAAGTTCTCTGAAAAACTCATAGATAAGGATATATACAAAAGTTCCAAGTACTCCGCCGAAAAAACCTTCCCAGGTTTTTTTTGGAGAAAATTTAGGAGACAGTTTGTGTTTTCCGAAATTGAGCCCGAAGAAGTACGCGCAAGCATCATAGGCCCATACGGAGGTTAAAGCTAAAATTCCCATAGTTCCGCCATAACCTATATGTATGTTATAGAAAATAGAAAGAAAAAAAGATATATACATTATCGCAAATACAGACGAGGTTATAAGATTTTTAGCCTCATTCTGATCCTTTGCAGTAAAAAGACTTACCGAAGCTATAAAAACAAAAGCTATAAAAAATATTATCTCAGCTTCAAATGGCAGTATTCCGGCATATTCGGTCTTCAGTGAAAAACCGTACAGAAGGCTTGCTACACCAATTACAAAAGCATAAAGCAACTTTATAAAATTATTTTTTATTTCTTTATTGGACATCTCAATAAACTCATAAGAAGCTAAAATTATTATAGTCGTAACCAGACCGAGCAAACTCTGATAAGTCAGGAATGAAAAGACCACTATCGGACCTATTATCACACCTGACAGAGTCCTGAACGCTAAATCTTTTTTGTTAACCGGCATATTATTCAACTCCCCGTCCCGCCATACCTTCTCTGCCTTTTAGAATAACTTTCCAAAGCTCTGATATACTCTTCGTAAGAAAAATCAGGCCACAGAACCTTGCTGAAGTAAAGTTCAGAATATGCAGACTGCCAGAGAAGAAAGTTGCTTATTCTCTCTTCTGCTGATGTTCTTATTATCAGATCTGGATCAGGAACATCCGCAAGGTAAAGATTCTTTGCAATATCCTCTTCTGAAATATCTTTTTTCCCGTTATTTAAAGCTTTATTAACAGCATCGGCTATTTCTTGCCTACCGCCGTAGTTAAGAGCCATTATTAACTGAAGCTTTGTGTTACCGGCACTCTTGGTTTCAATATTCCGGATAGCTTTTATCAGGGAGTCAGGTAATTCATTTATTCTTCCGGAAAACCTCATTTTTACACCTTTTGATACTATCTTACCCATTCTGCTTTCAAGATATCTTACAAAAAGATCAAAAAGATAGTTAACCTCTTCTTTCGGCCTTTTCCAGTTCTCATAAGAAAACGAGTACAGTGTAAGATATTTTATTCCTATATCTGCCGACCATTGAATAACTTCTTCCGCTACTTGAGCACCCTTTTCGTGTCCTAAGTTTCTGCTGAGCCCTTTGCCTATTGCCCAGCGTCCGTTGCCGTCCATTATTATAGCAACATGTTCAGGCAGTTTTAATCCTGTCAAGACTCCATTATCTCCTTTTCTTTTTTAGTAAACAAAAGATCACATTTATCCTCGTATTCCTTAAGTACCTTGGTTATATCTTCTTCGGCTTTTTTGGACTCATCTTCCGTTATTTTGGAGTTTTTCTGATCATCTTTTATTTTTTTCAGGTCATCTCTTCTTATATTTCTAAGAGCGATCTTTGTTTCCTCAACCTGTTCTTTAGCTTTTTTAACCCATTTTTTCCTGTCTTCACCTGTTGGCGTAGGAAAGGAGACTCTAATGACTATTCCGTCATTTATAGCATGCAATCCGATATCGGAAGCATTGATAGCTTTTTCTATCTTGGAAAGCATCGACCTGTCATATGGGGTAATGACCAGAGTCCTGTCCTCGGTAAGGTTAAGAGATCCCACCTGATTTATAGGTGAAGGGTTACCGTAAAATTCTACTTTGATATTTTCAAAGATGGTAGTAGAAGGTCTTCCTGTCCGCAACCCCTTTAACTCCTCCTCCAAGTGTTTAAATGTCTTTTCTAATTTTTCCTGAACGGTCTTTCCATAAGCTGTTTTTGCTGGCATCTAAACCCACCTCCATCATTTATGTTCATTTGAACTCAATTATATCACAATTGCCGGATTAAAAAAACATATGAATCTGATAGGCCTCTTTAGCCTTTCGAAGAAAATTATAACAGAATATACTCAATTTTTTGTCGTAACAGACGATAAATTATTGAAATAATCCAAACGGAGGTATCTACTATGGAAATAAGAGGTCTGGGATCACCCAACTCTTCTCAGTTAAAGCAAATAAAGAAGGATCCGGTAAAAGATATCAAATCATCTTCTGAAAATGATTTTTCAAAAGAGTTTGAAAAAATTACCGGAGATTCAATGAAGTATATAGAACTTTCAAGAAAGATTCCAAACGTTAGGAATCATCTCGTTCAGTCATATAAGAACTCTATCAACGAAGGCACTTACAGTATTAATATATCAGAAATAGTCAAGAAAATGCTGGGCGAGATATGAAGGAAGAAAATAAAGGCCTTGTCGATATTCTTGACAAGGAGTTTGTTTTGATTGACCGACTTATAATAAAGGTGGATTCTTTCAGGCAATCACTAATAAAAAAAGAATCTACCGAGTACATAAACTCTCTTCTGGCTGAAATTGACTTGCTCTCAAAGGAGTTTCAGGAGGCAGATATAAAAAGAGACCAGTTTGTAGCGGATATTTCATCTTGTCACAATATTCCTAATGCCATAAAAGATATTGTCGACTTTTTTTCCGTTACAGATAAGGATGTTGCCTTAAAACTTGCCGGTTTCGTAGAAAAGATGCAGAATCTGACTTTCACATTGGATTGCCTTCATCAGGCCCTTGATTTTGAAAGCAACTACAATAATCTATTGCTAAATATGCTTAATATAGATAAAACAGGCAAAAGTACTTATGCTAAAAGCGGTTACAGCAAAAACAACTATCAAAATAAACTGAACTGGGAGGGATGAACTTATGCCTGACGTATCTTTATACGGACTACTCAATACCGGTCTCCTTGGAGTTTACACACATAAAATAGCTATGAGTGTAGTCGGTCATAATATAGCAAACACCAATACTCAGGGATTCTCAAGACAGCGTCCGCTCATTGTAACAACATCTCCGATACCAGTAAACAGCCTTACTCAGCCTTCAATTCCTTTGCAGTTCGGAACAGGCTCAAAGGTAACGGACATTCAGCGTGTACGGGATGAGTTTCTTGATGTACAGTACAGACAGGTCACTAACAGATATAATTATTGGGATACTTTAAATGGAAATATGCATTATATAGAGCAGTTATTCGGTGAACCGGGTGAAACCGGTTTACGAACATTTTTTGATTCGTTCTGGTCTTCAATGGAGGAAATAAAAACCGATCCTACCAACGAAGCTGCCAAAGGTCAGATTGTATCAAGAGCCACAGAGCTAAAAAATGTTCTCTATGATATTGACTATCGTCTGGAGCAGCTTCAGATAGACCTTAATGACGAAATAAAAACCAGAGTTGACCAGTTAAACTCTGCTTTCAAGCAGATAGCCTATCTGAACGATAAAATTTCTTCCAGCCAGGTGATGGGTTCTTCACCCAACGATCTTCTTGATGAGCGTGACAGACTTCTTGACCAGATATCGGAGCTTTCAAATGTACGGGTAAACTATGATAAAGACTTTCAGATGTCTATTTCCGTTGGTGACAGAACTGTCCTTAACGGAAAGACATTCATCCCGCTTAAAGTAGAAAGAGTTCCGGGAGAACAGTATAAATATGCTGTGTTTTCCAATAACACCCAAATATCTTTCAACGATGGAAAGATGAAGGCTATAATGGAACTGAGAGACAGCGTTATAAAAGATTACAGAAGTAAGCTGGACGAGTTTGCACTTACTCTAAACGATACTGTTAATCTGGTATACCAGGAAGGCTGGGACTCTACAGGAAACACTACTGGAGCAAGATTTTTTAAAGATATGTCTGCCAAACTTGATTCCGATAATGCCAGACTTTACAGAATAGCCTCATCATGTTTTTTTAACGGTGGCCCAGTCAATCATATTCCCGGAAGCAGAAGCTTTAATGGAATAGACTTTCAGAACTATGAAATAAACATGATAACAAAGGGACAGATTGTATCAGTTGGGGAAGATTTTACAAATACTGATTCAGAAAAACTTTCTCTGGGAACCAAAGAAAAAATTTCAACTATAGCCGATGGACTTAAGAGTCTTGAAATGTCACTTGCATATAATAAAAATAAAGATCTTACCACTCTGAACAACTACGGCGGAGATTCCCTTAACAACAGACTTATAATAGATTTTAACAGCAACGTATTCAATCAGCTTGGTCTGAAAACCAAAGCTATAGAAGCCATAAAACTAAACAAGGCAGAGAGCGGACAGCTTATTCTTAATAAAGGAAGTTCGAAACAGGAAGTTGTAAATATATCTGTAGGCACCGGCGAGGGTATTGAAAAAGTTGCGGCGGATATAAATGCCCAATCTTCGATGATAAAGGCCTTTACATTAAATGACTCGCTTTACATTGTTCCTACCAAAAACGTTGAAGATTTCAACATAAACAATGTCGTTTTTGACGATAAGGACGGAATAATGACCAAGATGGGAGCGGCAAAAACCAGGCTTAACGTTTTGGATACATCAGAACCTACCCTGCAGAATGTTTTCAACATGAGCGTTTTTAGAACCAAAACCTACGATGTAAAATCCTTTGATGCAGCATCCTCCTTTGAAGTAAGCATGGAGTACGCTGACGGAACCGTATCTTCAATACCGCTTACGGATCTGGGACTTTTTACCGAAGACTCCATAGGCAAGTCCGGTGAGTTCAAAGTCAGAAAAAACGGGGATAAAATTGAAATAATACCAACCAAATCAGATTTTAACTTTGAACAGATCATAGATCTTCAGGTAAAGGTAAACGGCACAACGCTTTATTCAAAGGATAAACTCTTTGACTTGCAGTCTGCGAAGGAGTTTTTTGCCGCAGAAGGAATGGATTACAACGCACTTATGAACGATCCTGAAATAACGTGGAAATCAGATTTTATAAAATACGGGATAAATCTTGAGATAAACGGAATAAACATCAATATAGATCCTACACGAGATACTTTTCAAAGCATGATAGATAAAATAAATTCCACCGGTTCAGGTCTCAGTGCTTTTCAGACACCAAACGGCAGATTCGCATTAAAAGCCAACAGCAGTGTAAACTTTGATATGCGTAATATCACCATAAAAGGACATGAAAAGTTTTTTGAGCTTCTTGGACTTAAAAATTCATCGGAACCTCCTTACAAAACAAATTATGTCTTTATGGGACCTGACAGAACCGCCAGAGAACTTGAGGTTGACCTGCAGAACTCATCTGTTCTTAAACTTGATAAAAATGTAAGTCTTGTAAGACAGCTTGAAATTGTAGATACTTTGAAAAGTAATCCATCTTCGCTTTCAATAGACCTTGGCAAAGGCATTGATTCCAACGGGGACTGGAAAGCTGATTATTTCATTCCTATAGGAAAACACAGCACCACAGTTTGGAACTATCTCTCAAAGATAAAGGAACTTCCTCTGCTGAGTGAAGGAAAGGTAGGCTTCTCAGGTTATCTTGCCAGTCTTGTGGCAGAGATGGGGATCTCCGGAGAAAATGCCAGCAAGATGAAAACCAACAGCCAGTATCTTAAAGAACAGATAGACGGAGAGCGCGAACGAGTAAAGGGAGTCTCAATAGACGAAGAAGTATCTAATATGATAAAGTATCAGCAAGCATTCAATGCTTCCGCAAGAGTCATAACTGCTGCAGATGAAATGATAAACAAAGTAGTCAACGGTTTGGGGCTTGTGGGCAGATAGGAGGAATAAAATGAGAATTACAGAGATAATGATAAATAATTCGGCACTAAGCGATCTTCAGAGCACCATGCGAAAGTTCAGTAAGCTAAATGAACAGCTCACTTCAGGCAAAAAAGTTAATTTCCCTTCGGACAATGCAGCCATTGCTTCAAGAATGTCAAACCTCGATAGCAGGCTTAGGGAAATAGAGCGCTATCAGAGCAATGCAAGTATTGTAGAAAACTTTTCCAAGATGTATGATCAGATACTTCAGGATGTATCGTCAGTCTATACCAGAGTGAAATCACTTGCCGTTCAGGGAGCCAACTCTGGAACCCTTGACAGCAACCTTGACAGAAAAAGCATTGCAGACGAACTGGAAAAAATTAACGATCATCTCATTTCTCTTGCCAATACAAGCGTATCTGGAAAGTTTATTTTCGGAGGTGCTGAGTCTGATAAAACCCCTGTTAGTGATTCAGGAGACATCATGACAGATCCGAAAGCAAATATCAAGCATAAAATATCAGTTGGCGGATACGAGCTTGAGTATGGAGTAACTGTATACGATGCTTTCGGAACCAAAAGCGGAACCTCTATATTTAAGATAGTCGACAGACTTAAAGATGCCTTTATTAAATCTGACGAGATAACCAAAGACCTAAAGGATGCCATAAAAACCAAGGATAATCTGAGCATGCAGAATGTAACGTTAAAAAATGAAATAAAAGAGATTGAAAAAAGAAAGCTCCAGGCTGAAGCTGCCGGCAATACTGCTTTGGCTGCTTCTCTCCAGACTCAGATCGATGAAAAAAACAGCTCGATAGCAACTAATGAAACCAAAATCAAAGAACTCCAGGGTGATCCTTCCGCCGCAACTCCTGTGAAAGGATTAATTGAAAGCAAATCTGAACTCCTCAAAAAAGCTGCCGAAAGCATTCAAAATGAACTCGGAGCCATAGATGAAATTCAGGAGTCCTCCAGCAGAACAATTTCTCAGGTAGGCGGAACTCAAAGACTCCTTGAACTTACCAACAGCAGGATGGAGAACTTCAAAACTTTTTCGGAGGAGTTTCTTGCTACTGAGACAGATGCTGACCCAGCAAAGGTTTATACCGATATGGCTATGCAAAAATCAGTAATGGACGCAGCTTTAAAAGCTTTGGCACAGATAGTCCCCAAAACCATCCTTGACTTTATGTGATAGATATATAAAAATGTTCGTTTTCAAAAAAAAATCCCTCCTTCCGATTATTTTTTTCTGTATGCTTTTACTTACAGCTTGCGGACCAGTATATGAGGAAAAACCGGAAGTGTATACAAAAGAACTCTCCGTCTTTGTGGACGAAGAGTTTTGTTATACTGTTTTCATAAAAAATTTTCCTAATATAAAAAGCTTCAGTATCCTTATTGATTTTGACAAGAACTATCTGGCTCCTGTTTTTGTTGACGAAAGGTTCTATTATACTCTGAGTCCTCTGGCTGATTCTTCTCTGGTTTTCACAAAACACAGTTACAACTCTTTGGTTGTGGGAGTGACTATGACAGAAGCTTTTTCAGCCGGCGCAGAGGAAATGGTGTTGTTGGTTTTCAAGTTCAAAGCCAAATCACCTGGCGATACAGCCATACACATTGTGCAAACAGATACGACTTTTTTTTCCGAAAACTTAAACACTCCTTTTTCAGGTTATTCGGTTATCAATTCATCAATACATATAAGATAGTCAGAGGTGTTTTATGAAAAATGCATATTTGGTTACTGTTCTGTTTATTATAGTTTTTTTATTTTCAGCGTGCACTTCGAAAAGTTCTGCGTTTCAGCCGATAAATTCCAAAAATATTTCCATATCAGACAGCGATCATGGAGCAGTTCTTTCAACATCGCGTGATATATACGGTATACAGTTACATATAAAAACTCCTGAAGGTACTAACCGTGAAGATCTAGTTTTTTCAGGAGACATTATTCATATTATACAGCAGATAAATCCTGTAGAGTACAAAGTTGTACTGGCAGGTAAAAACGGATTCATAAAACCTTCAGAACCTTTTCTTACCATAAAAAAAGCAAAATCCAAAGATATACATATAATAAACGAGGAGCTGCCGCTTTCAGAGAAGGCTCTTACTGTACGAAGCTTTATAGACCGCAACGATACGGACTACTCTAAATATGGACTTTATATCAAGAAAAGCTTTACTCTCAAGGGCGATGAGCTTTTGTGCGATCTATATGCCATAAATAGGAAAGGAAAAGAAAAGCTCTATGCTTTTGGCCTAGAATTCACATTTGCCAGTACCGCTCTCACACTTAATGATTTCACATTTTCCCCTTCGATAAACACAGATTTCATATCTCTTAAATCAGATGCTTCTTCTATGCCTTTTATAATTGCAAGTTCGGCACGTTCAAAGGAAAAAGCACTGGACTTTACTTCACCTTTAAAAATAGGAACCTTCAGATTCAGTGTAATCGGCGAGAACCTTGCGGCTGCACTTGATATAAACGTAGACAGTTTAAAAGTAATCGATACCCTGGACAGTTCAATTAAAGACCTGCCTGTGATTGTTCCTGCAAAAGGAACGCCTGTGGTGATGATACAATCCTTTGTGGGAGACTTCAATAAGGACGGCTCTATAGACGGAACAGATCTTTCAATTTTTCAGGCTGCATACTTTGCCAATAATACGGCAGTTGATATATACCCGGCACAGGATACTGACAAAGACGGTTTTTATGATATAAGTACAGGTGACATGAAAATCACGGTTGACGACCTTATAGTCTTTGCCGCCAATTACAGTAAAAAAATGGGCTTTCCAACATATCCATATCCTGAAAATCTGACTGTAAAAACTCCTCTTGATACCAAATTGAAATGGGAGTATTTCGGTACCGCTTCTCCCTCATCTTTAAGAATTCATTATGGAAACAGCATTTCATCAATGACAAATGAAGTTCCCGCATCAGACATAGACCTTGCTTCAAAAACTGCTACCCTGCCTCTACTGTCCGAGGATAAATCCTATTATTGGCAGGTTTCTGCAACTTACCCTGCCGGAGAGGTTCACAGTGAGATATGGAAGTTCAGCACAAACGGACTTCCTAAAATATCAGTAAACAGGCTGGGCAGTAAGGAAGGTACGGCAATTCCTTCCGGATTAACCGATGTGGCCATAAGCAATATTCCTATATACTGGTCGGCACCTGATTCTGACGGAGATACTGTAACTTGCACAATCAAGCTTTTCAATTCATCAGACTATCTTGAATCTTCGGAAATATCCGGTGCTTTTTCAGAAACAACTCAGTCATCGGCAACCATAAAAGGACCTCTTCTGTACAACAAAGATTACTTCATTCAGATAAGAGCAGAAGACAGTTCTCTGGGAGTTTCGGTTCTGGGAAATGCTGCTTCGCCGTATTTTTTCAGAACCAAAGAAGGAATTTCTCTGGACAGCAGTACTTTCCCGCTTAAGAAAGCTTATGTGTCTGCGCGCTTTAACGGACTTTACGAAGTAGACTATTCTGCTCTCATATCCTCCGGGACTGTTTCATCCTCGTGCGCTTTTAACACTCCTGGCTTATTCCCTATAGTGGAATCAGAGTACTTTCAAAACAATAAAACAGACCCTCAATACATGATAAGCGTTATAGGCAACTATAATAAAGATCCAAAGTTCTACATCGGACAGAGTCATGTTCTTGGAGCGTTTGACACTATCCCTGCCTCCTTCACGGGACTTAAGGAAGAATGGTCTGTCTGTGCCCTGACAATGGAGTCTGAAGGCGCAACCAAGCTCTTTATAGGCACTTCTTCAAATATTTATAAATTCCCTGATATAACTGACCCTTCAAACTTTAAGAAGCTTAAGGTTCCAGGTATAGACGACATGGAAAAGAAAGGAAATTACCTTTATCTCGCCTGCAAGTCAGCTAATAGGCTCCTAGTAGTCGACACTTCAGGAGATATGATGATCAAGGCTTCCAAGGCTATAGGTAGTCCCATCGACCTTAAGGTAAACGGAGACTTCCTTTATGTCCTTACAGAAGGCAAAACCCTTTTTAAGTATAGTATAGTTTCTCCTGAGCTTCTCATAGATAAGGGAAATATAACTTCGGTCGGCGGACTTTCCGCAGTTTACAAACTAGCCGTATACTCTGATAGCTCAGCTAAAGCTGGATATGTGTGTTGTGGATCAGGTGGACTTAAAGTTATAGACCTGGAAAAAATGACAGAAGCAAAGGCTTTAAAGGACATTGAAGCCAAGGATGCTGTTGTGAGGGGAAAGCTTTTATTTGTAATTTCCGAAAATTCAATATACTTTTATTCACTTATGGAACCCATGAATCCTCAGCTTATAAAATCTTGGCCGGTTACTTCAAACTTATCCACCATAAAAGTATGGTAGTTTTATAGTATAATAGCAGGGAGGGGATTTTCTCCTCCCTTTCATACTCATAAAGGAGGCTCGGCAATGAATATTATACAGACCAAAATCGGAACAATCGACATTGAAAAGCATCAGATAATAACTTTTGAAAGTGGTCTCCCTGGTTTTGAAAATCTTAGCAAATTCATAGTCTATACAGACGATTCCATAGCCCCCATACTCTGGCTGGTAAGTATAGAAGATTCTGAAATTGCCTTTCCGGTCATTCCGCCTAAAAATGTTCGTATTGATTACTCCTTCTTTATTCCGCAGGAAGTAGTTGACTATCTGGAAATATCCAAAGAGGAAGATCTAGTTATTCTTTCCGTTCTGACTATTCCGCAGCAGTCACAGGAGATCTCCCTTAATCTTATAGCTCCGATGCTCATATCGCTCATAAATAAGAAAGGTATTCAGCTTATACTGGACAATACTCAGTACAAGTCCAAACATCTGCTGAAAGAAGAACTGGAAAGATCTCAAAATCTTCTTAAACAAAGTGCAGGTGAGGATAATGCTGGTTCTGACGAGAAAAACCAATGAGTATGTTGAGATAATTGCTGGTGATAGACATATAAAAATCACCATTCTGGACTCTAACAGAGGTACTGTGAAAATAGGTTTTGACGCTGAAAAGGATATAAAGATATACCGTGGTGAGGTTTACGATGAAATAGTTTCACAGAATATTTCATCGGTAAATACAGATATTAAATCCCTTAAAGACATATCAAGGATTTTTCCGGGAGGAAAAAAGGGTGAGAATTGATCCATATATTAAGGAACAGCTTTCTCCTTTGTTTTCTGAGGTCAAGCCGCCTGATGTGGCAATACTGGGCGGCATAGAAGTTGAACACACAATTAAAAAGTGCTCAGACAACTACTCGATAGAAACGTTTATAGGAGGTAACGGGACACGTACGGCTCTGGAACTTAAAGGGCTGGGTATAGTACCTTCTATTTTAGCTTTTTTAGGACAGGATGAGTTTCTGAACATGGTTCTTAATTTTTTTGATTCCAGAAACATTTCCGTACGATGGACTCCCAATAATTTGAAAACCCAACGCAGGCTTACATTTACCGATACCGGAGAAGTTATACTTCAGCGCAATGACTACATCATAACCATCAACCCCATATTTATAGAAGAGTTTATATATAATGTCAAAGCTGTGCTTGTAAACGTTGAGAGATGGAACGTTGATATAATCGATTTTCTCAGTTACGAGAAAAAGATGACCTTTGTCCATGCGGATCTTGATATTATTGATTCCTTTTCTTTTTCATGCAAAACGTTATTTATCAAATCAAACGATATCCATAAAGCACTTGAGGCTGCTTCAAAGGCTAATTATGAAAGCATGATTATCTTCGCCCATGATGAGATATACTTTGATGGTCTGACCATAAAACCGGATATATGCTCAAAAGAGTACAGAGATCAGGCTGTATCTGTTTATGAAGCGGTATTTATTGAGTCCGTTCTGCATGATATGTCTTATGCACAAGCTCATGAGTATGCTTTCAGATACTTCGCTTATGTGCTTGCAAACGGAAGTAAAATAGAAAACATTTAATCAGCAAACTTGACAAATATGTTTATACGTGGTATAATTTTTTTGTTAATGTAAACAGCTTAATTATTTCTGTTACGCCTGTAATTTACAAAGTAACATAATAATGAAAAAAGCTCAAGGGGTTCTCGGGGGGACTATATGTCCAAGTTGATGCTTGTATTGTACAAGCATCAATTTTATTTTTTATACTATACTATTGACTAGTTCTTCCTTCTATGATATAATATATAAGGTTTTGAAAGATATGGAGAGATGGCCGAGTGGTCGAAGGCGCACGCCTGGAGAGCGTGTTACGGCAAAACCGTACGTGGGTTCAAATCTCACTCTCTCCGCCATAAAAAAATCTGCTCATAAGAGCAGATTTTTTGTTTTTATTTACTTTCCCGCAGCTACCATTCCACTTTCAACAGCCTTCACATTTAAATCAATAAGCTTGGCTTTCGTGCCGGTGAGCTTATGCTCAAAAGCATGCTGTACAGCATCCATAGAAACAATGTTGCTTACATGAAGAAAAGCACCCATCATAACCATATTCTGCACTTTTATGTTCCCAAGTTTTTCAGCTATATCGTTTGCTGGAATTCTATAAATTTTTATATCCTTTCTTTCAGGCACACTTTCAACAACCGAGGAGTTAATTATGAGACTTCCGCCTTTAATGATCTGAGATACAAACTTGTTCATAGAAGGCAGGTTAAATGCAAGAAGCTCAGTAGGTGCATCTATAACCGGTGAAGCAATATACTCATCGGATATTACCACCGTACAGTTGGCTGTTCCGCCTCTCATCTCAGGACCATAAGAAGGAAGCCATGTCGTGAACTTACCGTCAAGCATGGCGGCGTAAGAAAGAAGCTGCCCCAGAAGCATAACTCCCTGTCCTCCAAAACCTGCTGCAATTAATCCACTGTACTTCATTTAATATCACCTACCTTGTCTACATATACACCCAGAGGAAACTCCTTAGTCATATTTTCTTCAAGCCATTTGAGCGATTCAACAGGAGTAAGTCCCCAGTTGGTCGGACAAGTTGAAAGAACTTCAACCAAACCGAATCCAACATTATTTATCTGAGCCATAAAGGCTTTTTTAATAAGCTGTTTGGTTTTATTGACATCCTGAGGAGTGCTTACCTTAGTTCTTGCAAGAAACGCAACTCCGGTTATTTCCTTCAGAACTTCTGAAACATGTATCGGAAAACCTTCATTGGCAGGATTTCTTCCGTAAGGTGTGGTGGTAGTCTTCATTCCAACCAATGTTGTAGGAGCCATCTGACCGCCTGTCATTCCATATATAGCGTTATTGACAAATATGGTTGTTATCTTTTCGCCTCTGTTGGCAGCTTGTATAATCTCTCCGGTACCTATAGCCGCAAGATCTCCGTCACCTTGATATGTAAAAACTATTCTGTCGGGTCTTGCCCTTTTCATTCCTGTAGCCACAGCAGGTGCTCTTCCGTGAGGGGCTACGGTGCCGTCAACATCAAAAAACTCATATGAAAAAACTGAACATCCAACAGGAGCTACCATAAGTGTTTTTCCCTGTACTCCAAGCTCATCTATTACTTCAGCAACAAGTCTGTGTATTATGCCGTGGTGGCAACCCGGACAGTATGTAAACTCTTTTTGGGTTAAAGATTTTGGACCTTTGTATCTTTCTGTATATGTCATATGAATAATCCCTCCTTTAAACCAGTTCCATCAATTTATCAAATATTTCTGTGGGAGTAGGGACCATTCCGCCCATTCTTCCATAAAACTTAACAGGGCATCTTCCCTCTACTGCAAGCCTTACGTCCTCAATCATCTGACCGGCACTCATTTCTACTGTAAAGAAAAGCTTGGTTTCCTTTCTTGCCCATTTTGCTAACTCTGCATATGGAAATGGCCATAAGGTTATAGGTCTGAATACTCCGGCTTTTATTCCTTTATTTCTGGCCATCTTCGCAACAGACTTTGCTATTCTTCCTATAGTACCGTAGGAAACTATAACAACCTCGGCATCTTCCATCATGTACTCTTCGTACATCCTTTCATTTTTTTCCATCTCGGCATACTTTTTCTGAAGATTAATGTTCATCTTTTCAAGCCCTACAGGATCTATATTGAAAGAAGTAACCTTATGTGCTTTTCGTGTAAGTTCAGTTCCCTGAAGAGCCCAAGAAGAATTCTTCTCAAGTTTTTCAAGATCGGTAAAATCAGGAAATTCAACAGGCTCCATCATCTGTCCTAAAAGACCGTCAGCCAACAGAAGAACTGGATTTCTGTACTTTTCAGCCATGTCAAAAGCTTTTACAGTAAGCTCTACGGCTTCCTGCAAGGATTCCGGACCATATACCAAAAGTCTGTAATCTCCATGTCCGCCGCCCTTGGTAGCCTGAAAGTAATCACACTGTGCCGGCTGTATGTCTCCAAGTCCCGGACCTCCTCTTACAACGTTGACAAAAACTGCCGGAAGTTCGGCTCCTGCCATATAAGACATCGACTCCTGCATAAGTGAGAAACCCGGTGATGATGTTGAAGTAAGTGATCTTTTACCGGTACAAGCTGCTCCGTATATCATATTTACAGCAGCGACTTCGCTTTCAGCCTGTAAAAATACTCCATTCACATCTTTTTCCGGCATTCTTCTGGCCATATATTCCGGCAACTCACTCTGGGGAGTTATAGGATATCCGAAATATAATCTACAGCCAGCTCTTATAGCTGCTTCTGCTATCGCTTCTGTTCCTTTGACCATAACTTTTCCGCTCATTTTAGTACCCCCTTGATTACGCGCTGGTTTTTACAACTATACATACATCAGGACACATTCTGTAACAAAAGCCGCATCCTATACACTCCTGTGGTTTTACAACTTCAGAGTAATGATAGCCTTTGCTGTTATAGTTTTTTGAAAAATCCAAAACTTTTTTCGGACATACATTTATGCAGAGCCCGCAGCCCTTACATCTTTCCTGGTCAATGATTGTCAGGTTTTTATACTCCATGGGCCAATACCTCCTTTATAAAAAGTATCTGATTTGTCCTTAAATTACCATTCTGTCTTCATGAATCTTTTTATTTCGAACCTTTCGTTCAGGGTCTGAAGATCCTTTCGGTCTTCGTTAACCATAGTAAATGCAACAGGTATGTTTTTGCTCTGCGATACTCTCATTACCATCTTTTCACCAAGGGTAAGATCGCCCTGACTGGTTTGTTCTATAATGTTTGTGTTGCATATAAGATAGTTCACATTTATTCTGGCTTTTTGGGATAATCTGTCTATATGCGAGGAAATTTTTTCTTCACTGTCCGTAAACGGTCTCATGGTATTAATTACGAAATAAACAGCTGCATCAGCATTTTGCAGAAAATTATTTAGTGAGCCGATTACCATTATTCCGTCGTCATTCCCTCCCACGTCAAGAATTATCTTATAATCAGGATTGCTTATATATCCTCCCACTGCCGGTGAGATGATAGGAAGATCCGCATTAAGATAGATCTTTGGAGGAAGAATAACCTTGATATCTTTGTTTTCAAGGAACTCCGCTTTGTCTCTGGTACGAAAATAGGGACTTATGATATCTATATCGGCTATAGATACTTTATCAAAAATATTTCTCATTCTTATGGAAAAATTTATAGCAGCCTCTGTTTTTCCTGAGCCGAACATTCCAACAAAGATATGAACCTTATGATCAGTTATTCTGTTTCCCATAATCAGTATGTCCTTAATTTTTCTTCATTTCTCAGAACTCTGAGTGCAGAAAGCGCAAGAGCTCTTTCTTCGTCGCCACCTGGGAAAACATATACAGGAGCTATAAAGCTGACTCTTTCTTTTATCCACGGAACAATATACTCTTTATCGTATGCAATTCCTCCTGTAAGACCTATGGCATCAACTTCAAAGTCAAGCGCAGCTGACATTTTTCCTATCCATTTGGAGATCTGAAATGCCATCGCAGAGTATATAATCGCAGCATTATTATTACCTGATTTCATCATTCTCTGGACTTCCTGAGCATCATTAGTTCCAAGATAAGAAACAAGACCTCCCTTACCCTTGATCAGTTTTTTTACTTCGTCATAGGTATACTTCCCACTGAAACAAAGGTCTATAAGTCCTGTTAATGGGACTGTTCCAGATCTTTCCGGTGTAAACGGACCATCTCCGTCAAGAGCGTTGTTTACATCAATTACCCTGCCATCTTTATGAGCACCTACAGATATTCCTCCGCCCATATGAACTATTATAAGATGAGAGTCATCATACCTTTTCCCTATTTTCTCTGCAAGCTGACGTGCTATAGCCTTTTGATTCAGAGCATGAAATATGGATCTTCTGGAAATATCGGGATGACCGGATATTCTTGCTATATCCATCATTTCATCAACCACAACCGGATCAGCAATATATGCGTCGATCTGAACAGTTTTGGCAAGCTCGTATGCGATAAGGGCTCCTAAATTTGAAGCATGTTCGCCGTTTTTTGCAGCTTTCAAATCCAATAGCATACTTTCATTTACTTCATACACTCCACCTTCTATAGGTCTTAGCAGTCCGCCGCGCCCTATTATGGCAGAAAAACTATTTGCAGGATAACCATTCATGGAAAGAAAGCTTTCAATTACTCCCTTTCTGAACTTATACTGATCAGTTATCTTTTCAAACCCGGAAAGCTCTGCGGCACTATGCCTTACAGTCTGATTAAGTACTTCGTTTTCATCTTCATAAATGGCTAGCTTGGTAGATGTTGATCCTGGATTAATCACAAGTATTCTAAACATATGTCCCCCTTTAAGCCATAAGCACCGACAAAGCTATCGAGTTGAGCTTAGCTTCGTCAGAATCAGCTCTGGAAGTCAGGATAACCGGTTTCTTTGCTCCGAGAATTGTACTTCCGACCTTTGCTCCGGCTAGAAAGACCATTGATTTATAAAAAATATTGCCTGCGTTTATTTCTGGCATGACAATTATATCAGCATCACCTGCAACATCGCTTATTATACCTTTATGCTGTGCGGCATGTAAAGAAACGGCGTTGTCCATTGCAAACGGACCGTCAACTATACAGTCTTTTATCTGATTTCTTCTGTTCATCTGTGTTATCACCGCTGCATCCAGTGTTGCCTGCATCTTAGGATTAACTTGTTCAAGTGCAGCAACAAGAGCAACCTTAGGCATACTTACGCCTATTTTTTTAGCAACAGAAACAGCATTAACTACAGAATCAATCTTCTGTTCCAAAGTAGGCGATATAACCATACCGGCATCAGTTACTATAAGAAGCTTATGATACGCAGGAATTTCAAAAACACTTACAAGATTCATCGTACCTTTGGTCTTAAGATTATACTCATCTTTAAGAAAAACTGAAAGAAGTTCTCCTGTTGTTATCTTTCCTTTCATCGGAAGATCGGCTTGCTTGTTGGCAACAGCACTTACTGCTTCGATTACAGCTTTTTTGGAACTGTCACAGTGCCTTATCTCAAATTTGGAAATATCAATGCTATTTTCAAGTGCGATTTTTTTAATCTCATTTTCATCCCCGAAAAGTATAGCATCACAGATATTTTTGTCGTATGCCATTTCAACCGCTTTTAATACTACATCATCTCCGGCAGCGGCAACAGCAATTTTTTTCTTTTGTGCAGTATTACCGGCAAGTTTTATTAGATCCTTAAGCTCCATATCTTCACCTCTTCCATTCCATAGGCTTTTCTTCGCCATTAAGAACCCTGAGAGCACCTGACGCAAGCGCCTGCATTTCATATGAACCCGGAAAAACCATCACAAGTCCAAGTTTTGAAATACGCTTTTTGATTTTTTCCATAAAAGTCTGACTATAAGCAAGACCGCCCGTAATTACAACGGCATCAACATCACCCTTAAGAACTGTTGCCATTGCACCTATTTCCTTGCATATCTGATACGCCATGGCGTCAATAACCAGTGCGGCATTTTTATCGTTCTGTGCCATTTTAAAAGCCTCTCTCAGATCGTTGGTGCCAAGATATCCTATAAGACCGCCATTACCGACAAACCTTTTTTTAAGAGTCCTTCGATCGTATTTTCCAGAAAACGCTATCCTGGCAACATCACCTACCGGTAGCTCACCACTTCTTTCCGGACTAAACGGCCCTTCCTCATTGGCATTATTGACATCAATTATCCTGCCTTTATACTGTGCAGCTATTGATATTCCACCACCCAAATGAGCTATGATGAGGTTAGACTGCAAGTATTCTTTACCAATCTCTTCACATGCCTTACGTGCCACCATTTTTATATTAAGCGCATGTACCATGCTTTTTCTGGTTATTTCCTTCATTCCTGATACTCTAGACTCATCTATAAACTCATCTACTGAAATAGGATCGGTTATGTAAACAGGAATTTTATTTTCTGATATTTCCCACGCTATAACAGCAGCAAGATTTGAAGCATGATCTACAGGACATTCGTTCTGTAGATACTCCACCATACTCTGACTCACAGTATAGGTACCACTGCAGAGAGGGGGAAGAATCCCCCCTCTTGCCGCAATTGCAGAAAGATCCTGAATATTTATATTATTTTCTTTCATGAACTTTAATACAGAATTTTTTCTCAGTTCCCTTTGTTCCATAATGGTTTTGTACTGTGCCAGTTCACTCAGCGGGTGCTCAAGTGCTGTTTCCCGGCTGAGAATATCATCAGTAAACAAAGAAACCTTGGTTGATGTGGAACCGGGATTTATAACCAATATTTTTTTCATGTGAACTCCTCCTGTTACAGTTTTATTCCCTTAGCAGCACAGTACTTGTCTATAGTCCTTCTCAACCTTTTCATGCCTTCTACAAGCTGATCCTCGGTTGGGAGACAGAAAGAAAGCCTCATAGTATTTTTAAGAGGATTATCCACAAAGAAAGCTTCGCCAGGGATATAAAGGACTTTTTCCTTTTTTGCCATTTCAAACATTTCCATAGTATCTATCTGCTGTGGAAGCGTAAGCCATGTAAAAAGACCACCTTCGGCTCTTGTCCAGCTTGCACCTTTTATATCTCCGAGATTATCCTGCATAGCCTTCATAAATACGTCCTTTTTATGTTTATAAAGTTCAATTGTGGGTTTTATCTGTTCAAAAAGATCATAACGTTCAATAAACCTTGCTGTAAGCCTTTGGGTAACTGGAGAACAGCATAGATCGACAGCCTGCTTTGCCATGGCCATTCTTCTGATTGCCTGAGTATTTCCTATTATTACGCCTATTCTCATGCCAGGTGAAAGAATCTTTGAGAATGTATTGAGCATTATTACTCTTTCGCTGTTCATTGAGAAGATACTCGGTACTTTGGTGCCTTCAAATCTCAATGCTCCGTAAGGATCGTCTTCAAGTATTATAAAATCGTACTTTTCAGCAAGCTCAATAAGCTTTTTCCTGTTTTCAATAGGCATTGTTATTCCGGCAGGGTTATGGAAGTTGGTTACTACATACATGAATTTGAACTTGTGCAGCTCGTTTCTTTCCCTGAGTTTTATAAGTTCTGATTCCAGATACTCCGTATCTATACCTTTTTCACTCAAATTTACGCTTATAAACTTTGGATTTCTCTGTGCAAAAGCACTTGCTGCTGCAAGATAAACCGGTCTTGTAACACCGCAATAACTCTCCTCATCAAGAAATGTAAGTCCGGCAAGATAAAGAGCCTGCTGTGAACCAACTGTTATTAAAAGATTGTCATTATTTAAGCCTTTTATATTTTCATGTTCTTCAAGAAGCCTTATATACTGTTTTTTCAGTACATCGTCCCCTTCGGTTGTACCATACTGGAGAGTAAATTTATACTCTTTTGATACAACTTCGCTGGCTATTGCAGCTAGTTCTTCACGCGGAAAAGTTTCCGGATCCGGTACTCCCCCTCCGAAAGATATCATGGCGGGATCGCTTATCTTCAACAACTCTCTTATGATCGAAGATTTAATGTTCTTGGATGTTGTTGAGAGCTTACTCTCTATGTTCATACTTACACCTCCGTTATCTATTAAAATCTTTTACTTTACATCTATTAAAATCTTTTATTTTTGGGTCTTATCTGCTTTCATTATCTTATATAATTCAATTCCCTACTATATTTTATTATCAATACCTATATTTTCCAAAATGATTTTTAGATGTATATGCTTGATTATCCTCAAATAACTTCCAATATCTGCGATTATAAACAATATGAAAAAAATTTCATGAAATCTATTTCATACAGTTTCTACTCTTCTTTATACAAGCAGTTTACAAAAAAATGTCCTTTTACCTTTATGATTTGAAATAATTGTCTGCTTTAGTATATAATATAAGTAAGTGTCGTTAAAAAAGCAAACAGACAGGAGGACTCAACATGTGGGAAAACGTTAAAAAAACCGACAGTGAAATTTTCGGAGTGATCGAAAAGGAGCTGAAAAGGCAGGAATACGGTCTTGAGCTGATAGCTTCGGAAAATTTTGCCTCTAAAGCTGTAATGGAAGCTATGGGCAGTATTCTTACTAACAAATATGCTGAAGGATATCCCAAGAAAAGATATTACGGCGGATGTATATTTGTTGATGAGATAGAAACAATTGCACGCGAAAGAGCAAAAAAACTTTTTAATGTAAAATATGCCAATGTCCAGCCTCATTCGGGTTCACAGGCAAATATGGGAGCCTATTTTTCAGTAATCAACCCAGGTGATACCGTAATGGGAATGTCTCTTAGCAACGGCGGACATCTTACTCACGGCGCCCCGGTAAACTTTTCAGGTAAATTATATAATTTCGTTTCCTATGGTGTTTCAATTGAAACAGAGATGATTGATTACAATGAAGTAGAAAAATTGGCTAAAGAACATAAGCCAAAGCTAATTGTAGCAGGCGGCAGTGCTTACGGAAGAATTATCGATTTTAAAAAGTTCAGGGAAATTGCCGACATGGTAGGAGCCAAGTTTATGGTAGACATGGCTCATTTTGCCGGTCTTGTCGCAGCTGGAATATATCCAAATCCTTGCGAATATGCTGATATTGTCACATCTACCACCCACAAGACTCTGAGGGGGCCAAGAGGCGGTATAATTCTTACCAACAGCGAGGATCTCTATAAAGAGATTAACAAAGCCATATTCCCAGGCATTCAGGGCGGTCCGCTCATGCATGTAATAGCAGCAAAAGCTGTTGCGTTTAAAG
>ERZ795044.775-NODE-775-length-29921-cov-6.025112_pt1 | contig 29921 bp, 24 predicted proteins | sample MGYA00375128_ERZ795044 | MGnify/ENA primary metagenome ERZ795044 (study PRJEB30173, sample SAMN05720213) | anaerobic digester metagenome | isolation source: active sludge of municipal wastewater-treating anaerobic digesters | place: USA | collected 2014-12-22 ...
CCGTAGGGGACGGGGACGTTCGTTTTGGAGGTCATTTCGCCGAGGGAGGAGGATTTGCCGCCGACAATCGATACATCTTTTCGTTCCAGCTCGTCAAACCAGAGCAGGAACTGATTTTCCTTTTCCATCTTTTCACCCCGTTTACTTAATATTACTCATTCAGTATAACCTTTTTTCCAAAAATGCGCAAGCAAATGTACGAAATTTTGTGAAACTGTTGAAAAAACAAGGGACATTTTACAAAAACCGGCTGCTTTTCCACGCCTTGGGCGTCGGAACGGAGAAGAAGACATACGGCTGCTTTTTTCCATGAGACACCCCCCGTCGAACCTATTTTTTATCCACGGATCCGGTTGGGGATCCGCGGCGTTTCCATGAATCATTTTATTTTTCTGGCTTCCAGATAATACCGCTTTTCAAAAGGATGTCCCATCGCGAAGCTTTTGCGGACAAAACGGCCGTTCTTCCGCACCACGTCGAAGAGGCTCTCCTTGTCGAACGTCTCGTAGGTGAAGGCGAGGCTGCGCGGGGCTTCGCCGAGTTCCCGGCAGGTCGCCGCGTCGTGCACATATTCGAGCCGCGCCTCGGGGTGGGATTCGAGCCACCGGTCAAGGATCGGCTGCAGCGCCTGCAAATCCGGCAGGGCCGAAGGGTCAAGCCCCATCTCGGCGAGCGCCGCGCCGGGGTCGACGTTCGTCAGGAGCCGGTTCATGCCCTCGTAGGGCATCGCCGGGTCGTGGAGGTTGATGATCTCGGCGAGCGCGTAGCGGGCCGAGTGAGTTTCCCGATCGGCGGGGGAGAGCGTGGGTTTCAGCGCCTCCCAGTAGGTTTTCGCGGCGGCGAAGGAGTGGTTGCCGTCGCCCATGGCGAAGAGGAAGCCGTCGCCGCTCCGGTCGCGGAGCGTCTCGAGGGCACGGGCCACCCGGTCAAGGAGGTCCGGCGCGTCGACGCGGTAGCCGGCGAGATGTCCGCCGCCCTCCATCAGATCGAAGTCGTAGAGGAGCGGCAGATTTTCGATTTCCGCGTCGAGCATGCTCATCAGCAGGTTCTCACGGTCGTCGATGAGCACGAGCACGTGCGGCAGCTCGAGCGGGGACTGCCTCCGAATCTCCACGCGCGGCGGGACCCGGCCGATGTCGGTCTCCTCGGTTGCGCGGATCAGGAGCTTGGAGTCCGGGTTAAAATCGTACTGCTCCATGTCGAAGGCGGCGACAAGGCCCCGGCGCTCGCCATCCGGCGTCTTTCTGCGGCAAAAGACCATCGTCTCGCCCTTATTTTCGAGCGTGCCGTCGAAAAGGTAGCGCTCCATCGCCTCGGCGCGCGCCGCGTAATCATGGTCCCCGCGAAGCAGAAAGGCCTCCGGCAGGACCATATGGAGCGCCGACGGCGCGTCCCCGACAAATTCCCGCACGCGGTCCCAGTATTCGGGCTGGGCCGCGTACTGGTCGCAGGCGAGCACCGCGTATTTTTGGTAATCCACCGCGCGGCCCGGCAAAAAGATCTCCGGGACTTTGATGCCGAGGGCCGCAAACCGCTCCTGCAAATTCATAGTTTCCTCCAAAAATCCTTGAAAAACGCAGCGGCCCGTCTCCGGACCGCTGTGTTTTTGGGATGAACGTTAAATGACCCGGACGCGCTTGACGTTTTCGAGCGCCGCAAGCTCGCCGGAGAGGGAATCCGGGAAATCCGTGTTGAAATCCAGAAGGGTGTACGCGATCCCCCCGAGGGACTTGTTGACCAGATTTTCGATATTAAGGCCGGCCGCGGCGATCTTTTCGGTGATCATGCCGAGCATGCCGGGCACGTTGCTGTGGATCAGGGTGACGCGGGCCCCGGCCGCTCTGGGGAAGCTGACCGCCGGGAGATTCACGGAGTTCGTGATGTTGCCGTTCTCGAGGTAGTCGATGATCTCCTTTGCGCCCATGACCGCGCAGTTTTCGTCGGCCTCCGGCGTCCCGGCCCCAAGGTGCGGGGTGCTGAAGACGTTGTCGAGCCGGAGCTGCGCTTTGGTCGGGAAGTCGGTCGCGAAGGCCTTGACTTTTCCGCTGACGAGCGCCGCGTTGACCGCCTCCTCGTTGAGGATCGGGCCGCGGGCGTAGTTGATGAGGTAGACGCCGGGCTTCATCATGTCGAGCTGTGCGGCGCCGATGTAGTCGCGGGTCTCGTCGTCGAGCGGCACATGCACGGTGATATAGTCGCAGGTCTTATAGATCTCCGTCACGTCGTCGGTGAAGCTCAGGTACGCGCGGAGCTCCTTTTTGCGGGCCGGCAGCAGGTAGGGGTCGTAGCCGATCACGTCCATGCCGAGATCGGAGCAGACCTTCGCCATCCGGGAGCCGATCGCGCCGACGCCGATGACGCCGATGCGCTTGCCCATGATCTCCGGCCCGCGGAAGACCTCCTTGCCTTTTTCGACCTCTTTGCCCGGCTCGCTGTCGCTGTCCTTGAGCGTCTTGACCCAAGAGGAGGCGGCCACCACGTTGCGGGTGATGGCGACCATCGCCGAGATCACAAGCTCCTTCACGGCGTTGGCGTTGCCGCCGGGCGTGTTGAAGACGACGATGCCGTTTTCGGTGCAGCGGTCGACCGGGATGGTGTTGACGCCCGCGCCGACGCGGACGATGGCCTTGAGCTTGTCGCCGAAGACGAGGTCGTGCAGCGGGGCGGAGTGGACCATGATCGCGTCCGGGTTGTCGAGCACGTCGGTGACGGCGAATTTCTTTTTGTCATAAAGATCAAGGCCCGCCTGGCCGATTTTGTTATAAGTATGTACGATATACATTTCCATGATCTCCTTCTATCGAATTATGTGGCCTCTTTCTCGCGGGGAGGCGGGGGCGGGATATGGCAGAAGGGGGTTACAAAACTTGTTTTTCAAAGCCGCGCATACAGTCCGCGAGCATCTCCACGCCCTCGGCGGGCATGGCGTTATAGATCGAGGCTCGGAAGCCGCCGACGTCGCGGTGGCCTTTGAGGTTGACAAGGCCCCGCTCCTGTGCCATGCGGAGAAAATCGGCGGAGAGCTTCTCGTCGGGCAGCGTGAAGGTGACGTTCATGTCGGAACGGAATTCCCTCGCGGCGACCGGATGAAAGAGCTTCGACTCGTCGAGCGCGGAATAGAGGACGGCGGCTTTGGCGGCGTTGCGCTCCTCGAGGGCGGCGACGCCGCCCTGATCGAGCGCCCACTGGAACACCAGCCCGGCGACGTAGATCGCAAAAGCCGGCGGCGTGTTGTACATGGAGCCCGTCTCTGCCATAATTTTATATTGCAGCATGGATGGGACGACGGGGTCGACCTCATCCGGGATTGCCGATTTTTTGATAATCACGATCGTGACGCCGGCCGGGCCCATATTTTTCTGGGCGCCCGCGTAGATCAGCGCGTATTTCTCCACGTCGATCACGCGGCCGAGGATCGCGGAGGACCAGTCCGCCACCAGCGGGACGCCGTTTGTCTCGGGCTCCGTCCGGTAGGCGGTGCCGTAGATGGTATTGTTCCCGGTGATGTGCAGGTAGGCCGCGTCCGGGGAGAGCATCTCGGGCGTCAGATCGGGGATCGCGGTGTAATGAGACAACGAGCCGTCGGAAACGGCATTGGCACAACACCACCTTTTCGCCTCGGCGAAGGCTTTTTTTGCGAAGATCCCGGTGACGGCGTAATCCGCGGTCTGGCCGCGTTTCGCGAGGTTCATCGGGACCATGGAGAACTGTAAGGAGGCGCCCCCCTGTAAAAAAAGCACCGCGTAGTCCTCCGGGATCCGCATCAGCTTCCGCAGAGATTCTTCCGCGCGGCCGATGATCGCCTCATAGGGGCGGGATCGGTGGCTCATCTCCATGACGCTGCATCCGGCGCCGGGATAGCAGACCAGATCCCGCTGCGCCTGCTCAAGCACAGGCAGCGGCAGCATCGACGGCCCTGCGGAGAAATTGTACACCCGATCCATCCGATTCACTCCTTTGAAAACGATTTCTGCACGGGAAGAAAGTAATGTATTTTTCATTTTAGCATATCACGGGAAATAATCAAGGCTTTTTGAATAAGACGAATAAAAGAATTTCATAATTCACGTCAAAATAGCGGGAATTCCGTCCTTTTTGGAATCAAAATGTCTGAAAAGATGCAAGGAGATGCAAAGAGGCGTTTTTTTGCGTCAAAAAAGAAACCGGAAAAGGCGGGGGAAAGGCCCCGCCGGATCAAAAACCCCCTCCGGGCCGGAGCCGGGAGGGGGGAGTCGGCGCGCGGGGAAGGCTCAGCCGTGCTCGCCCGCGTCGAGGTATTCCGAGGAGGCCCAGCCGACCGTCTCGCCGTAGGCGACGTAGCTCCAGCCGTCCTGCTCCCGAAACAGGATGACCTTGGCGTTTTCCGGGATGACGGCGAGCTTCTCATAGTCCGCGCCGGGGCCGGAGCGGAGGTTGAGGCCGCCCTCGGCGGTGCAGGCGGCGGGGAAGGCGCCCTTCCAGATCTGGAGGGCGTGGGATTTCCCGGAGCGGAGATTCATCGCGAGGTGCGTGCCGCCGTAAGCGCCGCCGTCGGGATAATAGAGAAAATAAACGATCCCGTCGGTGAAGTTTTGAAAATCGAGGTACCAGCCCTCCTCCGAGGCGTGGAGGCCGGTGGAGAGGTTCGTGACGACGCTCCCGTCGTCCCGGAAGGTGCAAAAATAGAGGATCTGTTCCTCCAAATTGATATAGGGGAGGACATGCAGGACCGGGTCCTTTTTATCGGTCAGCGTCAGCGACAGGTTGGGAATATAGACGCCGCCGTCGGAGAGGCCTTTTCCGTTTCCGCCGAGGACCGCGGCCGGCTCCCACGGGGTTTCGGTTTCGGTATGATAGAGGAACATTTCATCGGCTTCCCCGCTGATCATCGCGAAACAGCCCGCGTTCAGCATAAAAAACTGCGGGGAATAAATTCGGCTTCCCCCGTACGCGAGCGGATGCAGCTCCTCCGCGGAGACGTCGTAATAAGCGACATCGATCCGGTCGTCCCAGTCGTTGTCGCGGTAGAGGTAAACGATGCGGTCGTCGGGGACGCCGTTCAGTCCGTAGGTTTTCAGCTTTTCGACGTAAAAAATCGTGTGCCCGAACCCTTCGGGGATCTCGCGCACCGGGATGATCTCGTTTCGCAGCCAAAAATCCAAGAGCAGCGTGCGCCCGGTTTCGGAATTCACAAGGCTGGGGTAGAAGTCGGTTTCGAGACGAAAGACGCTCTGCGCCCGCGCGTAGTCCTCCTCGGTGCCGAAGCGAAGCTCGGATTCCCAGCCGTGGCAATGATAGATCAGCGGGCTCTTTTGTGGATAAAATTTACCGTCGACGCCGGAGGTCACGATGTATTCGTCGATGCAGACGAAGGCCGCGCGGTCGCAGGCGCCGGATTGCTCGGTTCCGAGCACGACAAAGCGGTAGGGCATCCACTGGTCGCGCCACGAGTAGGTGTAGGGGTCGTATGTCCCGGTCCGGTAGAGGTAGCGGTCCTCCTCATAAAGGACCCGCCAGTCCGTGATCCCGGGGAACGTCTGATCCAAATAGTCGAGGCAGGCTTTCATTTTGAGGAACGGGGTGACCGCCTCGGCGGGCTTCTCCGTGTCCGGCGCGCCGTTTGTGACCCAGCGGTCGAAATCCTCGCTGGAGATCGCGGGGAAAAAGCCGTTCTCATCCGGCCCGGTCACCTCGGGGGGAAGGTCCGCCCCGGAGGGGGACTCCGCCTCGGAGGAGGTTTCCGCTCCGGAGGGGATCCCCGGCCCGGCCTCTTCCGTCCGCGCGCACCCGCTAAATAGAACCGCGAGCGCCAAAATCCATGCGAAAATTCGTCTCATATCATACCTCCGTCGGACGCGCCGTCTTTTCTTCCAAACTCATTCTACCTTTTATTAGTAATGAATTCAACCCAAAAAGATGCCTCCGGGCGGGTCGCCGCCGGAGGCATCTTTTTGAGAATCATAATACGCAGCTCAGGAAGTCCTTGGTGCGCTGCTCTTTGGGGTGGAGGATGATCTCCCTTGGAGGCCCCTCCTCCACGATGCGCCCGTCGGACATGAAGATGACCCGGTCCGCGACGTCGCGGGCGAAGCCCATCTCGTGCGTGACGACGATCATGGTCATGCCGCCCTCCGCGAGCTCCCGCATGACCGCCAGCACCTCGCCGACCATCTCCGGGTCGAGGGCCGAGGTCGGCTCGTCGAAGAGCATGATCGCGGGATTCATCGCGAGCGCGCGGGCGATCGCGACGCGCTGCTGCTGCCCACCCGAGAGCTGCCGCGGGTAGACGTCCGCTTTATCGCGCAGGCCCACGCGGTCCAGAAGCTCCAGCGCCCGTCTTTTTGCCTCCTCCTTGGTCATCTTTTTGAGATCGACCGGGGCCATCATGATGTTCTCCGTCACGGAGAGGTGGGGGAAGAGGTTGAACTGCTGGAACACCATGCCGATGTTTTCGCGGATCTTGTTGATGTCGATCCCTTTTTCGGAGATCTGGCGGCCGTTGATCTCGATCTCGCCGGAGGTCGGCTCCTCGAGGCGGTTGAGGCAGCGCAGAAACGTGGATTTCCCGGACCCGGACGGGCCGATCATGCAGACGACCTCGCCCTCCTCGACGTCGAGATCGAGGCCCTCGAGCACCGAGAGGCTGCCGAAGCTTTTATATAAGTTTCGGACTTTAACTTTTCGTGCCACAGTCGAGCCTCCTTTCGATCCGGTTCATGAGGTACGAGAGGGCCGCGATCACCAGCAAGTAGACGCAGCCGACCAGTATGTAGGTTTCAAAACTCTTGAAGGAGTAGCCCACGTAGATTTTCCCCTGATAAAACAGCTCGTTGAGCCCGATGACCTGCGCGAGCGAGGAGTCCTTGAGCGTGATGATGAACTGGTTGCCGAGGGAGGGGATGCAGATCCGGATCGCCTGCGGCAGGATCACCTTGCGCATGGCGTGGCCCTTGGGCAGGCCGAGGCTGCGCGCGGCCTCCATCTGGCCGACGTCGACCGCCTGAATGCCCCCGCGGAAGATCTCGCTCAGATAGGCGCCGGCGTTCAGCGCGAGCGTGGCGATCGCGGCGATGGTGATGCCGATGTTAAATTCCGGGATCCAGATCTTCACGAGCTGGGGAAACCCGTACTTCACGATAAAAAGCTGCACGATGAATGGCGTTCCGCGAATGACCCAAACATACGCCTTGGAGAGCCACTTCAGAAAGAAGATCTTCGACATCCCCATCAGGCAGGACGCGAGCCCCAGAAAAAAGGCGATGAAAAGGGCGATTGCGGAGACTTTCAACGTCATGGCGAGGCCTTCGAGCAGCATCGGCCAGATGTCGAGAAACACGCCATAAAAGTCCATAATTCAACAACCCCAATACCTTGATTTCCCATATAAAGAGAATGCGGATAAGGACTTACCCGCATTCTGAAAAACATGGAATTTTGTTTTACTGAAAAACGATCAGCCCTCGGAGATATATTTGTCGAGGATCTCCTGATATTTGCCGTTCTCGATGATGTTGGCGAGCCCGTCGTTAAACATCTGGAGCAGCTCGGCGTTCTGGCCCTTGAGCACGGCGAAACCGTAGGAGGAGCCCTGCACCATGTCGCCCACCATCTTGAGCCCGTTGCCTTGGCTGATGCCGTAGCCCATGACCGGGTAATCCTCGACGCAGGCGTCGGCGTCTCCGGTCTTGACGGCCTCGTACATGTAGGCGGAGTCGTCGTAATAGACGAGCGTCAGGCTGTACTGATCCTTGATGGACTCCGCGAAGGAGGCGCCCTCGGTGCCGTTTTTGACGGCGACGGAGAGGCCCGCGAGATCCTCGTAGGAGGCGATGGCGGAATCGGCCTTGACCGCGACGACCACGCCGCTGTCATAGTAGGCGGTGGAGAAATCGTAGGTCTCCTTGCGCACGTCGGTGATGCTCATTCCGGCGATCATGCCGTCGACCTCGCCGGCTTGCAGCGCGGTGAGGGAGGCGTCGAATCCAAGCGACTGGAGCTCATACGCAAACCCCTGATCTTCGGCCACCGCGGCCAGAATGTCGACGTCGACGCCGACAAAATTGCCGGAGCCGTCGGTGAACTCAAACGGGGCGAAGGTGGTGTCGGTGGCGATCAGGTATTTTTCGTTCGCAGGCTGTCGTCCGCACCCCGAAATGCAGGCAACGAGCATCAGGACCCCCAAGAAAAGGGAAACAAAGCGCAAAGATTTTCTCATGCGAATGACCTCCTCCTTAAAAGAATCCACACGGGATTCAAATTTTCTACATTATAACACCATGCATTTTGAAAGTAAAGAGCAAACCGGGAATTCATGAATTTCATTTTCTTCTAAACTGCAAGAATGTCGCCGCAGAGAGAAGAGCGGGCGGTAAAACGCCGCCAATCTCCGGCACTTTATACAAAACGGGCGTCCGTCATGAATTTAAATGACAAGGATCATGCAGGTCCGGGCGTAGACGGCCGCAGCTTTTTAGACATTATTAGTATAATAATTACAAAATTTGCGCAAAAATCAGAGGCCGCCTCATCCGGAAAAAGAAAGCGCGTTCCCCATTCTCGGGAAACGCGCCTCGGGCGGCGGGGTTATTCGCAGGGGACGATCTTCACCGGATATTCGCCGGTGACCGGGTCCCGGTCGGCGTAATCGACGAGCGCGGCGCACGGCTCGGAGAAGAGCAGCGCGAACTGCCGCCGGACGCCGTCTTTTCGCTCAAGCCCCGGCCGCAGCTCGACCGCGCGGAGGATCTTCTTGAGATCCGGGTCCCTCTTTTTCAAGAAGTCCGGCAGTTTCGCGCCGGAGACCGCGGCGAGCCGGTCGATCAGCATGGCGTCCTTCAGGCGGTCGGGGTCCGTCCCGGGCAGGCCGGAAAAATGGGCGTAGGCGAGCTCGGTGAAATCGTCGAGCGGGATGTTCGCGAGCCCATGGCCGGCCGCCTCCTCGCCAAACCAGCGGAAGAGGCCGTAGGCGTCCATCTCGTCCGCCTCGGCGAGCAGGTATTCGACGGTCCTGCGAAACCGCCCGCTGTTGTAGAGGCGCTCCAAGGCGTCCTCGGTCCGGCGCAGGCTTTGCAGCGCCCGCTCGGACATCCACGGCGTCTCGATCACCTCGTAGGGCGGGCGCTTGTCGAAGCGGCAGGGGTAATCGACCGGGTTTTCGCGCATCGGCGCGCCGTGGAGCAGCTTTAAGAAGCCGAGCTGCAACATATCGGGCCGCAGAGCGAACGCGCGGTTGAAGCTGTCGATGAAGGAGGCCGTGTCCTCGTAGGGGAGCCCCGCGATCAGGTCGATGTGGACGTGGATGTTGCGCGGCGCGAGCAGGGCGAGGATGTTCTCCTTTAATTTCTCGAGGTCGGTCCTCCGCGTCACGGCGGAGAGCGTCTGGCGGTTGAAGGACTGCAAGCCGATCTCGAGCTGGATGGAGCCCTTCGGCGCGGCGCCGAGCAGCGCGATCGCCTCGTCGTCCAAGAGGTCGCCGGCGATCTCAAAGTGGAAGCAGACGCCACGCGGGATGCCGACGCCCTGCTGCTCGATCACGAAGCACCAGAGTTCCATCGCGCGGGCCTTGTTGGCGTTAAAGGTGCGGTCCACAAGCTTAACGGTCTGCGCACCGCTGTTCGCGAGAAACAGGATCTCGCGTTTCGCGCGGGCGACGGGGAAGAAGCGGACGCCGCCGCACCTGCCGGAGAGACAAAACGCGCAGGAGAACGGGCACCCGCGGCTCGTCTCGAGGTAGGCGATGCGCCCGTCGAGGGCGCGCAGGTATTCCTCCGAATAGGGGCAGGGCGGCTCCGTCTCCGGGAGAAACGGGGCGGCCTCGATCACGGATCCCCCCTTGCGGCGACACAGGCCGGGGATGCCCTCGGGCTCGCTGCCGCGCGAGAGCGCCTCCGCGAGCTTCGCGAACGGCAGCTCGCCCTCCCCGGACAACACATAGTCGATCCACGGGCAGGATTTGAGCAGCTCCGCCGCGCGGTAGGAGACCTCCGGCCCGCCGAGCGCGAACTTCGCCGCCGGGAAGCGGCGCCTCAGCTCCGGCCCGATTTCCATGATCTTCGTGATATTCCAGATGTAGCAGGAGAAACCGAGCAGATCCGGCATCTCCGCCGATAGGCGGTCAAGGATAACCTCGTCGCTCTCGTTGATCGTGCCCTCGACGACGCGGCAGGAGACCGCGTCCCCGCAGCTCTCCCGGACGGCTGCGGCGAGATACCACGCCGCGAGCGAGGAGTGGATGAATTTTGAGTTGAGCGAGCAGACCGCCGCCCGGTAGTTTGATTCCATAAAGCGCCTCCAAATTACAGGCTTCTTGAAACATACCATAAATTTTGATATAATTCAATCTATCCGAGACGCCCGCCGCCGCCGCGGTCGTTGTCTCGCGCGGGAAAAGAAAAAATGGATGGGACTGAAGCGTTTGCATATGGAAAACACCGATAAGTTTTACCACATGACCCACGATCCCGTGGAGAAGCTGGTCGCGAGGCTCGCCGTCCCCACCATTCTCACCATGCTGGTCACGAACCTCTACAACATGGCGGACACCTTTTTTGTGGGAAAGATCGGTACCAGCGCGACCGGCGCGGTCGGAATCGCGTATTCGTTTCAGGCGCTCGTGCAGGCCATCGGCTTCTTTTTCGGCCAAGGCGCCGGGAACTATATCTCCCGGAAGCTTGGCGAGCAGGACCGGGAGGAGGCCTCCCATATGGCGTCCACGGGCTTTTTTCTCTCCTTTGGGTTCGGCGTCGCGCTCGCCGTTTTGGGCGTCGTGTTCCTTGAGCCGCTGGCGGTGCTGCTCGGCTCGACGGAGACGATCCTCCCTTACGCGAAGGACTATCTGCGGTATATCCTCTACGGCGTGCCGTTTATGGCGTCCTCCTTGGTGCTCAACAACGAGCTCCGGTTTCAGGGCAGCGCCGTCTACGCGATGGCGGGCATGGTCTCCGGCGCGGCGCTCAACGTGGGCCTCGACCCGCTGTTTATTTTTACGTTTCATATGGGCACCGGGGGCGCGGCGCTCGCCACGACCCTGAGCCAGATCGTCAGCTTTTCGATTTTGCTTGTCGGCTGCACGCGCGGCGGCAATCTCCGTGTCCGTCTCCGGGACGTCCGCCTGAAAGGGCGCTACTTTGCCGAAATTGTCCGCGGCGGCCTGCCGTCCTTCTGCCGTCAGGCGCTCGCCGCCACCGCGACCGCCGCGCTCAACACCTCCGCGGGCCTCTACGGCGACGCGGCGGTCGCGGCCATGTCCGTCGTGACCAAGGTGATGGGCTTCGCTTTGGCCTCCGTCCTCGGCTTCGGTCAGGGGTTTCAGCCGGTCTGCGGCTTCAATTACGGGGCGGGGCTTTATAAGCGGGTCCGCAGGGCCTTCTGGTTCTGCGTCAAGGTCAGCGCGGGCGTGCTGGCCGTCCTCTCCATGGCCGGCGTGCTCTTTGCCCCGCAGATCATCGGGCTGTTTCGGGACGACCCGGCGGTGATCGCCTTTGGGGCGCGGGCGCTGCGGTTTCAGTGCGCGACCTTTACGCTGATTTCATGGGTGGTGATCTGCAACATGCTGTTACAGAATATCGGCCGGGCGGTGGAGGCGACCTTCCTCGCCCTCGCGCGGCAAGGGCTTTTCTTCATCCCGGTGATCCTCATCATGCCGGGCCTTTTCGGGGAGAGCGGCATTCAGGTCAGCCAGTCGATCGCCGACGTGATCACATTTTGCTGCTCGCTGCCGATGGGGCTCGCGGTGCTCAAAAGCTTAAAAGGCGGCGGAAAAGATGGCTGAACTCTATGTCGCGGATATCCGGCAGCTCGTCCCTTACGGCCCCGCGGTCTATGAAAGACTCCCGGAGAGCAGGAGGGAAAAGACGCTCCGCATCCGGGGGCAGGAGGAGCGGCTCCGATCCGCCGCGGCCGGGCTGCTGCTCCGGTTCGTCTTCGGCGAGGCGCGGGCGGAGGCCCTGCTTCAAAATGAGCACGGGAAACCGTTCTTTGAGCACGGGCCGGAATTCTGCCTTTCCCACAGCGGATTTTACGCCGTTTTGGCGGCGGGGGAGGCCCCGCTCGGGGTCGACCTCGAGGCTCCCGCGGCCTATCGCAGCCGGATCGCCATGCGGTGCTTCACCCCGGAGGAGCGGGTATTCGCCGAATCGCGCGAAAACGGGTTTTGCCTCGTCTGGACAAAAAAAGAAGCCGTCATGAAGGCCGCCGGCGTAGGCTTTGCGCTGTCCCCGGCGTCGTTTAGCGTGCTCGAAAACCCCTGCGCGGCCGGCGGGAGCCGGTATCATCTGGCCGGGGCGGAATACGACGGCTACGCCGTGGCGCTCGCCTCCAAGGAGGAGATTGGGGAGATCCGTTTTCGCCTGATCTCGGCGGAGGAGCTGCTTCGGGGGGGATAGGGTAGGGGACGCGGCCTCGCACAACCGGCGGGGCGTTCCTTTTTCGCCCGGTGTCCGCGGAGGAGCTGCTTCGGGGGGAATAGGGCAGGGGACGCGACCTCGCACAACCGGCGGGGCGTTCCTTTTGCCGATCATAGAGAGAAAAAGCGGCCGCGGGGCATTCTGTCCCGCGGCTGTCTTTCTATGCCCGCCTCAGGAATCCGCCGCGCCGCCGACGGTGAAGACCCACTGGCTGCTCCCGGTGTAATCCGGGCAATCCGGGGTGACCGCGATCGTCAGGCAATAGACGCCCACATCCGTGGGGAGAATATCGGCGACGCCGCCCTCCGAAAGCAGGATGGTTTCAGCGTAGCGCTCGGAGGGGACGTCCACAATCGTGAGCTGGACGTACTTGCCGCCGATCTCCGCCTTGTTGCCGTCCGCGCCGGTCGCGCCATGATAAACGATGCTCACCGGGTCGCCGGAGGGGATCGTATCATCCTCGTTGATATGGAAGGTGAGCACGCTTTTCCCGGACGCGTCGGCCAAGTCGCCGACACCGCTGAAGCTATGGACGGCGGACGTGATCGTGAAGTCCGCGGAGGGTTCTCCGACCCCGCCGAACGGGTTTCCGCCGGGCCGGGCCGGAAACTGCCCGCCCTCCGGCGGGTCGGGGATCTCCCAATTTTCCGGAGCCGGGGATGTCTCGCCGGAGGCGGCGCTCTCCCCGCCGGGTTGGGCCGGAAGGGCGCCGCCGAGGCTGCCCTCCGCGAGCTTGGGCGTCTCTCCGTCCTGCGGAATCTGCGCGTCGAATCCCTGCGGAGGCTCCTGCGAATCGAAGCCGCCTCCCGGCATTTGGTCGCCCGGACGCATGCCGCCGTCCCCGGCCGCGCGTCCGCTGAGGTTCCCGGTGTACTGCTGCCGGACGCCGTTTGCGTAGACGTGATAGGTCGTGTCCTCCGCGAGGTCGGCCGAGCTGAAAGTGAAGCTCTGGAAGGCCTTTTCCACGGCCGTATCGAGCAGCACGCCGCCGTTTTCGTCCTCGATGCGGACGGTCGTCCCGGCCTTCTGCGTGGAGGCGAAGCTCAGTTCCATATAGGGCTGGGCGGAATCCGCGCCCACCGCGTCGTTGCGGCTGCCGGAGGCGATCACGACGCCGCCGTTGATGAGGATCTTGCCTTCCGCGTCGATGCCGCCGTCGCCGGTGCGCGGGTTCGCCATCGCGACGATCGTCCCGCCGTTGATAATAAGATCGCCGTTGGAGTCGATGCCGTCGCCCTCGGAGCCCTGCCCGGCGTTGATCGTCAGGGAGCCGCCGTTGACCGTGCAGACCGACACGTCGTCCTCGTTGGCGTTGATGCCGTCGTCCATCGAGGAGATGTCGATCGCGCCGCCGTTGATCGTCAGGTGCAGTTCGCTGCCGAGGCCCTCGTTGTCGGCGTCGATCGCAAGGGAGCCGCCACCGTCGATGGACATGGACATCCTGCTGTAAAACGCGCCGTCGAATTTATAGAGCTTCTCGTCGGTGCCCTCTTTGTAGATTTTTGCGACGTGGGAGCCGGTGATCGTGTTTTCGCTGCCGTCGGCGAGAATCACCTGCGCGCCGGCCGTCTCCGTGCTCTCGGTTTCATATATATTATAGAAAAGGACGGCGGGCGCGACCGTGCAGGTGACGTTTGCGCCGTCGAGGATCAGCCGCACGACCGCGTTGGCGTCCTTTTCGGCGTTCTCGCCGAGGTCCACGGCGATCTGGCCATGGGAGAGCGTGCCGGAGAGGCGGTAGCTGCCCGGCTCCGTGATCGTGAGCACGGTGTGCTCCGCGGCCTCCTCGGCGGTGTGCCCGTCGGACTCGCCGCCCTCGCCGTAAGCCGCGTCATGGCCGGCCTCGTAATAGACGATCGGCGCGCCCGCGTAGACCGCGTCCTCCGGGTCCGTGGAGACCGCGTTCCCGTCTACCGTGACGCCGTCGTCGCTGAGGAGGATTTGCACGGCGTCGGCGTAGGCGTCGGCCGCGCCGGAGGGCTCGCCGCCCGCGGAACCGGCCTCCTCCCCGGAGGAACATCCGGCAAACAGGGCCGCCGTCATGCAAAAAACCAGCAAAACAGAAAGAAGTTTTTTCATAAAATGCCTCCTTTTTGAAATTAAGGGTAATATACAATAGATTTATTTCAAGGATAAGGCCGGATTGTTAAGATTTTTTGAGCGAAGCGGAGAAAATCCCGCGGCGGCAAAATTCTATTTGACAGAAACCGGAATCTGTTTGATAATATTATTATAATTTAAAGTAGCCGGGGGTTTTGGCCGATGAAGGATGAGAGAGAATTTCCCCGCGCGGTCGTGACAAAAAAGGCGGAGGCCTCCGTTTTGGAGGGCCATCCGTGGATCTACGACACGGAAGTGCTGTCCGTAAGTGACGGTTTCGTGAACGGGGGGCTCGTGGACGCGGTGACGGAGAAGGGCCGCTACCTCGGCACCGGCTTTCTCAGCGTGGAGAGCAAGATCCGTATCCGCCTGATCTCCCGCAACGCCAACGACCGCTTCGACGAGGCCTTCTTCCGCAGGAGAATCCGGTACGCGTGGGAGTACCGCAAGGCCGTCATGGGCGGGGATACGGACTGCTGCCGGGTTATCTTCGGCGAGGCGGATCAGTTCCCGGGCCTGACGGTGGACCGGTTCCATGACATCCTCGTCGCGCAGACGCTCTCGGTCGGCATCGAGCGGCTCAAGCCCACGCTCTTCCCGCTGATCTACGACGTCCTCGAGGAGGATGGGGAACGGATCTCCGGCCTCTACGAGCGCAACGACGTCGCGCTGCGGCGGCTCGAGGGGCTTGAGGAGAACAAGGGCTGGTTCCCGCTTCCGGGCGTCGCGAACCCGCGGGAGACGGTCGCCACCGTCACGGAGAACGGCATCGAGTATCTCGTCGATTTTGAAAACGGCCAGAAGACCGGCTTTTTTCTCGATCAAAAATACAACTGCCTCGCCGTCTCGAGGCTTTCGAAGGGCAGGCGCGTGCTCGACTGCTTCACCCACACCGGCTCCTTCGCCCTCAACGCGGCGAAAGGGGGAGCCGCCTACGTCAAGGCGGTCGACATCTCGGAGGCCGCGCTCGGGACGGCGCGGGAAAACGCGAAGCGCAACGGGCTCTCGGACCGGGTCGATTTTGTGGCGGCGGACGTGTTCGACCTCCTGCCCTCGCTCGAAAATTCGGCGGAGAGCTACGACTTTATTATTCTTGACCCGCCGGCCTTCACCAAATCGAGAAAAACCGTCGCCGGGGCCGAGCGCGGATATAAAGAGATCAATTACCGGGCGATGAAGCTGCTGCCGCGAGGCGGATACCTCGCGACCTGCTCCTGCTCCCACTTCATGCCGGATGAGCTGTTTGTCAGGATGCTGCGCTCGGCCGCGAGGGACGCCGCGGTGAGCCTGCGCCAGATCGAGGCCCGCCAGCAGGCGCCCGATCACCCGATATTATGGAACGTCCCGGAGACCGACTACCTGAAATTTTACCTGTTTCAGATCGTCTGAGCCGGAAGAAAGGATCCCTCATGGCAAAATACAGACTCACAAAAGAGAAGCTGAACGAATACGCCCTGCTCACGGTGTCGTCGCTGCTGATCATCCTCGGCAACTACTTTTTTAAATATCCGAACAACTTCGTGTTCGGCGGGGTGACCGGCGTTTCTATTATTCTAAATAGGCTTTTCGCCCTGAGCACCGCGAGCTACAACCTGATCATCAACGTCGCGCTGCTGGTCATCGGGGTCGCCGTGCTCGGCAAGGACTTCGTCAAAAGGACCGTCTATGTCTGCGTGACGTCGGCGCTCGGCCTCTCCCTGATGGAGAAGATCTACCCGATGGACGCCCCGCTGACCACCCAGCCGATGCTCGAGCTGATCTTCGCGATCGTGATCCCGGGCGTCGCGGCGGCCATCCTGTTTAACATGGAGGCGTCGAGCGGCGGCACGGACATCCCGGCGATGATCATCCGCAAATACACGACGCTCGACGTGACCGTGGGGCTCTTTATCGTCGATCTGGTCATCACGCTGTTGTCTTTCGTCGTGTTCGACATCGAGACCGGCCTTTTTTCCATCACGGGCCTGCTGTGCAAGACGCTCGTGATCGACAGCGCGATCGAGAATATCAACCTCTGCAAGTATTTCACGATCGTCTGCACGAAGCCGGAGCCGATCTGCGATTATATCCACGACCAGCTGCACCGGAGCGCCACGATCTTCGGCGCGGAGGGTACTTATAGCCACCAGCAGAAATATGTGATCCTCGCCGTGATGCGGCGCAGCCAAGCCGTGCGCCTGCGGCGCTTCATGAAGGAGGTCGAGCCGACCGCCTTCCTGATGATCACCAACTCGAGCGAGATCATCGGCAAGGGGTTCCGCGGGTATAACTGAGCGTTCGCCGGGAGGGGGATTTTCCCCGCGAGGCCCGTTTTGGGCGGATTTTTATCGGCTTTGACGAAAACCGCCGGGATAAATTGGCGAACTTGCCGCAAGTGCATAAATTTTCAGAAAAGCGTTGACAGCGGCGCGAAAGCGTGCTAAGGTAGTCACAACAATTTCATAACGTTGTTTCGGAGGTCATCCTCCCAAACAATGATAGAGGCGCGGAAAGTAAGAGTATCTGTCGGCAAGGCGCGGCTGCCGCCGATGGGGAAAGGGCTTTTCGCCGAAATGGACGCACGGGGCCGCCTGTGTTTCCGTTGGGGCCGGAGAGAAGATCTCCGGGACTGTCACCTTTTTAGGTGGAGCGCTATCATTGGTCAGAAACATGATTTTTGTATGTTTTCGCCATGCGTGCTTCTCCAAAAAGGGGAAGTGGGTATGGCGATTCTTTTTTGCCCGCGCCCCGTCGAAGAAATTGATGCTTCAAAACGAAAACTTAACGATTGAAAGGGGAAAATAACAATGGCAAGAAGAATTTTTGCTCTGCTCCTGTCCCTTGCGATGGTGTTCGCGTTTGCGGCCTGCTCCACCGGGGAGAAAGACATCCTCCGCGACAACGTGCTGACCGTCACCATGGAGTGCGGCTATGCGCCCTATAACTGGTCGCAGGCCGGCGACGAAAACGGCGCCGTGCCGATCAAAGACAGCAACGAGTACGCCTACGGCTACGACGTCATCATGGCGAAATACATCGCCGATTACCTTGACATGGATCTGGAGATCGTCAAGCTCGATTGGGATTCCATCCCGCTCGCCGTCCAGTCCGGGACGGTCGACTGCGGCATTGCCGGCCAGTCGATCACCGCCGAGCGCCTTGAGACGATGGATTTCTCCAGCCCGTATTACTACGCCTCCATCGTCGCCTTGGTCGACGCGGGCGGCGCGTACGCTGGCGCGCAGGGCCTCTCCGCTCTCGCCGGGGCTTCCTGCACTTCCCAGCTCAACACCGTCTGGTATGACGTCTGCCTGCCGCAGATCCCGGACGCCAACATCCTGACCGCGCAGGAAAACGCCCCGGCCATGCTGGTGGCGCTGAATTCCGGCGTCTGCGACGTGGTCGTCACCGATATGCCGACCGCGATGGCCGCCTGCGAAGCCTATTCGAACCTGCAAATGCTGGACTTCACCGGCACGGAGGACAATTTTGAGGTCTCCGAGGAGGAGATCAACATCGGCGTCTCCATCCAGAAAGGCAACACCGAGCTCGTCGAGAAGATCAACGAGGCGCTCGCCACGCTGACCGTCGAGGACTACAACGAGATGATGAACGAGGCCATTGCCGCTCAGCCGCTCACGAACTGAGCAAACTATAACAAGGGAGCAAGATCATGTCTTTGCCTTCTGATTTCTGGGGCAGGATCGTATTCCTGTTCGAGCAGTACGGCGCGTCCTATCTGAAAGGCGCCGGGACCACGCTGCTGATCGCGGTGGTTTCCACCTTCTTCGGCTGCGTGATCGGATTCATCGTCGGCATCATCCAGACCATCCCGGTCGGGAAACACGACAAGGCGGCCAAACGCGTGTTTTTGGGAATCGTCAACGCGATTCTAAAAATCTATGTCGAGCTCTTCCGCGGGACGCCGATGATGGTGCAGGCCATGTTTATTTATTACGGCGCGGCGCAGATTTTGAGCCTGAGGATGAATATGTGGGTCGCGGCCCTGTTCATCGTCTCGATCAACACCGGCGCCTACATGGCCGAAACGGTCCGCGGCGGCATCGTCTCGATCGACATCGGACAGACGGAGGGCGCCTCGGCCATCGGCATGACGCATTTCCAGACCATGATGTACGTCGTCTTTCCGCAGGCGCTGCGCAATATCCTGCCGCAGATCGGCAACAACCTGATCATCAACATCAAGGACACCTGCGTCCTCTCCGTGATCGGCACGGTGGAGCTATTTTTCGCCTCCAAATCCGTGGCGGGCACCTACTACACCTATTTTGAATCCATGACCATCGCGATGGTGATCTATCTCGTCATGACGGTCACGGCCTCCAAACTGCTGTACTGGTGGGAGAAAAAGCTCGACGGCCCGGAGGAATACGACCTCGCCACGACCGACCCGCTGATGTTCACGAGCGGGCTGGTCCATGTCCCGGATAAGCGGCGCCGGAGAGGGGAGGACGGGATATGAGCGAATCCGTTTTGGAAGTCAGGCATCTGAGCAAAAACTTCGGCAAGACGCCGGTTCTCAAGGACATCGATTTCTCCGTCCGCCCCGGCGACGTGACCACGGTGATCGGGGCCTCCGGCTCCGGGAAATCCACGCTCTTGCGCTGCATCAACCTCTTGGAGACGCCCACCTCCGGCGACATCGTCTTTCACGGGGAGAGCGTGCTCCAGCCCGGCTTTCGCCTCTCCACGTACCGCGCGAAGGTCGGCATGGTGTTCCAGAGCTTCAACCTTTTCAGCAACATGACCGTGCTCGAAAACTGCGTGATCGGCATGACGCGGGTGCTCAAAAAGAGCCCGGCCGAGGCGAGGGAAAAGGCGCTCTTTTTCCTCAACAAAGTCGGCATGGATCCCTACATCAACGCCAAACCCAAGCAGATCTCCGGCGGGCAGAAGCAGAGAGTCGCGATCGCCCGCGCCCTGTGCATGGAGCCGGAGGTGCTGCTCTTCGACGAGCCGACCTCCGCCTTAGACCCGCAGATGGTCGGCGAGGTGCTCGAGGTCATGCGGATGCTCGCGGCGGAGGGCTCCACCATGGTGATCGTGACGCACGAGATGGCGTTCGCGCGCGACGTCTCGAGCCATGTCGTCTATATGGCGGAAGGCGTCATCTGCGAGGAGGGGTCGTCGGAGGACATCTTCGTACACCCGCAGCGCGACTCCACGAAGGAATTCTTAAAGCGGTTCATTCATCAGTGACGATAAAAAACATCCCGCCGTAAGGCGGGATGTTTTTTTGTCCCCCGGGGGGAAGGCCCCCGAAAAAAAACTTTCCGCGCCCGCCGAACCCGCAAAAATCCCCGCGGCCGGCGGCCCGCCCCGACAAATATTATCCCTTATTTTCATAAACGGGCGGAAAACGAGGGGGTGTTCTCATATATAAATAAAAAAATCGTTAAAAAACCTGCCGAATATTGTGATTTCCTACCTTTTGATAAAATTTTCTGGTATAATTAACCACGGAAAGGGGACGACAGCATTGGCAGGACAGACGAAGGAGAAGCTGCTCTACATCCTTGACATTCTCAAAAAGACCGACGAGCAGCACCCGATCAACACCGTGGAGATTCTGAAAAAACTCGAGGACAGGGGCCTTTTCGCGGAGCGAAAATCCATCGCGCGCGACATTTCGGTTCTCAAGGAGGCCGGCTATTCGATCATCTCCTGCGACGAGCTGAAAAAAGGGTTTTATATGACCGACCAGCTCTTCGAGGACTACGAGCTCAAGATGCTCGCGGACGCGATCGCCGGGGCCAAATTCCTGACGGAGCGGGATACGGAGAATCTGCTTGAAAAGCTGATCCAGCTCGCGACGCCGACCGGCGAGGAAATTTTAAAAGAGCAGACCGTAATCGACCCGGAGATCAAGACCTCCAACCTGACGCCGCGCTATAATATCGATAAAATCATCACCGCGATCAAACAGCGCCGCCGTATTTCCTTTTGCTATTACGAGCGGACGAAGGACGGGAGCCTCAAGCTTAAAAGGGACGGCCACGTCTATGAAATTTCCCCTTATTATCTCGTCTGGTCGGAGGACGAATACTACCTGATCGGAAACAGCAAGAGCCACAACCATCTGACGCATTTCCACGCGGACATGATCACGAACGCCGAAATCGGCGACCTGCCGGCGAGGCCCTGCGCGGAGATCGAGGAGTTTCGCGGCGGCTTTTCCATCTGCGACTATCTGCGGCGAAACGTCAGTATGTTCACCGGGCCGGACGTGGACATCGAGATGCTGGTCGACCCTTCGGTCATCAAGGACGTGGTCAAGCGGTTCGGCAACGAGGTTCGCTTCGTGGTCCTGCCCGACGGCAGATCCAAGGCGACCGTCCACGCGGTGGAGGGCGAGGGCACGCTTCGCTGGCTCTGCGGCTTCCGCGTGGAGGAGCTGGAGGTCGTGGGCCCGGAGAGCGTCCGCCGCGCGATCGGGGAGCGCGCGTTTGCCGCGGCGAAAGCGTACTCCGAAACCGCCGCGAAGGATGGGGAAAAAGCCGGTCGCGGCGCGGCGCTCTTTTTTTAAAAAACGCGCGCCCAAGCGAAAAAACGCCGCAGGCCCACGACTTTTTGTTGCAAAAGGGCCTTTTTATCAAAACACCCGCCCGTCTCCGGCCGGAGACAGGCGGGTTTCTTTTTTTCAGGTCATGCATTTCCACAGGCGCGCGCCACTACAAAATTATGTAGTAACCGCGCTGTCCGCAAGGCCGAAACTGATCGACAGGGCTTCGTCGATTTTCCCCATCGCGCCATCGTCTAAGCGGCCCATTTTTTCTTTCAGCCGCTGCTTGTCGATCGTGCGGATCTGCTCGAGCAACACGATCGAATCCTTTGCCAGACCGCAGTTTTTCGGCTCCACTTCGATATGCGTCGGAAGTTTCGTCTTTTCCTTCTGGCTCGTGATCGCCGCGGCGATGACGGTGGGGCTGTATTTGTTGCCGACGTCGTTCTGCACAATGAGAACCGGACGGATGCCACCCTGTTCCGATCCGACCACCGGGCTCAGGTCGGCGTAAAAAATGTCTCCCCGTTTAACAGTCACGATTCTATCCTTCCTTTCCCATTTTTAGGGCAATCTTCCCTCTTCTTTTCAGGGATAGTATTGCCGCGCGGGGGAACGGATAATCACGTCGGCAGTGAAATTATCCGATGAGCATTGCCCGCGCGCGCGGAAAGCGGCCCGCGCAGGCGTGGGCGGATTTCGGCGCATTCCATCCTATTGTCAAAACGGCCTCACCGTGATAAAATGTGAGTACTGTCCGAAAGGAGGTCCGCCCGTGACCGGAATGGAAGAATACGCCGCAAAAGTGCGCGCGCTGCTCAACGAGAAGGGCGGCGACCATCGGGCATTCGTCCGCACCTACGGCTGCCAGCAGAATTTCGCCGACGGCGAGAAGCTCGAGGGCATGCTGCTGGAGATGGGCTATTCCCTCGCAAAGAGCGCGGAGGACGCGGAATTTGTGATCTTCAACACCTGCGCCATCCGGGAAAACGCCGAGCGGCGCGTCTTCGGCAACGTCGGCATCGTCAAAAAAGCGCATCGCGAAAACCCGGAGATGATCGTCGCGGTCTGCGGCTGCATGGTTCAGCAGGAGCACATCGCGGAGAAATTCCGCCGCAGCTACCCGTTTGTGGATCTCGTGTTCGGCACGCACGCCTCGGAGCGGATGCCGGAGCTCGTCTACCGTCACCTGACGGAGAGGAAGCGCCTCCGCGACATCGGAGAAGGGGAGGGCTGCATGGCGGAATATCTGCCGGTTCACCGGGACGACCCGCTGAAGGCGAATCTGCCGATCATGCACGGCTGCGACAACTTCTGCACCTACTGCGTCGTGCCGCTGGTCCGGGGCAGGGAAAAGAGCCGCGAGCCGGAGGACATCCTTGCCGAGGCGCGGGCGATCGTCGGGGCCGGATACAAAGAGATCACGCTGCTCGGCCAAAACGTCAATTCCTATGGAAAGGGGCTTGAGCATCCGATTAACTTCGCAAAGCTCCTGCGGGAGATCAACGGGATTGAGGGCGATTTCCGCATCCGGTTCATGACCTCCCACCCGAAGGACTGCACGCGGGAGCTGCTCGAGGCGATCGCGGACTGCAAAAAAGTCTGCCGCTCGATCCACCTGCCGGTGCAGAGCGGTTCCGACCGTATTTTGCGCGAGATGAACCGCCGCTATACGGCCGGGCAGTATCTCGACCTGCTCGCGGCGGCGCGCGAGATCGTCCCGGGCGTCACGGTCACGAGCGATCTCATCGTCGGCTTTCCGGGTGAGACGGAGGAGGATTTCGAGGCGACGATGGCGCTCTGCGAAAAAGCCCGCTGGCTGATGACCTACAATTTCATCTACTCCAAACGCGAGGGCACCCGCGCCGCGGAGATGGAGGATCAGGTCCCGCCGGAGGTCTCCTCGCGGAGATTCCGGCAACTCCTTGACCTCCAGACCTCGATCAGCCGCGAGATCAACGCCTCCTATGTCGGAAAGACGGCGGCGGTGCTCTTCGACGACGAGGCGGACGCCGGGGAGGGGTATCTGAGCGGCCGCAGCTCCGAAAACCTCGTGGTGCGTATCCCGAGAGGGGATGCGCCGCAGGGATTCGCAAACGTCTATCTCAAGGAGACGCTCGGATGGGCGCTCGAAGGCGAACTGATTAAATAGCCAAAAAAATAATTTTTATACGGAGGAATCGCAATGGATCTCATTGAAATGGCACGGGAACTTGGAAAGAAACTTCAGGAGGAGGAGACCTATCTCCGCCTTCGGACCGCGCAGCAGGCCGTCGAGGACGACGGGCAGCTTCAGGACCGGATCTCCGAATTCAACTTGCAGCGCGCCGCGCTCGGTCAGGAGGCGACGAAGGAACGCCGCGATCAGGAGAAGATCAACGCGCTCGATAAAAAGGTTCGCGACCTGTACGACGAGCTGATGGAGGACGCAAAGCTCGCGGCCTACAACGACGCGCAGGACGAGTTCAACGAGGGTTACGGCTTCCTGATGCACATTCTTCAGATGTCCGCCGCCGGCGAAGATCCCATGGCGGTCACGAAGGAGTCCATGGAGCAGTGCGGCGGCGAATGCGGCGACTGCGGTTCCTGCGGCTCCTGCGATTCCTGCGGAGGCTGCCACTGATGGAACGCGCGCAGCTCGCCAAGCTGATTGACCACACGATGCTCAAGCCGGACGCCACCCACGCGGAGCTTCAGGCGTTCTGCGAAGAGGCCAAAAAATATGGCGTCGCGTCGGTCTGCGTCAACTCGTTAAACGTCTATTTCGTCCATAAAGAGCTGCGGGGGACCGGGATACGGACCTGCTCCGTGGTCGGGTTCCCGCTCGGCGCGACGGCGTCCGCCGCGAAGGCGTTCGAGGCCTCGTGCGCGGTCGAGGACGGCGCGGAAGAGATCGACATGGTGATGGACATCGCCTCCGCGAAGGCCGGAAACTGGCGCAAGGTGCAGGAGGACATCGAGGACGTGCTCGACGCCTGCGAGGAGAGCGGCGGCGCGGTGCTCAAAGTGATTCTCGAGTGCTGCCTGCTGACCGACGAGGAAAAGCGGAAGGCCTGCCTCGTCGCGAAGGAGGCCGGGGCCGACTTTGTCAAGACCTCGACCGGCTTTTCAAAGGGCGGGGCCACGGCGGAGGACGTTCGCCTGCTGCGGGAGACCGTGGGCGAGGGCATGGGCGTCAAGGCCTCCGGCGGAATCCGGGATTTTGAGGCCGCTTGCGCGATGGTCGAGGCCGGCGCGAGCCGGATCGGCACCTCCTCCACGGCAAAGATCCTCGAGGAGGACGAGGCGTAACGCAAAACGCAAAACGCAAAACGCAAAACGCAAAACGGTTCCCGCATAGGACGATAAAAAAGCCGGAGGGCCCGATCGGGTTCCCCGGCTTTTTGCTTTCGATTTGCGCATAGACGCCGCTCCCACCTTTGCCTCGGGCGGCGGGCGCACAAAGGGGCAAAATAAAAGGGACGCCGGATTTTCCGGCGTCTCTTTTTAAGCTTAAAGCGTGATAATTACAGGAAAAGCGGCACAAACACGAGGGCGACGATCGTCATCAGCTTGATGAGGATGTTCATGGACGGGCCGGAGGTATCCTTGAACGGATCCCCGACCGTGTCGCCGACGATGGCGGCCTTGTGGCATTCGGAGCCTTTTCCGCCAAAGTTGCCGTTTTCAATATACTTCTTCGCGTTGTCCCATGCGCCGCCGGCGTTGGACATCGTGATGGCCAGTAGCACGCCGGTCACAAGAGCGCCGCCCAGCAGTCCGCCGAGGGCCTCCGGTCCAAGAATCAGGCCGCAGGCAATCGGGCTGGCGATCGCGAGGATTCCCGGGAAGAGCATCTCTTTGATCGCGGAGCGGGTGGAGATGTCCACGCATTTCGCGTAGTCCGGCTTGGAGGTCCCGGCAAGGATCCCGGCGTCGGCATGGAACTGGCGGCGGACTTCCTCGATCATCTGATACGCGGCCTTGCCGACGGAATTCATGGTGATCGCGCCGAAGAGCATCGGCAGCATGCCGCCGATAAAGAGCCCGGCGACGACCATCGGGTCGAGCAGGTCGATTGTGGTGAGGCCCGCGACGGTGGAGTAGGAGACGAACAGCGCGAGGGCGGTCAGAGCGGCGGAGCCGATGGCGAAGCCCTTGCCGACCGCGGCGGTGGTGTTGCCCACGGAGTCGAGCGTGTCGGTGATGTCGCGGACGTTTTCGGGCAGATCGGACATTTCGGCGATGCCGCCGGCGTTGTCGGAGATCGGGCCGTAGGCGTCGACGGCGACGACGGTGCCGGTGGTGGAGAGCATGCCGACCGCGGCGATCGCGATGCCGTAGAGGCCGAAGCTCAGGTAGGAGAGGATGATGCCCACGGCGATCAGCAGGATCGGGAAGACGGTGGAGTTGAGCCCGGAGGCAAAGCCGCTGATGATGACGGTGGCGGCGCCGGTCTCGCTCTGGTGGGCGATCTCCTTGACCGTCTTATAATCCGCGGACGTGTAGACCTCCGTCAGGGCTCCGATCGCGACGCCGATCACTAAGCCGACGACAACCGCGACGAAAGCGCCGAGGCCTTCAAACATATAGCGGGAGAGGAAGAAAGAGGCGACGATCACGATCCCGCTGGAGATGTAGGTGCCGAGGTTGAGCTGCTTGGCCGGATTCTTGCCCTCTTTGCCGCCGACCATGAAGGCGGCGATCACGGAGGCGCAGATGCCGATTGCCGCGAGCAGCAGCGGGAACAGAGAGCCTTCGATCGGCGGAAGCTCGACGTTGCCGAAGAAGAAGGAGGAGACGCTCGGGATCGTCACCGCGAGCGTGATGGCGGAGACGATGGAGCCGACATAGGACTCGAACAGGTCGGAGCCCATGCCCGCGACGTCGCCGACGTTGTCGCCGACGTTGTCCGCGATGACGGCGGGGTTGCGGGGGTCGTCCTCGGGGATGCCGGCCTCGACTTTGCCGACCAGATCGGCGCCGACGTCGGCCGCTTTCGTGTAGATGCCGCCGCCGACACGGCCGAACAGGGCCATGGAGGAGGCGCCGAGGGAGTAGCCGGTGACGACCTCGGAGATCAGCGCGGCATTTCCTTCCGTGACGCCGATCGTGGCGTTAAACAGGCAGAAAAGGGCGGAAACGCCCAAGAGGCCGAGGCCCACGACGCACAGTCCCATGACCGCTCCGCCGCGGAACGCGATCTTCAGAGCCGGGGCCATGCCCTTGACGCGGGCTTGGTTGGCGGTGCGGACGTTGGCGAGGGTGGCGGTTCTCATGCCGATGTATCCGGCAAGGACGGAGAACGCCGCGCCGATCACGAACGCGCCGGCGGCGTACCAGCTGATGACAAACCCAAGAAGCAGGACCATGGCCGCGCCGAAAATGACGATGGTCTTATATTCGCGTCTCAGGAACGCCATCGCGCCCTCGCGGATATAACCGGCGATCTCCTTCATTCGGTCGGTGCCCTCTTCCTGTTTGCCGATCCAAGCCTTGAACGCGAACGCGACCACAAGCGCGAGGACCGCCGCAAACGGGACTGCATAAAACAAATTACCCATGTTTGGATTCACTCCTGTTTGTGAATTTTCTTTTGGGGACAAGTCCCCTTGTTGAGTAACAACATTCTAATTATATAGAAGTGAGGGGCAACAGTCAATAAAAAAAGTTAAAGAACCTGCAAGTATTTAGTAAAGAAAAGTTCATAAAGAATATAAAAAAACACCGGGAGAGAAACCCGGTGCTCAAGGCGTTTCGATATGCTTACGAATCGGAAAACACTTTTTTGATGCGCTCGTAGAATTCCACGACGGCAAAGCGGACCTCGTATTTGGAGCCGGTGACAAATTTCTCGTCCTCCCCGTACGCTTCCGCCGCCTCCGTGGCGGAGGAGACGCAGAGCGGTGGATACATGACGCACCACCAGTTGGCGCCCTCCCCGGCGCCGATCACGATGCGCACCGTGTCGTATTCGCCGGCGGGCAGGGTGAAATCGCCGTAGCTGCGGGTCTCGAACCAGTCCTTCGCCAGAGCGACGGCCACGCCGTACTCCGAGCCCTCCTCGGCGATCACATCCTTGGCGAGCGCCTCGATCTCGTTCAGGCTGATTTTTGTCAGGGCGACGGCGTCGGATTTGCCGCTCACCTCCGCGAAGAGCTCGCCGGTTCCTTCAAGGATGCGGTCGCGGATCTTGAGTTTTAAAGCCTGATCCGCGTCGCTGTCGGAATTTGCGATGATATGAAGGCGCAGCGTCTCGTCGCGGATCTCGTCGCTCTGCGCCACCGCGCGTTTCGCGTAGCTGGTCATCGCTGTGATCATCAGCCCCGCAAGGACGACAAGCTCAAACCCGCGCAGCTTCCCGCTGCTGTGAAACGTTTTAAAATTGCTAAGCCGCAAGGAAAAAGCCGCCTTTCCTTTTTTTCTAAAGTATGGGCGGCTTTTCTAAACAATATACAGTTTTGCGGGGCGGCGGAAGGATGGAGCACCGTTTGCCTAAATGAAGCGCGCCGAATCCTAAAAGGAGATCGGGGCCCGCCGGCGCTGCCGGGCGGGCGGACGCAGGTCGAGGAGCGGCCGAGGAAATCCCGGCCGAACATGGCCTTCTGCGTCCCCGGGCTCATTCGGCGATCTCCACGCCTCTCCTCGCAGGCCCGGTCAGGTAGATTTGGCGATACCGGGCGGCAAGCGTCCGGCAGGCGCGTCTCGCCGTATCTTCGCAGTCGAAAAGGCCGAACACCGCGGTCCCGCTGCCGGTCATGGAGGCGCCCAGCGCGCCGTTTTCGAGCAGCGCCCGCTTGATCTCCGCGATCTGTTCCGGCGGCGCGGCGGCTTCCAGCGCGTTGTGGAGGTTCGCGGCGATCCCCCGCAGGCTGCCGTCGGCTATGGCGGCGAGCATCCCCGCGTCGTCCGGACGGGCGGCGGGAGGGGGCGCGAGCAGGTCGTACAGCCGGTAACTTTCGGCGGTGGACATGCCGTCCTCCGGCTTCGCGATCACGAAAAAGCATTCGGGAATCGGGGACAGGGGGGTCAGGATCTCGCCGACGCCCTCCACGAGCATCGTGGAGCCGCGAAGGCAAAACGGGACGTCCGCGCCGATCCCAAGGCCCAGCCCGCTGAGCTCCTCCTCGGAGAGCGGCCCGCCGAACATGTGATTCAGGCCGAGGAGCACGGCCGCGGCGTCCGCGCTGCCTCCCGCCATGCCCGCGGCGGTCGGGATCCGTTTTTCGATACGGATCTCAAGGCCGTGGTTCGGGATCTCCGTCGCGCGGAAAAACGCCTCCGCCGCAAGGAGGGCCGTGTTATGCATGGGGTCGATCGCGGGTTCCGCACAGAGGAGGCGGATCTCGCCGCCGTGGGATTCCCCGGCGTCTATGGAGAGCGCGACCCGGTCGAAGAGGCCGACGGACTGCGTGACCATCCGCAAAAGATGGTAGCCGTCCCCGCGCTTCCCGGTGATCTCGAGCGTCAGATTCAGCTTCGCAAAGGCCCTCAGCTCGCACGACTTGCACAGGGGAAATTCCATCGCGCGTCCCCCTTTCCCGGAAAATCAAAAAAATCAGTTTCAGATTACGGGCTTGTCCGCTTTTCGCCGCCTGTTTTCCATTCCCGGCTTCCTCGCAAAAGGCCCGGCGTTTTCAGCTTCGGAGTGGTTTACAGAAGGATCGGCAAAGCTGGTCGCGCGGTCCGCGGACGCGTTTAGTCTTTCCAGCACATTCCGTCGTCCGCTTTCCGCCCCGTAGCCCGCGCCTCCGGTGATCAACCGGCGGAACGCCGCGGGGGGGAAAAATCGTCAGATGGCCGTCCCGGCGGCCCGGCATTCCGCCACAAACCGGCTGATGCGCTGAAGGGCCTCCATCAGGTGGTCCAGCGAATAGGAATAGGAGATCCGGACGTAGCCCTCCCCGCAGCCGCCGAAGGCGTCGCCGGGCACAACGGCCACATGCTGGCTTTGCAAAAGCTGCTCGCAGAACTGCGCGGAGCCGAGCCCCGTGGATCTGATGCACGGAAACACATAGAAAGCGCCCTGCGGCTCAAACGTGTGCAGGCCGATGTTGTTGAGGCCATCCACGAGAAAGCGCCTGCGCATGTCGTATTCCTTGACCATCGCGGCGACCTCCTCGTCGCAGTCCCGCATGGCGGCGATCGCCGCGTACTGGCTGGTGGTCGGGGAGCTCATGATCGCGAACTGGTGGATTTTGAGCATCTGGGAGATGACCGGGGCGGGGCCCGCGGCATAGCCGAGCCTCCATCCGGTCATCGCGTAGGCCTTGGAGAACCCGTTGACCACGACGGTGCGTTCCCGCATGCCCTCAAGCTGTGCGATGGAGACGTGGCGCTCGCCGCCGTATGTGAGCTCCGCGTAGATTTCGTCGGAGAGCACAAAGAGGTTGTGCTTCTTGACGATCTCGGCGATGGCCTCCAGATGTTCCCGCCGCATGATCCCGCCGGTCGGGTTATTGGGGAAGGGGAGGACCAGCAGCTTCGATTTCGGCGTGACGGCGGCCTCCAGCTCCTCGGGCGTCAGGCGGAACTCGTCCTCTTCCTTCGTCACGATCGGGACAACCGTCCCGCCGGACATCCTGCAAATCGGGTCGTAGCAGACAAAGGAGGGCTCCGGCAGCAGCATCTCGTCGCCGGGCTCGATCAGCGCGCGGATGCACAGGTCGATCGCCTCCGAGCCGCCCACCGTGATGAAAATTTCGTCTTTCGGGCTATATTCCAGCTCAAAGCGCCGCCGCAGGTAGTTGGAGACTTCGCCGCGCAGCTCGGCGAGGCCGGCGTTCGCGGTGTACCAGGTGCGGCCCTTTTTCAGAGAGTCGATACCGGCCTCGCGGATCAGCCACGGCGTGCGGAAATCCGGCTCGCCCACGCCGAGCGACAGGACGTCCTCCATCTCGGCGGCAAGGTCAAAAAAACGTCGGATGCCGGAGGGTTTCAGCGAAAGGACCCTTTCC
>ERZ795044.777-NODE-777-length-29855-cov-7.502651_pt1 | contig 29855 bp, 30 predicted proteins | sample MGYA00375128_ERZ795044 | MGnify/ENA primary metagenome ERZ795044 (study PRJEB30173, sample SAMN05720213) | anaerobic digester metagenome | isolation source: active sludge of municipal wastewater-treating anaerobic digesters | place: USA | collected 2014-12-22 ...
GTGGCCGGGAACTTCTTCTTCTTGTCGATGTGGACGTAGATCACGTCGTGGATGTCGACGGTGAACTCGACCCACGATCCGCGGAACGGGATGATGCGCGACGAGATCAGGCGCTGCCCGTTGGGGTGCGTCGACTCCTCGAAGACCACGCCCGGCGAGCGGTGCAGCTGGCTCACGATGACCCGTTCGGCGCCGTTGATGACGAACGTGCCGAGGTCGGTGAGCAGGGGCAACTCGCCGAGGTAGACTTCCTTCTCGATGATGTTGCGCGGGCGTTTGACGCCGTTGACGTCCTCGTTGATGACGAGTCGGAGCGTCGCCTTGAGCGGCGCCGAGAACGTCATGTCTCGCTCGATGCACTCCTCGACGGAGTACTTCGGTTCGCCCAGGTTGTACTTGACGAACTCCAGCGAGAAGTTCTCGTGGACGTCGGTGATGGGGAAGAGATCCTTGAAGACCCGCTCGAGGCCGATGTCCTCGCGGTCATGCGAGGCGGCATCCAGCTGCAAGAGCGTCTCGAACGCCCGTGTCTGGATGTCGAGGAGATGGGGCATCCCCATTCCTTCGTCGAGCTTTCCAAATGTGATCTGCTTCATCAATTCAGGCATGTTTCACCCGCGCACAGGCGAAAACGGCCCCACCCTCGTGCGCGCCGCGATTGGCGCGAGCGAGAGGGAGGCGAAGGAAGGAGCTGCGGAAGTAGAGCGGTACGACTGAATCACTGAGCGGCGGCGGGGCTGGAGGAGTAAGGGGACGGGAGACGGGAGACGGGAGATGGGAGTGCGCGCTGCGTTGCAGCTCGCGAAACCCTCGGGTTTCGGCAGTCGCGGCGGCCTTGAGGCCGCCGCACTCCCGTCTCCCGTCTCCCGTCGCTCGTCCGCCGTTCTTACTTGACCTCCACCTCGGCGCCTTCCGCTTCCAGCTTGGCCTTGATCTGGGCGGCTTCGTCCTTCGACACGCCACCCTTGATCTCCTTCGGCGCGCCATCGACGACGTCCTTGGCTTCCTTCAGGCCGAGGCCCGTCAGCTCGCGGACGACCTTGATGACCTGGATCTTCTTGGCGCCGGCGGCCTTGAGGATGACGGAGAACTCCGTCTGCTCCTCGACGGCCGGGGCCGCGGCAGCACCGCCGCCCGCGCCGCCAGCGGCAACGGCGGCGATGGTGACGTTGAACTTGGTCTTGAACGCGTCGATGAGGTCGGCGAGCTCGATGACCGACATGTTGCCGATCGCGTCGAGGATCTCGTCCTTGCTCAGGGTCGTAGGCATTGTCTGTATTCTCCGTGTGGGACCCAGGCGATCCTGGGATTGTTGAATCACAATTCCATGGCGGGTGAGTGAAGGGCATCCGGCGCGGGGTACAGCTCCCGTCTTCCGTCTCCCCTCTCCCGTCTCGCCTGGGCTTTAGCCGTTCTCTACCTGCTCCTTTCTCGCTTCGAGGGCGAGGGCGAACATCATCAGGACGCTGTTCAACGCGCTCACGAACTGCGACAGCGCCTCATCGCGGGTCGGCAGCGTGGCGAGCTTGCGCATCGTGGTCTCGTCGATCGCGTTCCCTTCGTAGAGACCGCCCTTCAGCCCAGGCTTCTGGTCGTGCTCCTTGGCGAAGTCGACGAGCACCTTCGCGGCGACGATGGCATCCTTCGCCACCACCACGCCGGTCGGCCCCTTGAGGCGGCTTCCGGTGAGGCCGCTCTCGTTCACGGCCCGCAGCGCGAGGGTGTTCTTGATGACGACGTACTCAATCCCAGCCTTGCGGAAGCGCCGGCGCAGTTCGGTCATCCGCTTCACGTTGAGGCCGGTGAAGTCGGTGAAGTAGAGCGCGCTCGCTCCCTTGATCTTGTCGCGGAGCTCGTTAACGAGCTGTTCCTTGTCGGATCTCTTCATCGCTCGTTAACCCCGGTACGGAGTGGTGTCGACACGCACGCCAGGGCCCATGGTGCTGGAGACCGAGACGTTCCGGACGTACACGCCCTTCGCGGCGGCGGGCTTGGACCGGACGATCTGGTCCATGAAGGCGGTGAAGTTGGTCTCGAGCGCCTCGATGCCAAACGACACCTTGCCGATCGCCGCATGGACGTTGCCGCCCTTGTCGACGCGGAACTCGATCTTGCCGGCCTTGGACTCACGCACGGCCTGACCGACGTTCATGGTGACGGTGCCGGCCTTGGGGTTCGGCATGAGGCCGCGGGGGCCGAGGACGCGCCCCAGCTGGCCGACCTGGCCCATCTGGTCGGGGGTGGCGATCATGACGTCGAAGTCGAGCCAGCCGTCCTTGATCTTCTGGAGGTTCTCGACACCGACGAAGTCGGCGCCGGCTTCCTGCGCCTCGCGGGCCTTTTCACCGACGGCGATCACGAGGACGCGCACCGTCTTGCCGGTGCCAGCCGGGAGCACGACCGTTCCACGCACGACCTGATCGGCGTGGCGCGGATCGACGCCCAGGCGGACGGCGACTTCGACCGTTTCGTCGAACTTGGCAAAGGCGGAGCTCTTCACGAGCTCGAGCGCCTGGCGCATCTGGTACGCCGAGGCGATGTCACGCTTCTTTGCCGCATTGTTGAACTGCTTGCCGTGAGTGCGCATCAGTCCTTGACCTCGACACCCATCGAGCGCGCCGCGCCTGCCACCATCGACATCGCGGACTCGATCGAGTCGCAGTTAAGGTCCGGCATCTTCACTTCGGCGATCTTCTTGACCTGCGCCTTGCTGATCGTCCCGACCTTCACGCGGTTGGGCTGACCCGACCCCTTCTCCAGTCCGAGCTCCTTCTTGATCAAGATGGCCGCGGGCGGCGTCTTGAGGATGAAGGTGAACGACTTGTCCGAGTAGATCGTGATCTCGACAGGGAGGATCAAGCCGTCACGGTCCTGCGTCCGAGCGTTGAACTCTTTGCAGAACATCATGATGTTGATCCCCTGGGGGCCGAGAGCCGTACCCACCGGAGGAGCCGGATTCGCGCGCCCCGCGGGGATCTGGAGCTTGACGAACCCGCTGACCTTCTTTGCCATTGGTCTCCTCTGCGTACGAGCGCGGAGCGAACGGCGAACAGGGGGACGGACCCGCGAGCGACCGAGGTCGCGTCCGCAGGGCTCAGCGATGATGCTGGTTGAGCGCGAGGCGGAGTGAGCAGGCCAGGGCGTGTGCCCGGGTCCACGTTTGTCCGACCTCGTACCGTCCCGCGGCCCTGTACGACGAGCAACCGCGTTCAGACTTCCACCGTGTGATTCACGTCGTCGTGGTTGCCGACGGTGCGCTTCTCGCCGCGTAGCGGCCGCCCCGCGCAAGGGCCGGTGACTGCGGGTGGTGACCGAGGGACGGTTGCCCGTGCTCTGGTCGACCTGCGCCGGGATCGTGTCGTGCGTTCGCGCTGCAGTTCCCTCGCGCGAATGCCGATCCCCCGGCGTCTGGTACTGCTATGGGTCAGTATGCCTTCAGCTGCAAGTAATCGAGTTCCACCGACGTGGGGCGCCCGAACAGCGACACCATCACGCGGACCTTCCCCTTGTCGGGCATCACTTCCTCGACCGTCCCGCTGAAGTCGGTGAAGGGCCCTTCGGTGATGGCGACCGCCTGTCCGACGAGGAACGGGATCTCCTCGCGCGGTGCGGCTTCCTCCACCTCATCCGCGATCCCGAGCAGGCGCTTCACTTCGTCCTGCCGCAGGTGCATCGGCTCCTTGGTCGCGCCGCCCAGTCCGTGCTGCACGAACTTGATGACGCCCTGGATACCGTTGATGATGTGCGATGTTTCCTGGTTCCACAGCATTTCGACGAGCACGTAGCCGGGGTACAGCTTGCGCTCGACGGTGACCTTCTTGCCGTTCTTGATTTCCACGACCTGCTGCGTCGGGACGAGGGCCTGACGAATCAGACGCTCCTCCGCGGCGCGGGGATCCTGCTCGATCTTCCGCTGGATGAGCGACTTGACCTTGTTCTCGTGCCCGGCTGTGGTCTGGATGGCGTACCAGCGGTGCTCCACGGCTTAGCCCCCGAAGAACGACGGAATCCAGCGCACGAGCACCTGCTGCAGGATGACATCCATGAGCGCGATGAGCCCACCGATGAACAGCGACAGGATGATGACCCCGATGGCCAGCTGGCGCACCTGTGGGACATCGGGCCACGTCACCTTCTTCATCTCGGCCATCACGTCGTGATAGAACGCGACGAGACGCTGCATCCAGCTCGCACTGGCGGCTTGGGTAGTCACGGCTACTTCGTTTCCTTGTGCGTCTGATGCTTGTTGCAGCGCGGGCAGTACTTCTTCCACTCGACGCGCTCAGGATGCGTGCGCTTGTTCTTCGTGGTGAAGTAGTTGCGGTTCTTACACTCGCCGCAGGCGAGAATGATCTTGTCGCGGGGCATCGCTCTGGACCCAGAAGACGGGAAGTCGAGAAGACGGGAAGACGAGAGCCCGCCGCCACCAATCCTGGCAGCGCCCGACCCTCATCCCTCGCCTGATTTGCGCTATTGCGTGGTGCCACCCTCAACCAACGTTCCAGCAAGCACGCGATCGGGATTGAACCGATGACCTCACCCTTACCAAGGGTGTGCTCTACCAACTGAGCTACGCGTGCAACCTCGACCTGCTGCAGCTCCGAGCCGAGCCGCCCTACCCGACAACCCTACAGAGCGGGAGACGGGGCTCGAACCCGCGACCTCAAGCTTGGAAGGCTCGCGCTCTACCAACTGAGCTACTCCCGCATCGTGCCCCGCACCGACCTAACGACGCCGTGCGGCCCTGCCTGCCCTGCTCTTCCCTGCAGTCCCGCCCGATGGTGGGGGAAGGATTCGAACCTTCGAAGGCGTACGCCGGCAGATTTACAGTCTGCTCCCGTTGGCCACTTGGGTACCCCACCTAACGACTACCCACGCTGTCCCGCATTCCCGCCGGTGCCGCCGCCTCGCCGTCCTCGACCGCCCCAACAAGCTGACGGCGAGACTCGAACTCGCGACCGCCTGATTACAAATCAGGAGCTCTACCAACTGAGCTACGTCAGCGACACGCCAGGTTTTTTTGCGCGAGACACAAAGGATAGCGGGGGCTGCAACTCGTGTCAACTCAACCAGATACCGCGGAAGACAAGAACACGAGAAGACGGGGAAACGAGTGAAAGGCCGACGTCCGAGCCACCCGGATTCGGCCAATCCGCCCCTCTGCCGCCCCCCGTCTTTCTACCGCCATCGCTCCAACTGGGTGCCGCCGGGGGTGTCTTTCACGACAAACCCCCGCTCCTCCACCTCGGCCCGAATCGCGTCAGAGGCGGCGAAATCGCGCTGGGCGCGGGCGGCCAGCCGGTCGCGCAGTCGGCCAACCGCCCATCGGACCTGCTCCAGCTCGGGCGGCTCCAGATCGGGGAGCGACGCCGGATCCGGCTCCACCCGATCTGGCCCCACCACCACCCGCTGCGCCCGGGGCTGGACGTCGAGCACGGAATCCATCAGCGCGAAAACCCGTCGCGCCTCGGCCAGACTGCTCGCGTCGCCCCCTTTTCGGTCGAGCTCGGCATTCGCCTTCTGCAGGAACGTGAACAGCGCCGCCACCGCTTCCGGGGCGTTCAGATCCTCGCGGAGCGCTGTTCGGAACGCTTGCTCCCCCTCTCGGGCCGCCACCGCCAGTTCGGGCGTCCCCCCGCGCGCCGTCTCCAGTCGATGCGCGAACTCCCCCACCCGGCGCACCGCCTCGAGCGACGCCTCGAGACCGGTCCCGGACAGGTTCATCTGCTTTCTATAGTGGGTCGAATAGATGAAGTGCCGCAGCGCGGCGGCCGAGACGCCACGCTCGCGGAGGTCCTTGACCGTCGTGATGTTCCCCAGCCGCTTGGACATCTTCGTCCCATCGATCTGCAGGAACTCCCCGTGGCACCAGAAGCGGGAGAAGATCTGCCCGGTCGCCGCTTCGGACTGGGCGATCTCATCCTCGTGATGCGGGAAAACCAGGTCGATTCCGCCGCAATGGATATCGAGCGTCTCGCCCAGGTACTTCATGGCCATGGCCGAGCACTCGAGGTGCCAGCCGGGACGCCCGCGGCCGAAGGGGGCGTCCCAGGCGGCGCCGGTCGCCTCGTCTTCGGGCTTGGCGGCCTTCCACAGGGCAAAGTCCTGGGCGTTCTCCTTCGTATAGTCGTCCTGCGCCACGCGCGCGCCGCTCTTCACTTCGCGAGCATCGAGGCGCGAGAGCTTGCCGTACCCCGGGAAGCGATCGATGGCGAAGTAGATCGAGCCATCTTCGGCCTTGTAGGCGACCCCCTTCTCCAGGAGCGTCTCGACCAGCGCGATCATCTCCGGGATGTGGGTCGTCGCCTTGGGATACTCCTCGGCATCCTCGATGCGCAGGTAGCGGCGGTCCTTGTGGAAGATCTCGGTGATCGGTTCCGTGACTTCGATGATCGTCTTTCCGGTCGACTCCGCCCGTCGAATGATCTTGTCGTCGACGTCGGTGAGGTTCTGCACCTGCGCGACCTTCCACCCTTCGAGGCGCAAGGCGCGTCGCAGGAGGTCGTTGAACAGGAAGGTGCGGAAGTTCCCGATGTGCGCCGGGTCGTAGACCGTGGGGCCGCACGAGTAGAACCGCACCGTTTCGCCGTCGGCGGGAACGAACGGTTGCACGGTGCGCGACAACGTGTTGTACAGGCGGAACTCGGGCATCGCCGGTCGACGGGTGAGGACTCGGAGAAGGTAACGGTGCTCCGCGAACGGTGGTACCGGAACGCCCGTACGAGCCGCGGCCAGCGCGTCGCTCGTGGTGCGATCGTCAGCGTCGTGCCAACGACTCGAAGCGCGCGAGCAGCTCCCGATTGAGTCGTCGGATGTCGTGCTGCCGCTCGACCAGCGCGCGTCCTGCCGCGCCCATGCGCTCGGCTACCTGCGGATCGGCGAGCGTGACGATGGCCGACGCGAGCGCCTCGACATCGTGTTCATCCACGAGCAGGGCGCTCTCGCCATCCACCACGACTTCGGGAATCCCAGCATGCCGAGTGGCGACGACGGGAAGGGCGAGCGCCTGGGCCTCGAGAATCGCGACGGGAGTCCCCTCCGCATCACCGTCGGGCGCGGTGACGCTCGGGGCGAGCACGGCGTGGGCGGTCCGCGCGACCGCCAGCACATCCTGCTGCGCCATCCACCCGGCAAAGCGCACCACGTCGGCGACACCTAACGACGTGGCGAGCCTCTCCAGTTCTGCGCGCAACGGCCCATCGCCAACGATGGTGTAGCGGATCGTTGGCACGCTCGCGCGTGCGCGCGCGACGGCACGGAGCGCATCCGCGATGCCCTTCTTGGGCACCAGGCGAGCGATCGACAGCAGGTGCAGCTGGCCACGCACGTCGGGCCGGGTACCGGCCGCCGGGGCAAAGCGCGCGAGGTCGACGCCCAGTCGGTGGATGTACACACGCTCGGACGGCGCCCCCATGGCGAGCAGGCGCGCCCGCATGGCCTCGCTCAACACCAGGAACGCGTCGCCGTTGCGAAAGAGCCTCCGATAGCGCGACGCCGGGGTTCGCGAGACGTCGTAGCCGTAGAACGTGGTAACGAGGGGCGCGGCGACCACGCCCGCGTCGCGCAGCGCGTCGACCATGGCACCGACCGGGCCAAAGTGCGCGTGCAGGATATCGGGCGCTCGTTCACGCGCGACCGTTGCGCCCTCGAACAGGAGGCGGCCGGACGCCGCCTCACGGCCGCCACGCCACGGAGCGAGCAACGCGAAACGCTGACGCACGGACAACGGCGACGCGGCGGTCATCAGCTGCAACGCGGGGAGCGGCCGGCGGCTCCACGGCTCGGGGATGCTGTAGTGGCGAACCCGACGCGTGATGTCGCTGGCCACGAGATCGGGGTGCGACAATCCGGTGGTGTCGGCCCCATCGGCGAAGACGGTCAGCTCCGTACCGAGATCGAGCAGTCCGGTACACTGATTGAGGACAAACGTCTGGGAGAGACTGGGAAAGCGACGGGCGAAGGCGTGGACGCGCATGTCAGGCGCTCCCGCGCGGACGATCGCGCAGTGCGGCCAGCGGCGCGCGCAGTAGCGCGCGCCAGTCGAGCCCGGGCGGGGGGACGATGTCGGCGGCGCGGCGTGCATATCGACCGCTCGTCACCTCCGACCAGATGTCGCCGAGCAGGCGTTCGTAGCGGTACACCATCTCGTCGATGCCGTACGGTCCGCGTGCGACCGCCTCCCACGCGCGGCTCGACATCTTCGCACACAGGTCGGCCTCGCGCGACAGAAGGGCCAGCCGCTCGGCGAACGCGTCCACGTCGCCGACGGCGACTCGATAGCCGATCTCGCCGTCACGCACCAGCTCGGGCACGCCGCTGGCGATGTCGCTGACGAGGGGGACGCATCCCTGCCCCATCGATTCGAGCAAGGCGAGCGGAAGTCCCTCGAAGGCCGACGGCAGAAGGAAGACCTGGTGCGCACGATACAGTTCGGCCATCTGGTCCATGGGGACCGTGCCGACCAGGCGCACGACATCGTCGAGCCGTGCCTCGCGCACCGCCGTCGCCAGATGCCCGCGCGCTGGACCGTCGCCCGCGATCGTCAGCTCGAAAGACACCGCGCGCGCCCGCAGCGCGCTCGCGATGGCGATGAGATCCGAGACGCGCTTCTGTCGGTCCTCGAGTCGTCCGGCGTAGACGATGCGGAGCGGTTCCCCCGGAGCCGAGCGCTGGCGCGCGCGACTGGCGACATCTGAGCGGGCGGAGACGGCGACGCCGTACGGTATGTGCGTCACCGGAGTTGCCCGTACCTCATCCATCGCGCCCAGCGCGCGCACGATCGTCTCGCTCACCCCGACGACGCCGTTCCACCACGGCGCGAGACGCCGCGCGTGGTCGTAGTGCTGCGGATCGTCGCTATGTGCGATGCCCAGGATCCCGACGCGCGACGACAACGCCGGCGAGATGCCGGAGTGCGCGATATCGTGGTTGGGCAGGTAGAGGCATGGGGCCGCCGCCTCGAGGGAGCGCTGCAACGCAGTCCATCGGGCGGGCCATGTGGCGACGGACGGCAGCGCGAGGTGCGACACCGCGAGGTCGTCGGGGATGGGGAGGGGCTTGTCATCGCGCCACATCGACCCCGTCAGGAGCAACGTCACGTCATGTCCGCGCGCTCGCAGCCCGCGCACGAGCGTGGCGTTGAATGCGTTGACGCCGTTGAGCGTCCAGTTGGGCGAGGTGACGACGATGCGCACGGTTGCCTCAGCGAGCGCCGACGGCGCCGCGCGCGAGCTGGCGCAGACGCGCCGAGACCTGCACCGGGGTGGGTAACTCCGGCGGGAGCCACGCGCGAAGGCCGGTGATGTCCCCCGGATGTCGCGCCGCTCCCACGGGACGGGCGAATGGTTCGCGCGCCACGCGGTCGAAGAAGGCGAGGTAGTGCTCGCACATCGCGTCGATCGTGAACGGGCCGTCGTGCACGGCGCGATGGGCCGCATACGACATGCGCGACACGAGCGCGGGATCGCGTGCAAGTTCGGCGAGCCGATCGGCGAAGCCCTGCACGTCGCCAGGCGCAACGACGTAGCCGTTCTCGCCGTCCCGCACCACTTGCCGCACCCCGCTGCGGATGTCGGAGACGACGGGGACCGCGCCGCACGCCATGGCCTCGAGGAGGGCGACTGGGAGCCCCTCGAACGCCGACGGCAAGAGGAACGCGTCGGCACGCGTGAGCAGCTCCTGCACCATTTCGTTCGGCAATCCGCCCACGAAGCGCATCCGCCCCTCGACCAGGTGACGGGCTGCCGCGCCAAGGAAGTCGCCCTGGTCGGGCCCACCACCGGCCACGGTGAGCTCAAACGGGATGTTGCGCGCGACGAGCGCGTCGGCGATACCGACCAGGTCGAGCGCACGCTTCTGGTATCGCGCGAGGCGACCGGCGTAGACGATGCGCAGCGGCTCCCCGCCCTGCCGGCTTCGCGGCACCGCGCTCGGCGGCACCGGGACGCCGTACGGGATCGTCTCGAGGCGCGGCGTGAAGCGTGGCGCCAGCGCCTGCATCTCGTGCGCGATGGCGTCGCTGACGGCGACGATTCCGTTCCACGCCTCACCGAGGCGCAGCGCGTGTTCGTAGTGCTGCGGATCATCGCTGTGCACGATGCCGACGATCTTGACCGTGCTGGCCAGCGTGGGCGAGATGCCGGAGTGTCGCCAGTCGTAGTTGGGGACGTACAGCACGGGCGCGCCGTCGCGCTCGAGGTCGTTGACGAGCAAGCGCCAGCGCGCGCGCCACGACGTGCGAGGGGTCACCGTTAGGCGCCGCACGGCAACGTCGGCGGGAAACGGGAGGGGATCCGGTACCGGCTCGTCGGGGCGGGTGACGAGAATCTCGGCGTTGAACCCGCGCGCCGCGAGGGCGCGCACGAGGTGCACGGCGAAGATGTCGACGCCACTGATGCGTCCCGACGTAGCGGCGAAGACGATGCGGTGGTCAGCCAGCGGCGCCGTATGCGGCGCACGTGTGGGCTGACGCTCGGCGGGAGGGAGCGGATCGGGCCACATCGGGACGCGATTGGCCAGGCGTGCGGAGCCGTCGAATCGCCCCGGGAGGATGGAGACGCCACCCATCGTCGGTGCGGGAGGACTCATGCGCGCGCGCGGACGGCGAGGTGATGCCGCCTTGGCCTGTTCGACGCGCTCGAAGAGCGCGATCCACGCCGAGACCATGGCGTCGAGCGCCCACGTTCCATCGCGCACCGTCGCCGCGGCGCGCACCGCCATGGCCGCTCGGCGCGCGGGGGCGGCGGCGAGCGAAGCGACCGCGGTGGCGAAGGCGTCGACGTCACCCGGCGGGAAGCGCAGCCCGTTGTCGTCGTGAGCGACTACGCTCGCCAGCGTCTCGAGGTCGGAGACGACCGGGACGCAGCCGCGCGCCATCGCCTCGAGCATGGCGTTAGGCGTCCCCTCGAACTCGGAGGCGAGCACGTACACGTCGTGCCGCTCGAGTTCGGCCAGCGTTTCCGCGTGCGGCAGGGCGCCGCGGAGGACCAGGTGCCCGGCGGCGATCAGCGACTTCCCGCGCGCCTCGATGTCGGCGCGCGCCGGGCCGTCTCCAACGAGCGTGAGCTGCGCGCGCACGCCGCGCGCGACCAGCAGGTCGAGCATCCCCACCAGATCGAGCACCCGCTTCTGGTGCGCGCGCAGCTCGCCGTGATACACCAGCCGCAAGACGTCGGATGGCGTGCGCTCGGCCACGCGCGCAGGGAGCGGGACACCGATGGGGATCGCGGCGAGTCGGGAGGCGAGCCAGGGCATCTCCATCGCGGCGCGACGCCGGATGGACGGGTTGACGGCGACGACGGCATCCCAATGGCGTGCCAGCCTGCCGACGTGTTCGTACTCCAGGGCGTTGTCCGCGTGGATCATCCCGATGACGGTGACGCGCTCCGACAGGCGCGGCGTGACACAGGATGCGCGGAAGTCGTGGTTAGGGATGTAGACGCACGGGGCCTGCTCCTCGAGGTAGCGCTCGACCCCGATCCAGGCATCGCTCCAGCGGTCGTACGCTGTCAGGCGCAGTCGGTCGACTGGGATGTCGGCTGGCGGCGGCGCGCCCACCCGCGGATAGTCGACGAGCGGCGATCCTTCTTCGGTGATGAAGAGTCGGGCGTCCTGTCCGCGCGCGTTGAGCGCACGCACGAGGTTGGCGGCAAAGATGCAGACGCCGTTGAGGTTCCATTCGGGCAGGCCAAGGATGACGCGCCGGGTCACGGGGCGGCGTCGTCGAGGAGGTACGCGGCGCGATAGGGCGCGTATCGTGGCAGCACGGCGAGCGAGGCGGCGGTTCCGCGAAAGCGCTCCAGGTACTCGTCAGGCACGGTGAGCGCGGAGGGATCGGCACCACGACCGAACAGTGTGCCCACGATCGCGTTGGCCCATGGTTTGTCGACCACCAGGCCGGCATAGGCCAAGTACATCTGCATCGCACGATAATTCCGCAAGTGGCGGGCGACGGGCGCGAGCATGCGACGGGAGAGCGTCGAGTAGCCCTTGAGCAACGCCGGCGACAGCGACGGAAGCACGCGGCCGATGGCCATGTCCTCGTGGTCCAGCGCGAGCTCTTCCTCGAGGATGCGGATGAAAGACGCTTCGCCAGCGGCCAGTGCCTCGAACGGGAGCACGGTGACGTTCTCGGCACCGAAGCGGGCGCGGTACGTTGCGACGACGTGATCGTAGTTGAGCCAGGCGGCGATCTGCAGCTCGTACTCCTGCAGGAAGTCGTGGAAGGACAGGTCGCCACCGATTCGCACGACTTGCGAGTACACGGAGCGCAGCGCCCCGGCGAACCCGCGCGTGATCATCAGGACGCGTGCGCCCGGGTACATCGCCACGAGTTCGTCGGCCAGACGCGCCTGGTGTTCGCGAATGGCGGGGGGGCGCTTGTGGAAGCCCTGGTGGCGCAGCAGGAGGTAGAAGTAGCCCTCGGGAAAGACGAGCCCCCCGGTCCAGTTCTCCTCGCTCATCGCGAGCCAGCGGACGTCGCGGTCGCCGCGCGCAGCCTCGCGGCAGATGTCCATCGGCGTGCGCAGCCCGGCGAAGGTCCCGGCCGTAAACCTGACCTGCGGATGTCGGGCGAGCCATTGCTCCAGCCACGAGGAGCCCGCCTTGTGGAAGCCGATGTGCAGGAGGACGCGAGTGCGGGTCATGCGGGGATCTTCGTGAATCGGGGGAGGGATTGCACGAGGTGCCACCAGGTGCGGAGTGGTACGCCGGCCACCAGCAGGTGCAGTGGCACGAGCCAGAGCGCCCGTGCGTCATGCACCACAATCGACAGGAGCGCGAGCGGTGCCAGCCATCGCTCGACGAACCCCGACAGGACCCGCTGCGCCAGCAGGTCGTGCCGTTCGGTGTCGCTCATCACCCGCCACGGGGGGAGCGGCGCGATCCAGCGTTCCCGCACCACGTACAGTTCCCATAACGCGTGCACCACGAACCCCGCCAGGAGCAACGGCGCGAGGGGGAGGGCCGAGGCGAGCGCCGACAGCGCGGCGACCATCTCGACGGGGAGGAGGCGCCGCACGATCCACCGCATCGTGCCGTCGCGCCCACGCCCGGCGGCGAACGTCCTGATGCCGGCCATGCGATCGCGATCGAGGTCGTCGTGCTGGTGTCGCGCCAGGTGGCGCATCCCCATGGCGAGCATCCAGAGCAGGAACAAGGCGATGAGCACCTCGTCGCCGCGTGTGTCGGGGGGGCCAGCAAACACGGTCCACGCCACCGCGACCGGGAGCACGTGCGCATACATCGCATCCGTCACGATGCCGGCCACTCCGCGCTCCTTGAGCCGGATGGGTGGCACCGCATAGAGCAGGAAGAGCAGCATCTCGAGGACCACGAGCGACGCCCCGAGCCGTGCGTTAGGCAGCCAGCGCCACGGGAGCGCAGCGGCGGCCAGGAGGCACGTGCTCACCACAAGTCGCGCCAGCGGTGACAACGCCGACCATCCGTTCTGCTTTCCGATGCGCCGGTCTTCCTCGACGTCGAACGCGTCGGTGAGCAGGTACCCGATCCCCCCGATGCCGAGCGATGACACGAGGAAGAGCGCGAGGTTCCGCGCCATCGCGGTGACATCGAGCGGTCCCGCATTGACGCACGCCGCGAGGTACGCCGCCGCGAGCGCCGGCGGGATCTTCCCGCTCCACCACTGATTCATGCGGAGGGCGCTACGCATTCTCGGCCTTCAGGTACAGGGCCAGGCTCTCGCACGCGAGCGCCGTCGTGTAGCTCCGCGATTCGTACCATCCCGCATCTCGAAAGCCCGCCCAGAAGTGCGGGCCGCCCGGCCATGCCCCGTCCGCATCCTGCGCGCGGCAGAGGAAATCGATCGCGCGATCGACCACGGGTCCCCGCTCCCCAAGGTGCAGGAGCGCCGAGGCACACATCACCGTGTGATTCGCCGTCCCGCCAATCTGCCCGCTCTCCTCAGCGCGCTCGAGGATGCGTTCAAGGACGACCGGGCGCGCTGCGCCGAAGCGCGTGATGCCGCGCGCGTAGGCGCGACCGAGCGCGAGATAGAACGTGCTGCGATCGTGATACCACTTGTCGCGCGACTCCTCTTCACCCGCATCGATTGTCTCGAGGATCCAGTCGATCGCCCCGCGCGTCACGGCGTTGTCGCCGAGATAGGTGACGACGTGGATGTTGATGACAACGTCGATATCGCGTGGATGCCACCAGTGTCCGTGCCAGAAAGTCACAAGCCGCTTCCACGTGGGGTCTCGCAGCACGTAGTACCAGTAGCGAGGGTCCCACGTCCGGCGGTTCCCCGGCGCTATCCAGGTGTAGAACCGGCCATCGCGCCGCTTGTTGGTCTCCAGGATCCACCGGGAGTTCGAACGCGTCCATCCCATCCGCTCCTGCAGACTCAGCATACCAGCCGTGGTGTCCACGTCGGGAGCCCCGTCACGTGGCGCAGGGTCCCCCCCCTCGGCGAAGTAGTTCCAGATGCCCGGCGGGATCAACTCGCCTTCGAGGAACGGGCGCGCGCGCTCGATGATCGTCCGCGCAACCGGCGAGGACTCCACGGCCAAGGCATGGCAGGCGAACATCGTGGCAAAGCAGTTCGTACACCACGTCGACACTTGCTCGCGTCCCGGGACCACCTTGTGCATGAAGTCGATCGGCACCTCGCCACTTGGCAGCTGGGTCGCCGCGACAAAGCCCCGAGCCCGGTCGAGGGCGACGCGCACGTCAGCGATGGTCGCCATGCGTGGCGTCCGAGTCGGCGTCGATGGCGCGCGTGAGTCCCGCGCTGATATGGGGCTTACCCATCGAGCGACGCGCGGTAGAGGTTGTGCGCTTCGATGGCGAACGAGGTCGTCCTCTGACGGGAGCCCCGGCGCGACCATCCGTCGTAGAAGAGCGGGTCAGCGGGCCACGCCGCGGGACCACTGAGCTCACGATCCGTGAACACCTCAGCGCGGCTCGGCATCGTCACGTCCGATCTCGACGGGGAGCATCACCGGCATGTCGATGATGCGACCGAAGTTGGAGACCACCGACGCGTCGCCGTCGACCGTGACGCGCACCGACTGGTCCATCCATCCCTTGAGCGCGACCGGGTACCCCAGCTCCATGTCGATCAGCGCCAGCCGCAACTGATAGCTCCCTTCGTTGAAGGGGAGACGCGGCAGTCGCGCGTGCACGGAGGCCGCGCCGGCCACGAGCCCGCCAGGAATCTCCAGCGCCGCGCCCGCGAGCGCGCGCTGCCCATCGATGGAGTAGAAGGCGCAGAAGAGCAGCGCCCGCGGATGCGCCCGTTCGGCGGTGTAGGGCGCGATGATGTCGGCGGGCGCACCGGAGCTCGGGGCGCCCGCGGCCCCGCGCACCACGACGTCGCCCATGGTCACCCCCTGTGCGTTGCCGGCCGCCATCTGCAGGAGCGCCGCACCGGAACCGCCGGCGGTCACGGGGATGGCGTCGCCGGATTGCTGCTGGCGGAAGTAGTAGTCGAGGGCGTCGACGACGTCGCCGTCGAACCGGCACTCCCCGCGCTCGAGCACGATCGCACGATCGCACGCGGCTTGCACCTGATGCCCCGCGTGGCCCACGAAGACGAGCGTCCCGCCGCGCTCGCGGAACTCGCGCATGTGGCGCATGCACTTGTTCTGGAAGGCCAGGTCGCCCACCGCCAGCACCTCATCAACCAGCAGGAGTTGCGGATCGACGTGCACCGCCACCGCGAATCCGAGCCTGGCACGCATGCCGCTGCTGTAGTGCTGCACCGGCTTGTCGATCCCTTCGCCGATGTCGGCGAAATCGACGATCGCCTCGAGTCGCTGGGCCATCTGTCGTACGCCAAAGCCGTACAGCGCCCCCTGCGCAAAGACGTTCTCGCGACCGGAGAGCACCGGATTGAAGCCGGCCCCGAGCTCGATGAGCGTCCCCACGCGCCCCGAGATCCTCACGCTCCCGGTATCGGGCTTGAGCAGGCGCGACAGGACCTTGAGCAGCGTGCTCTTCCCCGCTCCGTTGGCGCCGATGATGCCAAGGGCGTCGCCCTCGCGCAGCGCGAACGACACCTCGTGCAACGCCCAGAACTCGGCGGCATGGAGGCGATCGCGGGGGCTCGTGTTCCACACCGCGATCTCGCGCCAGATGTCGCGCAGGGCCGAGCGCCGCGCCCCGAAGAATCCACGGGCGAACTTCTTCGAGATCCCGTCGACCTCGAGTACGACTCGCGCACTCACAGGCGCGCCACGAGGTGCGGGACGGCGACGCGCATGGCGACCCAGCCGACGACGAAGGCGAGGAGTGCCACCAACGCCCACGGAAGCACGAGTGCCGGCGCCACCGGCGCATCGCCGACCAGTGCCGAGCGCGCGGCATCCAGGAGCACGGCGACGGGGTTGAGCCGGAACGTCACGGTGCCTAACGCCGAGCTAGGGGGGCGATAGACGATCGGCGTCACGAAGAAGAGGAACGTCGAGCCGACGACCACGGCGCGTGGGATGTCGTCGAACAGCAACCCCAGGGGGACGAGGAGCAGCCCGAGAGCGGCGCCCAGCAGGAGCAGCGCGACGATGGGAACCACCGCGGAGAGCATCCCGAGGCCCGGCCACTCCCCCAACAGCGGAATCGCGAGCAGGAGGACGAGAACGAAGATCGCGAACTCGAAGACCGTCTCGACCCATCCGGCCGCGATCACCGCCTCCCACGGAGAGCGGATCTTCGAGATGACGGCGCGCGAGGCGTTCACCTGCTGCAGCGGCGCATTGAGCGCCCGCAGGAAGCCCTGCCAGAGGAAGAGGCCCGCCACGATGTAGAGGGGATACGGGGCGCCGCTGCTCGTCATCTGCAACGCGCCACTCGCCCGCACGAACAGCCACGCCGCGGCGGTGCTCACGGGGACGAGCAGGAGCCAGAGGTAGCCGAGCACCGATCGGCGATAGCGCGCGACGATCTGGCGTCGCGCCATCTGGGGAGCCAGGTCCATCGTGACCCGCAGGTCGCGGCGGACATCGGCCAGGAACTGTCGCGGGTGGCGAAGGGCGGGACTGGCGTCGAACACACTCACCTCCTCGCCGGCACTCTCGCGCCGCGTCGAGGGAGCGGTCATCTCGCCCCTCGCCGGGCCCGATCGTATGCGATGGCGCCGGGCACAAGGAGCGCCAGCAGCACGACCGCATCCCACGGCGCCACCCGGCCGCGCAGCAGCAGGGCCTTTAGCACGGCGAATCGCTGACCGCTCGAGAGGGGGCGGAAGGGGACCTCCTGCGACAGGCGCTCGTTGCTAGCGCCGTAGATGGTGCGCTTGTGATAGTAGTCCGCCAGCTGCGTCACCTCGAGGTGATCGACCCCCATCTCGCGCACGAAGGCGACGGCGTCGGTCCCCAGGGCGCGCACCACACGCTGCACGAACATCGTGTCGCCGCCACGACTGCGCTCAGGGAACGGGCCATACGTGTCGAGCAATGCTCGCCGCACCGCCATGTTGTTGGTGTAGCCATAGACCTGGTCGGTGCACCGGCGGCGCAGGATCCACTGAATCTTCTCGTCCTCGTACTTGGACAGTAGCGCCAATGCCCGCGACGGACCGTAGTACCGACGCCCGAGCACAATCTGGGTCTTCGGTGCGTCGAGCCCCCGCACCGCGGCTCGCAGCCAGCCGGGACGCGGGGCGCAGTCGGGGTCGAGGAATACCACAATACCGCCGGTCGACTCGCGCACGCCGAGATTCCGTGCCGCGTAGGAGCCCTGAACCGGCTGGTGTAGCACGCGCACATCGGAGAACTCGCCGGCGATCGCCACCGTCGCATCCGTCGAGTTGTTGTCCACGAGGATCAACTCGACGTCGGCGCCGTCCACTCGCTGCGTCACGAGCGCCGCCAAGCACTCCTTCAAGTGCTCGGCGACGTTGTACGCAGGTAGTATGACGGAAATCTTCGGCATTTGTACGGAGTGGTTCCTCGTTCGACCGCCACGCCAAACCGGCGATGCGGTCAGAACGACCGAACGGCCCCTCCCCCGACGCTGCGGACGGGAGGGCGTTGTGAGGACTGACCACCCCTCCTGCAAGCGCAATGCTACGGCCCGGTGCGACACGCCGAATCGCCGTAACGAACTGGTCGCCCGACTACCTCGGGCGGCGATCGACCACCCGATTGAGCTTCCCTCCCTCAGAGCGGGGGGCCTCGCCCGGCGGAATGAGTTCGACGGCCATCGCGACGCCGATCAGGTCGCGCAGGAGGGCGGCGATGCGTTCGCGCAGCGCACGCAGCCGGTGATCGGCTTCGATGACGTCAGCCGAGAGAACGCCGCGCCCCACCTCACGGAAGAACGACTCCGAGACCTCGGCGTGTACGCTGATCGCATCGAGCGTCCCGTCGCGACTGACGACGAGGCGATAGTGCGGCGCGAGTTCAACGATGCGACCCAACACCGCCTCGATCTGGCTCGGGTAGACATTGACACCACGAATAATGAGCATGTCATCCGTGCGTCCCTTGATGAGTCGCATCCGGACGAGGGTGCGCCCGCAGGCACAGCGCCCGCGCACGAGGGAGGTGATGTCGCCGGTCCAATAGCGCAGGAGGGGGAGCGCCTCCTTGGTGAGCGTGGTGATTGCCAGGACGCCTTCCTCGCCGTCGGGGACGGGGCGCCCGGTGTCGGGGTCGAGGATCTCCGGGTAGAAATGATCTTCCATGACGTGCGAGCCGTCGCGCGCCTCGACGCACTCGTTGGACACGCCGGGACCGATGATCTCCGACAAGCCGTAGATGTTGGTGCTGGTCACGCCTAACGCCTCATCGATCTGCGCGCGCATGGCGTCGGTCCACGGCTCGGCCCCGAGGACGGCGTAGCGCAGCGAGATGTCGGACGGATCGACGCCGCGACGCCGGAACTCGGACGCCAGCGTGAGGGCGTAGCTCGGCGTGCAGGTGATGACCTCGGGGCGGAAGTCGGTGATGAGGGTGAGCTGTCGCTCGGTCATCCCGCCGCTCACGGGGACGACCGAGAGGCCGAGACGTTCGCCGCCGTAGTGAATGCCGAGGCCGCCCGTGAACAGGCCGTAGCCATAGGCGTTGTGCAGCATCATCCCGGGCGCGGCGCCGGCCATGGCCAAGGCGCGGGCGTTGACGCGCGCGAACAGGTCCACGTCATTTGCCGTGTAGGCGACCACGGTGGCCTTCCCGGTGGTGCCTGACGAGGCGTGCACCCGCATGACCTGCTGGCGGGGGACGGCGAGCAGCCCGAACGGATAGTGATCGCGCAGGTCGTCCTTGCGCGTGATCGGAAGGCGCGTGATGTCGTCGATCGAGCGAATGTCGTCAGGCGCAATCCCGGTGGCCGCGAGGCGCTCGCGGTACATCGAGACCCGTTGCTGCACGGTGGCCACCAGCGCGCGCAGGCGTTGTCCCTGGAGCGCGCGCATGGCATCGGTGTCGAGCGTTTCGAACGCGGGCTCGAAGATCATCTACGCGGGGCGGCGGAGGTCGCTCAGTCGGAGGACGTCGAGCGGGGGGTCGGCGGCCACGAGCACGCCACCGTCAGGTGCAGGGACGCGCAGGATGAGCACCCGCTCCTTGCCGGCGCGCTGCGTCCCCTGCCCTTCGTAGATCCGGTTGATCAGGACGCGCCGCACCATCACGATCATCACCGCGAGGAGCGGAACGGCGACCGGGAGGCCGATCGGGCCCAGGAGGCGACCGACGACGAGCACGGCCATGATGCTCAGCACCGGCGGGATCTCCACCTGCTTGGCCGTGATGAGCGGGACGACGAAGTTGGCCTCGATGATGTGGATCACGAAGCCGAGGATCATCACCAGCAGGGCATGCGTTCCCGGTGTCACCCCGAACACCCCGTCACCGCCAAGGACGAAGAGCGCGGGGATGGTGGACGAGACCAGCGTGCCGAAGAACGGGATGATCGCGACCGCGCCGGTGAAGACGCCGAAGGTGAGCCAGTACGGGACGTCGAGCGCGTAGAGCCCGATGGCGGTGAGGACGGCCAGCACGGCCATCGCGATGAGCTGCCCCACGAGCCACGACTTGAGCGTGCTCGCGAGGTCGCGCAACACGTCGCGGACCATGTCGCGGCGCGTGGGCGGAAAGAGCGCGATGAGCCACTCGCGATAAGTCCCGGGGTGCAGCGCGAGGAAGATCCCCATGACGAGGATCGAGACGATGTTCACGACGGCGTGACCGATCCCGACGACCTGCGGGAGGATCTCGCTCATCGCCCCTTCGGCCTGCGAGACGATCCCTCCCACGAGCTTCCCCGACTCGGCGCTCCACAGCTCCTGCAGGCGCGGATACCGCAGGAGCAGGCGCTGCAGCCACCCCTGCCAGGCGCTGACGTAGTTGGGGAGGTTCCCCACGAGCTGCTGCGTCTGCTCGACGACCGGGGGGACGAGCAGCGTGACGAGTCCGGCGACCGCGGCGAGCGTCCCGAGGACGGCGAGCGCGAAGGCGATCGATGCCGGCAGCCGCAACCGGCGCACGAGCGCGTCGCGCACGGCACCGAGGAAGAGCGAGAACAGGATGGCGACGAACAGCAGCAGGAAGATGTCCGCCGCCTTGAACAACAGCCCCAACAACAGAACGGTCGCGACCGTCGATGCCAGGACGGGCGCGACCTTGAAGGTGGGAGACGTGTGTCCCGTCACCCGTTCTGCTTGTGGTCGGGCTCCTCGATTTCCGCGTGCACCGTCTCTTCGGCCGGCACGTTGCCGGCCCCGAGCTGGCGCTTCTCGGCGGGGGACGCCGAGGGGAGCAGCCCCATCTTCTGCTTGAGCGCCAGGAGCTGGGCGTCGGCACCGACGGTGGTCGACGACTTCTCCAGGAGCTTGAAGTCACGTTGCAGGCGATCGCCCGAGAACTCCTCGTCGATCTCCGACGACGCTTTGATCATGCGCTCGTTCTGCTCGATCTTCTCTTCCATCCGGGCGAAGGCTTCGAAGGCCGACTTCTCGGACAGACCGGACATCGTTTCGGAGATGCGCTTCTGCGCCTGCGCCCGACGCTGGCGCGCGAGCAACAGGTTCTTCTTGCGCTTGGCCTCTTCGATCTTGTCGTTGAGGTCACGCAGGGCGTTCTTGAGCTTCTCGGTCTCGAGCTGGTGCGACTGCCACGTGGTCTCGAGCTGCTGGGCGTGCGCGTAGTGCTCGCTCTGCCTGACGAGGGCCTGCTTGGCGAGGTCGTCGCGCCCCTCCTTGATGGCGAGCATCGCCTTCTGCTCCCAGTCCTGCGACTGCTTGTACTCCGACTCGAACTGGTCGCGCAGCCGCTTTTCGTCGGCGATGGCGGCGGCGACCTGCTGCTTGGCCTTCACCAGCTGGTCGCGCATGTCAACGATGATCTGGTTCAGCATCTTCTCCGGATTTTCGGCGGAGGAGATCATGTCGTTGACGTTCGACTTGATGAGTGAGGCAAGACGATCGAAGATGCCCATGGGCTATGCGTCCTCGCGGTACGACGTGAGCTCGCGCAGGTGCGTCGCGAGGGCCAGGGTCATGCTTTCGTAGGAGGCCAGGAACTCCTCGAAGTCCAGGTGCGACACCTCGAGCGCTTCGGTCAGGACAATCGAGCCGTCGCTGATGCCGTACGATCCGTGCACGAGGTCCGTGGCGTTCAACTCGAGGAGGCGCCGGTTGAGTTGCGCCCCCTTCCCGTTCTTCTCGGGGACGTTCATCACCTTCATGCGCAACACGATGACGGGGGGGCTGTAGTGCACCACCACGTCGAGGTTGAGCGCACCACCGGGCTGCACGATCCAGGTGTTCTCGCCTGCTTCGAAGTAGCTGGCGCCCTCTGAGGAGAGGCGGTCCAGGAAGGACTCGAGGTCTTCTTTCGTTACCATAGTGGTCCCTGCGTAGAATGGCCTCTTGCACCTACGGGGAGTGCCCCCCGCGGGTTTCCCGCCCGTCGAAACCGCCGCGGCGCGCCCTCGCCGCCCGACCAAGATACAGGCCATCGAGTCGGCGGAACACCGCCGAGCGCGCGGCCAACGACGAACGGTGCGTCGCGTGAACCCTAGGCGTCGCTGCGCTTGATCTGCACCAGCCGTTCGCGTGCCAGCCGACGCCCGGTCGGTGTGGCCGCGAGCCCGCCGCCTGCCGTTTCGCGATAGCGCACGTCCATGCTGCGACCGATCTCCCCCATCGTGTCGATCACTTCATCGGCGGGGATGGCGAAGGTGATCCCAGCCATCGCCATCTCGATGGCGGCGAGGGCGATCGCGGCGCCGGTGGCATTGCGGAAGACGCACGGCAGCTCGACGAGCCCGCCTAACGGGTCACAGACGAGCCCCAGCGTCCCCTGCTGTGCGAGGGCGACGGCATGTCCCGCCTGGCTGGGCGAGCCGCCGAGCATCTCGGTGGCGGCGCCAGCGGCCATCCCAGCCGCGGCACCCGTCTCGGCCTGGCAGCCCCCTTCGGCGCCGGACAGCGAGGCGCGCTCCGCGACAATCGCCCCGATGAGCCCCGCCGTGGCGAGGGCGTCGATGAGGAGCTCGTCGCCGAGCCCCTTGGCGTCGGCGAGCCCCAGGAGGACCGCCGGGAGCACACCGGCGCCGCCCGCGGTCGGCGCGGCGACAATGACCCCCATCGCCGCGTTCACTTCCTGCACGGCGAGGGCGCGCGCCAGGATGTCGCGAAAGGGGGTGCCGGCGAGCGGCCCGGGCGGCCCTTCCCGAAGCTTTGCCGCATCGCCGCCGACCAGCCCCGACGCGGAGCGCAGGTCGCCGGTGAGTCCCTGCGTCACCGCGCTGCGCATGACGGCGAGGGCGCGGGCGAGCGCCTGTCGAATCTCGGACACGGGACGTCCCTGGTCGCGCGACTCGGCGGCGAGGGCGACGGCCGCCAGCGTCGTCCCCTGCGATTCGGCGTCACGAATGGCGTCAGCGAGAGCCTTGTACATCAGGAGATGGGAAGAGGCGAGCGGAACGAGCACCCGGCGGGCCGGAGCCCCGCGCCGTGAACGGTCGAGACGACGCGAGCGGGCATCAGGCGCCGACCTTGTCCAGGCGGTAGGCCCACTTGACCCAGGGGAGCGTGCGGATGTGGTCGCGCACCTCGGGGCCGGGCTCCTCGTCGACTTCGATCACCATGAAGGCGTCGCCGCCCCGCTCCTTTCTCGTCAGGCGCAACGTGGCGATGTTGACGCCATCGTCGGCGAGCAGCCCGGCAATGCGGGCGATCGATCCCTTGATGTCCTCGGCCACCAGCGCGATGGTGTGGTAGGTCCCGTGCACCTCGACCGGGAAGCCGTCGATCTGCGAGACGAGTATGCGCCCGGCCCCTAACGACGATCCGATCATCTCGGCCTTGCGGTCGCCGCGCTCGATCGTGATGCGGACGGTGTTGGGGTGCGTCTCCCCTTCCTCGCCGAGCTTCGTCTTCTCGAAGGTGTAGGCCAGCCCCTCGCGCTCCATGATGTCGAGCGCGTCGCGCAGGCGCTCGTCGTCGGGGCGGAAGCCCATCAATCCGCCGGCGATCGCCTTGTCGGTCCCGTGTCCCTCACCCGTGCGGGCGAAGGAACCGTGCAATTCGATGAGCGCCTTTTCGGGGGTCCCGCCGACGAGGCCACGTGCGAGCATCCCGAGGCGGCAGGCGCCAGCGGTGTGGCTCGAGCTGGGGCCCACCATCACGGGACCGATGATATCGAGCAGGGAAACCATGGAGGGGGGCCGAGGACGTGGCGAGCGATCGCGCGGACGCGCCCGCGCAGGATCGGTCGGGAGCAATCTCTCGTGCGGGCATGGGCATCGCCAGCCGGTCGTCTGGGGGGCTCTGTTCCCGAGGGCGTTCCAGGGCGAAGTTCCTCGCCATGCGCAACCCGGCTGATGCGACGGCGGCAGGCGACGATCCACTGCGTGGGACGCGGGTGGTGAGCCTCGCGATCAACGTCCCGGGACCGGTTGCAGCTGCGAGACTCGCGGCGCTGGGGGCCGAGGTCACCAAGGTCGAACCGCCCGCCGGCGACTTCCTCGCCGGGGCGGCCCCGGTCTGGTACGAGGAGCTTTCTGTAGGGCAACGCGTCGTGACGATCGACCTCAAGTCGGTGGCGGGGCGGGCGGAACTCGACGCGCTGCTCGAGCAGGCGGACATCCTCATCGTCTCGTCGCGCCCGTCGGCGCTCGCGCGACTTGGGCTCGAGCGCGCGACCGTGTGCGCGCGCCACCCGAGGCTCTGTACCGTCTCGATCGTCGGGCATCCGTCGCCGGACAGCGACGTACCAGGGCACGATCTCACGTACCAGGCAGAAGCGGGGCTCGTGTCGCCGCAGGCGCTGCCGGTCACCCTCTTCTCCGACGTCGCCGCCGGCATCGACGCCGCGGCTGCCGCGCTCGCGCTCCTCGTCGGGCGCTCGCGCAGCGGTGTCGGCGGGTGGCGCGAGGTGGCCCTCGTCGACGCGGCGAGGGCGCTCGCCGCGCCGCGCGACCATGGCCTCACCCGTCCGGGAGGAGTCCTCGGTGGCGGCTCGCCAGGCTATGGGCTGTATCCGGCGAGCGACGGCGTGGTCGCGATCGCCGCACTCGAGGCGCACTTCCTGGCGCGACTCGTGGGCGGGCTCGGGATCGCACACAGTGACGCATCGCTCATCGCCGCGAAGATCCGGGAGCGGCGTGTCGACGAATGGGTCACCTTTGGCCGCAAGCACGACATCCCGATCGCGGCGGTCGCCGCTACCTAACGCGCACTGTTCTCACATGCGTCCCCTCGAGATCGCCGCCCTCGCCGTCCTTGCCTGCGCCGCCCTCACGCGCTTCGCGCCGACGGCGACCCGCCCACGCTGGACGCACGCGTTGCCATGGTTCTCGCTCGCGCTCTTTGTGGTGCACGCCATCGTGGAGGGGGCGCGGTGGCCGCTGTATCCGGCATACGCGCTCGCCCTGCTCCTCTCACTGCTCGCCGTACGGCGCGTGCCGGAGGCCGCACCACGCCGATCATGGCGAACGCTGGGAGGCGTCGTTGGCGTGCTGGGCGCGCTGCTCATCGTTGGCCTCAGCGCGGTCGTCGCCGCCGGCTTCCCGATCTTCGAGTATCCGCCCCCGTCCGGTCCGTTCGGCGTGGGGACGACGCGCCTGGCCTTCCCCGACGGGCACGTGGTGCTCGACAACAGCCGGACGCCAAAGCCGATGCCGTCGGGGGAGGCTTAGCAGGAGGTCGCGCGCCTCTCCGCGACGCTCGATTCGGTCGCGGATCCGGACAGCACCCGCGCGACCTGGCGTCACATGGAGGAGTACTTCGCGCAGGTCGGCGTGTACGTCCTGCCGAGCACCGACGTCTGGTATGACGACACGCGCTTCCTCATCGACCGCCTAACGGCCATCGATGCGGGGACCGACCAGGAGACGGTCGGGACGCGCGATCGCTTCGCTGGACGACTCGATCTCGAACGACTCGGCGTGGCGGGAATGTCGTTCGGCGGTTCGACGGCCGGGGTCACCTGCATCCGCGACCGGCGCTGCAAGGCGGGGGTGAACATCGACGGCTGGCAGTTCGGCCAGATCCTGGACCATCCGCTGCAGGTCCCCTTCCTGTTCATGTCGCGGGAGGGGAACGGTCAGTTCCCGGTGTTTTTCGGTTCCTCGGCCGACCTGCTGCACGTCGAGGTGCGCGGGACGACGCACGGGAGCTTCGCCGACCTGGCGATCGCCATGCCGTTCTTCCGCTGGATCGCACTCCCCAACCTGGCCCTCCTCGGCACGACGGACGGCGCGATCATCGAGCGGGTCATGTCCCGGTACCTGCTCGCCTTCTTCCAGCGATACCTGCTCGACGTGCCGCAGGCACTGCTCGATGCGCCGTCGCCGCCAGATGACCTGCGGGACGCGACACTGACCGTCGTGCGGCCGTCGACGGCGCGCCCGGCGCCTAACGCCCCTTCAGGACCGTCTTGAGGAACTGCCCCGTATAGCTCTCCTTGACCTTCACGACCTGCTCGGGCGTCCCGGTGGCCACTATCCTTCCCCCCTTGTTCCCTCCTTCGGGCCCAAGGTCGACGATCCAGTCCGCCGTCTTGATGACGTCGAGGTTGTGCTCGATGACCAGCACCGTATTGCCGCGGTCGACGAGCCGGTGGAGCACCTCGAGCAGCATGCGCACGTCCTCGAAGTGCAGCCCGGTCGTGGGTTCGTCGAGGATGTAGAGCGTGCGCCCGGTGTCACGCTTGGAGAGTTCGGTGGCGAGTTTCACGCGTTGCGCCTCGCCGCCGGAGAGGGTGGTGGCGCTCTGCCCCAAGTGGATATAGCCCAAGCCGACGTCGTTGAGCGTGACGAGCTTCTGGTGGATGCGCGGCTGGTTCTCGAAGAAAGCCAGCGAGTCCTCGACGGTGAGGTCGAGGATCTCGGCGACGTTGAGCCCGCGGAACCGGACTTCGAGCGTCTCGCGGTTGTAGCGCTTCCCCTTGCACACGTCGCACGGGACGTAGACATCGGGGAGGAAGTGCATCTCGATCTTCACGAGCCCGTCGCCCTGGCACGCCTCGCAGCGCCCCCCCTTCACGTTGAACGAGAAGCGCCCCGGCCCGTAGCCGCGGATCTTGGCCTCGGGCATTTCGGCGAAGAGCTCGCGCACGGGGGTGAAGACTCCCGTGTACGTGGCGGGGTTGGAGCGCGGCGTGCGGCCGATGGGCGACTGGTCGATGTCGATGACTTTGTCGATGTGCTCGAGCCCGGTGATGCGCGTGTGCTCGCCGGGGATGACGCGCGCCCGATAGAAGTGACGCGCCAGCGAGCGGTGCAGGATGTCCTCCACCAGCGTCGACTTGCCCGACCCCGAGACGCCGGTGACGGTGATGAAGGTGCCTAACGGGAAGTCGACGCTGAGGTCGCGCAGGTTGTGCTCGCGCGCGCCGACGACCCGAATGGTCCGTGCCGGATCGGCGGGGCGCCGCTGCTTGGGGACCTCGATGCGTACCTCGTCCTTGAGGTAGCGCCCGGTCATCGACCCCGGCACCTTCATGATGTCGTCGACCGAACCACAGGCCACGACCTTGCCGCCGTGCTTCCCCGCCCCAGGGCCGAGGTCGATGACGTAGTCGGCCTCGCGAATGGTGTCCTCGTCGTGCTCGACGACGATGACGGTGTTCCCCAGGTCGCGGAGCTGCTTGAGCGTTCCGAGCAGTCGCGCGTTGTCGCGCTGGTGCAGCCCGATGGACGGCTCGTCGAGGATGTACAGCACGCCCACGAGACGCGAGCCGATCTGCGTCGCGAGGCGAATGCGCTGCGCCTCACCGCCCGAGAGCGATTCCGCCGAGCGCCCTAACGTGAGATAGTCGAGCCCGACGTCGTCGAGGAAGCGCAGCCGTTCACGCACCTCCTTGAGGATCGGGCCGGCGATCTCGGCGTCGAGCCCGGCCTTGCCGTTCTGCTTGACCGGAATGTCGTCGAAGAAGCGGCGTGACTCACCGATCGACATCTCGACGACGTCGCCGATGTTGCGCTGGTGCACGGTGACGGCCAGCGATTCCGGCTTGAGGCGGCGACCGCGGCACGCAGCACACGGACGAATCACCATGAAGCCGTCCAGCTCCTGGCGAATGGTGTCCGAGTCGGTCTCCTGGTAGCGGCGCGAGATGTTGGCGACGATCCCTTCCCAGGAGACGGGAGACGGGAGACGGGAGACGGGAGACTTCTTGGCGGCCGACTTGGCGGTGGCGCGCTTCTTTTTCGGCTCGTCCTCACCCTCGTCCGTGACCTTCGCTCCAACGCTCCCGTGCAGGAGCACGCGCTTCACCTTCTCGGGGAGCTTGGCCCAGGGGGTGCTCAACTCGAAGCCGATCGACTTGGCAAGACCCGGGAGGATCACGCGGCGCAGGTAGCCGTCGGGCTCACCCCACGGCAGGATCACCCCTTCGAGTATGGTGAGCGACGGATCGCCGAGGATGAGGTCCTCGCTCACCTCGCGCCGCGTGCCAAGCCCCCCGCACGACTGGCAGGCGCCGAACGGCGAGTTGAACGAGAAGTGGCGCGGTTCCATCTCCGGCATCGAGATGCCGCAGTTGGGGCAGCCGTACCGCTCGGAGAAGAGCTCGGTGGTCTTCTCCTTGGCGTGCTTCACCACCTCGACCAGTCCTTCGGCAAGCTTGAGCGCCGTCTCGACAGAGTCGGTCAGGCGCCCGCGATCGTCGGCGCGCACCACGAGGCGATCGACGACGATGGAGACGTCGTGGTTCTGGCGCCGGTTGAGCTTGGGGGGGCTGGCCAGCTCGACGAGTTCGCCGTCGACGATGGCCCTGATGAAGCCCTGCTTGCGCGCCGCCTCGAACAGTTCGCGAAACTCCCCCTTTCTCCCCCGCACCAGCGGCGCGAGGATCTCGAGGCGCGTCCCGTCGGGCCACGCGAGGATGGCATCGGTGATCTGTCCTGCCGACTGACGCTGCACGGGGCGTCCGCAGTTGGGACAGTGTGGGGTGCCGGCGCGGGCATAAAGCAGTCGCAGGTAGTCGTAGATCTCCGTGACCGTACCAACCGTCGAGCGCGGGTTGTGCCCCGCCGTCTTCTGCTCGATGGAGATGGCCGGCGACAACCCTTCGATCGTGTCGACGTCGGGCTTCTCCATGAGCCCCAGGAACTGCCGCGCGTACGCCGAGAGCGATTCGACGTATCGACGCTGCCCCTCGGCGTAGATGGTGTCGAAGGCGAGTGACGACTTGCCCGACCCCGACAGCCCGGTGATGACCGTGAGCTTGTTGCGGGGGATCGTGACGTCGACGTTCTGGAGATTGTGCTCACGCGCTCCGCGAACGACGAGCGCTTCGTTGGTGGGGGCCATAGGTCCCGAAAATATGCCGAAGACTGGGATGGCAGCAAGCCGGTCGAGCCCAGAGGGCAACGATCGGCCAACTGGCGGAGTTCGCGTGACTTCCGCTAGCTCTCCGCTGTCCCTACCGGGGGCGTCTGCGCCCCGGTTTCCCGTGTCCCGGATCACCCGACTCAATGCCGCACACCGACGCCGTCGTCGTGCTCACCACCGTGGCCTCCGCCGATGAGGGGGCCGCGCTCGTGCGCGCCCTGCTCGAGCGCCGGCTGATCGCCTGCGGGACACTCCTCCCCGGCTCGCGCTCGCTGTACCGCTGGGAGGGGAAGATCGCCGATGAGTCGGAGACGGTGATCCTGATGAAGACCCGCTCGGCCGTGCTGCACGCGATCGAGAAGGCCTTTGCCGAGTTGCATCCGTACAAGGTGCCCGAGCTGCTCGCGCTGGAAGTGCAGTGGGGACTGGAGAAGTACGTCAACTGGATCAACGACGAGACGTCGATGGCGCTGCTCTCGTAGCGCGGTCATCCCCCTCATGCAGATCGCCGTCACCATCGATGACCTGGCCTTCGTGGCCGCCGACGCCGTCGCCCGCCCGGTGAATGCCGAGTTGCGCGCCGTGACGCCGGTGATCCGTCGGCTCGAGCAGGCGGCGGGCGAGGGCTTGCTCCGTCAGCTGCACGTGCAACAACCGCTTGAGGTGGGCGCGGCCGTGGTCACCGCCGCGGGGGCGGTGCAGGCCGACCTGATGATCCACGCCGTCGTCTCGACCGAGACCGAGCGCGTGACGCGCGACGGGGTGCGCCGGGCCACGACGAGCGTACTGCAGCGCGCGCACGACTTCGCGATAGACCGCCTGGCCATCGCGCCGTTCGGGCTGGGGGCCGGCAACCTCGACGTCGACGACGCCGCGCAGACCATGGTGGCGGTGCTCAAGGCGCACGCCGACACGCGCCCGCGTCCGGCGAACGTCGTGATCGTGGTGGAGAACGACCTCGAGGCCGAGGCGTTTCGCAACGTCGTGACTCGACTGTGGAGGGAGGGATGAACGCACGCGGCCTGATGGCGATCGGGATCCTGGCGGCGTGGGGGGCCGGGATCGCGGCCTTCGCACAGCGCGAGATGTCACGCTCGCCGCGGGAGAAGCTGGC
>ERZ795044.793-NODE-793-length-29527-cov-10.612751_pt1 | contig 29527 bp, 25 predicted proteins | sample MGYA00375128_ERZ795044 | MGnify/ENA primary metagenome ERZ795044 (study PRJEB30173, sample SAMN05720213) | anaerobic digester metagenome | isolation source: active sludge of municipal wastewater-treating anaerobic digesters | place: USA | collected 2014-12-22 ...
CGGCGCGCATCACGTTGACGTTGCCGATGCACTCGAAGCTGTGGTCCACGCCCCAACCGGTCATCTCGACCACGACCTGCTGGATCGGCGTGTCGTGGTCCTTCGGATTGATGCAGTCGGTGGCACCGAATTCGCGCGCCATCTCGAACTTCGAGGGATTGGTGTCGATGGCGATGATCCGCCCGGCCTTCGCCTGGCGCGCGCCCTGGATGACGGCCAGGCCGATGCCGCCCAGCCCGAACACCGCGACCGAATCGCCGGCCTGCACCTTCGCCGTGTTGTGCACGGCACCTATCCCGGTGGTCACGCCGCAACCGAGCAGGCAGACATGCTCCGGATTGGCCTCCGGATTCACCTTGGCCAGCGAGACTTCGGCGACCACGGTGTATTCGCTGAAGGTCGAGCAGCCCATGTAGTGGTACAGCGGCTGGCCTTCGTAGCTGAAACGCGAGGTGCCATCCGGCATCACGCCCTTGCCCTGGGTCGCGCGCACCGAGGTGCACAGGTTGGTCTTGCCCGACTTGCAGAACAGGCATTCGCCGCATTCGGCGGTGTACAGCGGGATCACGTGGTCGCCCGGCTGCACGGAAGTCACGCCCTCGCCCACCTCGACCACGATGCCCGCGCCCTCGTGGCCCAGCACCACCGGGAACAGGCCTTCGGGGTCTTCGCCGCTCAGGGTGAACGCATCGGTGTGGCAGACGCCGGTGTGGGTGATGCGCACCAGCACTTCACCGGCGCGCGGCGGTTCGACGTCGATCTCGACGATCTTCAACGGTTCGCCTGCGGCGAAGGCGACGGCGGCGCGGGATTTCATGGCGGGCTCCAGGTGCGATGCGAAGCCGTCATTGTAGGTCGCCTTGGCGGGAGCGGCTTCCACCGCGGTGGTGCTCAACCCGTGTTCTGGATCCCCGCCGAAATTCCGTTGACGGTGGACACCAGCGCACGCAGCAGCGTGTCGTCTTCGCGGCCGGTCGCGCGCCAGCGCCGCAGCAGGTCGACCTGCAGCAGGCTGATCGGGTCGACGTAGGGATTGCGCAGGCGGATCGACAGGCGCAGGCGGTAATCGTCGGCGAGCAGCTCCTCGCGGCCCTTGATCGCCAGGATCGCGTCGCGGGTGCGCTCGAACTCCTCGACGATCTGCGGGAAGAACGCCCCGTGCGCGTCGCCTGCGAGCAGCGAGTAGCGCTCGAAGATGTCGATGTCGGACTTCGCCATCAGCATCTCGACGTCGTCGATCGCGGCGGCGAAGAACCGCCAGTCGCGCGCCATCGCCGCCATCGCCTCCAGTCCGTGGGCCTCGATGCCCCGCTGCAGGGCCGTACCCACGCCGTACCAACCGGTCAGGCCGGAACGATTCTGCGACCATGCGAAGACCCACGGGATCGCGCGCAGGTTGGCGATGCCGCCATCGCGACGCCGCGATGGCCGCGAGCCGATCCGCAATTGCTCGATGACGTCGATCGGCGTCGCCGCGCGGAAATACGCGGGGAAGTCGTCGCGCTCGTGGACAAGCGCGCGGTAGTGCGTGCGCGACGTCGCTGCGAGCTCGGCGGCGATGGCGCGCCATGTCGCCTCACGCGGCTCCGGCGGACGCGGGCGCAGGCTGGCGCGCAGTACCGCACCGGTCATCTGCTCGAGGTTGCGCAATGCCAGGGCGCGGATGCCGTACTTGCGATGGATCACCTCGCCCTGCTCGGTGACGCGCATGCGCCCGTCCACCGAGCCGCGCGGCGCCGCGATGATCGCGCGCTCGGTCTTGCCGCCACCGCGGCTGACCGAACCGCCGCGGCCGTGGAAGAACACGATGGCGACGCCGGCCTCGCGGGCAAGCTCCAGCAGGTCGACCTGGGCGCGTTGCAGCGCCCAGCGCGAGGCCAGCAGGCCGCCGTCCTTGGCGCTGTCGCTGTAGCCCAGCATCACCGTCTGCCGGTCGCCGCGCGCGGCGAGATGCGCGCGATACACCGGGTCGGCGAACAGCGCGCGCATGACCTCGGGTGCCGCCTGCAGGTCGTCGACGGTCTCGAACAGCGGGGCCACGTCGAGCGGCACCGCGTCGTCCTCCACGCAACCGGCGATCCGCGCCAGCGCGAGCACGGCCAGTGCGTCGGCCGCGCTGCGGCTCATGCTGATGATGTACGGACCGAAGGCGTGCTCGCCCAGCGTGCGGCGCAGTTCGTGCACGGTGCGGAACACGGCCAGGGTCGATACCGCCGAGGGCGCGCTCGGCACCGGCACCGCCGCGCCTTCGATCAGGGCATGCAGCCGATCGACGCGCGCGGCCACCGATTGCGCCGCCCAATCCGCGCGATCGTCGAGCGCGGCCAGGGCATCGTCGTGCGCGGCGGAATCCTGGCGCAGGTCCAGCGCGGCCATGTGGAAGCCGAAGGTGCGCGCGCGCCACAGCACGCGCTGCAGGGCGAAGCGGCCGGCCTGGTCGCCGCGATGGTGGGCCAGGCTGCAGTCGATCAGCTCGAGGTCGTCGATGAAGGCCCCGGCATCCGGATAGGCACCCGTGCCGCCCGCCACCGTTGCGGCCAGGCGGCCACGCATCTGTCCGAGCAATTGCCGATAGGGCATGTCGGCCAGCCGCGGCCGTGCGCGCACCACGCCGTCAGGCAACAGCGCCTTGTACGCCTCGGTGCGCTCGAGGATCGCGGCATCGAAACCGACGCGCTCCTCGCTCTGGGTGAGGATGTCGCCGAGCGCGCGCAGGTCGGACTGGTAGCAGGCCAGTGCCTGCGCGCGTTGCGCGGCCAGTGCATCGCGCACGGTGGTCGCACCGACGTTCGGGTTGCCGTCCATGTCGCCGCCGACCCAGGTGCCGAAGCGCAGCAGCGGTGGCAGTTCGATGCGCGCGCCGTACACCGCTTCGATGGCGTCGGCGAACGCTTCGTAGAACACCGGCAGCACGCGGTACAGCACGCTGGAGAGGTAGAAGCCGATGTGCTCGACCTCGTCGGCCACGGTCGGCTTGTGCGGCGGCACTTCGGTGGTCTGCCACGTGGTGGTCAGCGACTGGCGGATCCGCGCATCGTCGGCGCCGCGCTCCGGCGGCGTGCGGGTACGGTCGATGTCGGCGACCAGGCGCTCGACGATGGTGCGTTCCTTCAGCAGCAGCGCACGGCGCACGGCTTCGGTGGGATGGGCGGTGAACACCGGCTCGATGCACATGCGCGGCAGCAGCGCCTGCAGCTCCGCCAGGCCCACGCCGTCGTTGCGCAATTCGAGCAGGACCGCTTCCAGGCCGCCCGGCTGCGGCGCACTGCCTTGCCGCTGGTAATCGCGACGTCGACGGATGCGGTGCACGCGCTCGGCCACGTTGGTCGCGCCGAAATACGCGGCGAATGCGCGCACCAGTGCCTCGGCATCACCCAGCGGCACGTCCGCCAGGCGCGCGGCCAACGCATCCACCGGTTCGCCCTGTTCGCGCCGGGCGATCGCGATGCGGCGCACCGCCTCCACCTGCTCCAGGAACGCCGTCGACACCTGCTCGGCGAGCATGTCGCCGACCATCGCGCCGAGCCTGCGCACGTCATCGCGCAGCAGGGTGTCGGACTCGGCGAAATCGAGGGGTTCGCGCAACGGGCGGGCAATCGGTGTCATCGTCGCAGGCTAGCGTGTTTGATGACGCGCTGCAGCATCGGTTACCGGCGTGACCAATTCCCGCTGCCGCCGTTGTCCGCATGCGACGGTCCGGCGCGTTGGCACCGATATCCGGACACCATGTCCCGCAGGAAGTACGCCCATGCCCAGGTTGCTGTTGCTTGCCCTTGCCTGCCTGGTCGCAGGGTGCGGCACGCCCACGCCGAAACCACCACCGGCGGCCTCGGCGTCCGCGCCACCGCTGTTCGACGATCTCGGCGACCTGCATCGCGACATCGGCACGCCGGTCCCCGCCGCGCAACGCTATTTCGACCAAGGCCTGCGCATGGCCTACGGCTTCAACCACGAAGCCGCGCGGCGCGCCTTCGCCGAAGCCGAACGGCTCGATCCGCGCTGCGCGATGTGCGCGTGGGGGCAGGCGCTGGTGCTCGGGCCCAACATCAACCTGCCGATGGATCCGCTGCTGGCCGCGCAGGCGACCGAACTGGCCACGCGCGCGGTCGCGTTGTCGGCCAATGCAAGACCTGCGGACCGTGCGCTGATCGAGGCGCTGCAACTGCGCTACACGAACCCCGCGCCGCAAGACCGCGCGACGCTGGACGCCGCCTACGCCGAGGCGATGGGCAAGGTCGTGGCGCGCTTCCCGGGGGACGACGACGCCGCGACCCTGTTCGCCGAGGCGCTGATGGACCTGACCCCGTGGGCCTACTGGACCGCGGCCGGCCAGCAGACCACCCACACACCGCGCATCCTCGCTGCACTCGAACGCGTGCTCGCACGCAATCCCCGCCACATCGGCGCGATGCACTACTACATCCACGCCACCGAGGCGTCGCCGGACCCGGGCCGCGCCGAACCGTATGCAGATGCGCTGGCCGCGCTGGCACCCGGCGCCGGCCACCTGGTGCACATGCCCGCGCACACCTACATCCGCATGGGCCGCTACCACGACGCCACCCTGGTCAATTTCGCCGCGGCGAATGCCGACAAGGCCTTCCTCTCGTTCTGCCGCGGCAGCAATGGCGTGTACCCGCTGGGCTACGTGCCGCACAACTGGCACTTCGCGACCATGACCACCGGCCTGACCGGCTCGCGCACGTTGGCGCTACAGGCCGCCGAACAAACTGCGCAGCGCGCCGACCGCGCGCTGATGGGCGCGCCGCCGCTGGAGTTCATGCAACTGTTCGTGGTCACGCCACTGCTCACGCAAGTCCGCTTCGGCGAATGGGACGCGATCCTGGACGAGGCTGCGCCAACGGATGAGCCGCCCTTCGTGGCCGCGATCCGCCATTTCGCGCGCGGCATGGCGCATGCGCGCGCAGGCAGGCTCGACCCGGCGGCGCGCGATGCGGAGGCGCTGCATGCGATCGCAGTCGACCCGGCGACGGCGCGGGTCGCCTTCGGCATGAACAACGCCGACGCGGTGCTGCGGGTCGCCGATCCGCTGCTGCGCGGCGAACTGCTGCGGGCACGCGGACGCCAGGCCGATGCGCTGGCCGCACTGCGCGAGGCGGCCGCCGCCGAAGACACGCTCAACTACAACGAACCGGCGGACTGGCCATTGCCGGTGCGCTGGTACCTGGGCGCCGCCCTGCTCGACGCCGGCGATCCTGCCGGCGCGGCGCAGGCCTATCGACAGGACCTGCAGGCCTATCCGGGCAATGGCTGGTCGCTGTTCGGGCTGGCCAAGGCGCAACGCGCGCTCGGCGACCAGGCCGGCGCGGCCGACAGCGAGCGTCGCCTGGCGCAGGCCTGGCAGTGGGCGGATGCGCCGCTGGTGGCCTCGCGCTACTGACTCAGTACGCGAACTCGCGGAACACCGGATCCACCGAACCGTTCCATTCGCCATGGAACAACGCGAGCTTGCGCTCGGCGGGGGTTTCGTTGGCGTCGACGATGTCCATCAACGGTTCCAGGAAGCCGGATTCGTCGGTACCGCAGGCATCCGCCTTGGCCCGGCGGCGCAAACCGGCCTGGGCGATCTTCAAGGCCTCGATGGCGATGTCGCGCAGCGTGCCGTTGCGGAACGGGGTCTTCAGCGCATGCGTCGGCACGCCATCGCGCAACGCGTTGCGCTCGGCCATCGAGAAATCCTTGACCAGGTCCCATGCCGCATCCAGCGCGGCATCGTCGTACAGCAGGCCGACCCAGAACGCCGGCAGCGCGCACAGGCGGTTCCACGGCCCGCCATCGGCACCGCGCATCTCCAGGAATTTCTTCAACCGCACTTCCGGGAAGGCGGTGGTCATGTGGTCGTTCCAGTCGCGGATGGTCGGCAACGCGCCGGGCAGCACGTCGAGCTCGCCACGCAGGAACGTGCGGAACGACTTGCCGCTGGCGTCGATGTATTCGCCGTTGCGGTAGGAGAAATACATCGGCACGTCGAGCAGGTAATCGACGTAGCGCTCGTAGCCGAAGCCGTCCTCGAACACGAAGTCCAGCATGCCCGTGCGATCGGGATCGGTGTCGGTCCAGATGTGCGAGCGATAGCTGAGCTGGCCGTTCGGCTTGCCCTCGGTGAAGGGCGAATCGGCGAACAACGCGGTGGCGACCGGCTGCAGCGCCAGCGACACCCGGAACTTCTTCACCATGTCCGCCTCAGAGGCGTAATCGAGGTTGACCTGCACCGTGCAGGTGCGGGTCATCATGTCCAGGCCCAGGTTGCCGACCTTGGGCATGTACGCGCGCATGATCCGGTAGCGGCCCTTCGGCATCCAAGGCATCTCGTCGCGCCGCCACTTCGGCTGGAAGCCCATGCCGAGGAAGCCGAGCTGCAATTCGTCGGCGACCGCGCGCACTTCGCGCAGGTGGCTGCCGACTTCCTTGCAGGTGTCGTGGATGGTTTCGACCGGCGCACCGGAGAGCTCCAGTTGGCCGGCGGGTTCCAGCGTCACCGAGGCCATGCCCTTGGTCAGCGCGATCACGCGCGCCGGCTGCCCGTCCACGCTTTCCTCGTAAGGCGTCCAGCCGAAGCGGGTCAGCCCCTTCAGCAGCGCCTCGATGCCGCGCTCGCCATCGAAGGTCGGCGGCCGCAGGTCGTCGAGGCGGAAGCCGAACTTCTCGTGCTCGGTACCGATCCGCCAAGCCTCGATCGGCTTCTCGCCGGAGGCCATGACCTCGACCAGTTGCCGATAGTCGGTGATCGGGGTGTCGTTGGCGTTGCTGGGTCCGGACATGCGTGGCTTCCCCCGTGGACGCGCAGCATAGCCCGCGACGATGACGCCGGGCAGTCCGCCCTGCGGCTTTCAGTGTTGCGGCTGCATACGTATTCCCGGCGGCATGCGTTGTCCATGCCGGGTCGCGCTTGTAGCCTCCCTGGCACATCGCTGCCTTGGGAGGGGCCTGGTGCGCACGATCCTCTGCACGCTTGCGTTGCTGCTCGGCATGTCGACGCCGGCGCGTGCCATCGACATCGAACGCATCGAACCGACCAACTGGTGGGTGGGCATGCGCCACAACCGGGTCGAGTTGCTGGTGCATGGCACGGGTATCGCGACATCGACGCCGCGACTGTCGCGTGCGGGCGTGGCCATCGTCGACGTGCAGAAGACCGACAACCCGAACTACCTGTTCGTCACCGTCGAGATCGCCGGCGATGCGATACCGGGCGGCATCGACATCGAATTCGTCCACGCCGGCAAGGTCGTGGCGACGCATCCCTGGCGGCTCGACGCGCGCGAACCGGGTTCCGCGCGACGCCGCGGCTTCGATGCGCGCGATGCGATCTACCTGGTGACGCCGGACCGGTTCGCCAATGGCGATCCATCGAACGACAGCGTCACCGGCATGCTTGAAGCGGCCAACCGCGCGAATCCCAACGGCCGCCACGGCGGCGACATCGCCGGCATGCGCCAGCACATCGACTACATCGCCGGGATGGGCTTCACCCAGCTGTGGCCGACGCCCTTCCTGGAAAACGACCAGCCGCAATACAGCTACCACGGCTACGCGATCACCGATCTCTACAAGACGGATCCGCGCATGGGTCGCAACGAGGACGTGCGTGCGCTGTCGCGCGAGGCGAGGGCGAAGGGCGTCGGCCTGATCATGGACATCGTGCTCAACCACATCGGTTCGAAGCACTGGTGGATGACCGACCTGCCGGCGAAGGACTGGATCAACCACGGCGGCACGTTCGCCCCCACCAACCACCGCCGCACCACGATCCAGGATCCGCATGCGGCGCCCGCGGACCGCGAGGCCTTCACCGACGGCTGGTTCGTCGACGCCATGCCCGACCTCAACCAGCGCAACCCGCACCTGGCGCGCTATCTCATCCAGAACACCTTGTGGTGGATCGAGTACGCCGGGCTGTCCGGCATCCGCGAGGACACCTTCGGCTACGCGGACACGCAGTTCCTGGGCGATTGGGCGAAGGCGGTGCTGGCCGAGTACCCGGACTTCGCGATGGTCGGCGAGGAATGGAGCATCAACCCGGTCGTCGTCGCGCATTGGCAGCGCGGCAAGCAGAACACCAGCGGCCATGTCCCGCACATGCCGAGCATGATGGACTTCCCCATCCACATCGCCCTGCGCAGCGCGCTTGCCCAGCCCGAAGGCTGGGACAGCGGCTGGGTGAACCTCTACGAGATGCTGGCCAACGATTTCGTCTATCCGGATGCCGATGCGCTGGTGGTGTTCGCCGAGAACCACGACACCTCGCGCCTGTTCGCCCACCTCGACGGCGACCTGGCGACATGGAAGCTCGGCATGGCGTACCTGGCCACGGTGCGCGGCACGCCGCAGTTCTACTACGGCTCCGAAGTGCTGCTGCGTGGCCCAAGGGAACGCAACGACGGCCAGTTGCGCGCCGACATGCCCGGCGGCTGGTCCGGCGATCCCGCGGACGCCTTCACCGGCAACGGATTGAGCGCCGCGCAGCGCGACGCGCAGGCCTACACCCGTGCGCTGTTCGACTGGCGCAAACGCACCCCGCTGCTGCACTCCGGCAAGCTCACCCACTTCGCCCCGCAGGACGGCGTGTACGTGTACTTCCGCCACGATGGCGCCAAATCGGTGATGGTGGCGCTGAACAAGAATGCGGGCGCGACGCCGTTGCTGCTGGAGCGCTTCGACGCCTTCCTGCGCGGGCGCGGCGCGCGCGATGCATGGACGGGCAAGGCGGTCGCACTGGGCACGACGCTCGCGTTGCCGGGCAAGTCGGCCACGCTGCTCGAGATCGAGTAGCCACATCACGACGGCGAAACCGTCGGGGTGAGCGGGGGTTTCGAGCGGCAGGGCCGCGAGCCCGCGAACGCCATCCGGCATGCAAGCCGGATGGCCGGGGCGCAGCGGCATGCGAGCCGCGTAGCGATCAGCCGGCGGTAGGCGCCGGCACCCTCGAGGATCCGCCCCTAGATCTCCAGCCAGCCGGCCACGACCGAACGCAATTCGTCCACGCCCTGCTTGGTCTCGCCGGAGAAGACCTGGACGCTGACGCTGTCGCCATAACTTGACGACAGATCCTTGCGCACCGCCTGCGCGGTATTCATCGCCGCCCCGCGCGAGAGCTTGTCGGCCTTGGTCAGCAAGGCATGCGCGGGCAGGCCGCGGCGCATCGCGTAACCGATCATCGAGCGGTCGTAGTCCTTCAGCGGATGGCGGATGTCCATCACCACCACCAGGCCGGCAAGCGCATCCCGGCTGCCGAAATAGCCGTCGAGGAACGCCTGCCAGTGCGCCTGCAGGTCCTGCGGGACCTTGGCGTAGCCGTAACCCGGCAGGTCGACCAGGTATTTGGACTCGTGCGGCGGCAGGCCGAAATACACCAGTTGCTGGGTGCGGCCCGGCGTCTTGGAGACCCGCGCCAGCGCGTTGCGGCCGCACAGCGCGTTCAGCGCGGACGACTTGCCGGCGTTGGAACGGCCGGCGAAGGCGACCTCGCGGCCACCGTCAGGCGGCAGTTGGCGGTGGGTGTGCGCAGCCAGCAGGTAGTCGGCGCGGTTGAACGGATTGGGGGCAGCCATGCGCATAGGATCGCACGCCCCGGCGTCGCAGCCCGCCACGCGGGCCGTCGCGGAGGGGACCAGGGGCCCGGCGATCGACGGCCCGGGCCACCGCGCGCGGTTTGACCGTCATGCGCCGCCCGACGATAATTCGCCGGTTCAGCGGTTTCGGCCGCACCCGCATTGGTATTGGAGTTCCGCATGCGTCTTGCCCGCGTCCATGGTCTTGTCGGCGTTGCCTGCCTGGTGCTGGCTGCGGCCGCATATGCCCAGAGCACCGCCGTTGCGGTTCCCGACAACGCCCCGGTCCAGGCCGCTCCGCTGGATGACAAGCCCGCGACCTGGGGCGATGCCAAGGCCGGCCAGTCCAAGGCCGGTGCCTGCGCCGCCTGCCACGGCGTGGACGGCAACGCGATGCAGCAGAACGCGCCGCGGATCGCGGGCATGCCGGAACGCTACATCGCCCAGCAACTCGCGCTGTTCAAGCATGGCGAACGCACCACCGGCCTGGCCGGACTGATGGCGCCGTATGCCGCGCCGCTGTCCAACCAGGACATGCGCGACCTCGGCGCGTGGTTCGCCACCCAGAAAGCCGGCTCCGGCGTCGCCGACGACACCGTCATCGCGGCCGGCCCGAGCAAGGGCATGAAGTTCTACCAGGTGGGCGAACGCCTCTACCGGGGTGGCGACGCCGCCCGCGGCATCCCCGCCTGCATGGCCTGCCACGGCCCCGCCGGCGCCGGCAATCCCGGACCGGCCTACCCGGCGCTGCACGGGCAGGAAACCGGCTACGTGGTGCGGCGCCTCGAGGAGTACCGCGCCGGTACCACGACCTACAAGGACGCCGCGCACTTCAACCTGATGGCCAGCGTCGCCAAGCCGCTCAGCGACGAGGAAATCCGCTCGCTGGGCAGCTACGTGCAGGGCCTGCATGCCCGCGCTGACGCGACCCAGGCGCCCGCCAGCCACTGATCCACGGCGGCGCGGCTTCACCATGCGTTCCGCCGGGCCTGCGCAAGCTGCCCGGCCCACCTGATCGCCGGAGTCGAGTCGATGCGCGTCCTGCTGTTGTCCTTGGCCCTGCTGCTGTCCGCCTTCGCCCTGCCCGCCCAAGCGCAGCAGCAGTTGCCCGGGCTGACCGAGGGCAGCGAATACCGCTACATCGAGGACGGCAAGCCGTACCGCGCCGTCCCCGGCAAGATCGAGGTCGCCGAGGTGTTCGGCTACTGGTGCCCGCACTGCGCGCATTTCGCGCCGATGCTGGAGCAGTGGAAGGCGACCATGCCGGCGAATGCTCAGTTGGTGCTGGTGCCGGCCATGTTCGACCCGAACGACGCCTATGCGCGCCTGTTCTTCATCGCCGAAAAGGCCAAGGCGGTCGACGCGACCCATGCCCGCCTGTTCCGCGCGATCCACGAAACCGAAGACCTGCCGCGGCAAGCCACCATCCCGCAACTGACCGCTTGGTACTTGCGCCAGCCGGGCGTGAACGCGAAGGCGTTCGCGGCGGCCCAGGCCGATGAAGCGACCCTGCAGGCGAAGGCCGCCAACGCGCGCGAGTTCCAGATGCGCAGCGACATCCCGGGGACGCCCTCGCTGGTCATCGCCGGCAAGTACCTGGTCCTGGGCAACAGCTTCGAGAGCATGCTCGACAACGCCCGCCGCGTGATCCTGGCGGCGTCTCCGGCCGCGAAAGCCAAGCCCACGCCGACCAAGCCGAAAGCGGCGCCTGCTGCCAAGCCCCGCACCTGAACCCATCGACCGGAACCGCCATGACCGCATCGCGTTACGCCCTGCTGCTCCTCGCCCTGCTCCCGCTGGCCGCCTGCAAGAACGACGCACCGGCCCCGGTCACCGAAACCCCGACCACCGAAACCGCCACCAACGTGAAGCAGGCCAGCGCCGAGGACCCCGCTCGGAAGGCGGCCGCGGAAGCCGCGCTCAAGGCCGCCGAGGAAGCCGCCGCGAAGGCGCCGCCGCTGGTCGCGGGCGTGGATTACGCCGATATCCCGAATGGCCAGCCGTTCGAGACCACCGATGGGCGCATCGAGGTGGTCGAGGTGTTCGGCTACGTCTGCCCGTTCTGCGCAGCCGTGCAGCCCACCGTGCGCGCGATGAAGGAAAAATTCCCGGCGGACGTGCACATGGTCTATGTGCCGGCCGCGTTCGGTGGCCCGTGGGACAACTACGCCAAGGGGTACTACGCCGCCGAGGCGATGGGCCTGGTCGACAAGACCCATGACGCGATGTTCCGCGCAATCCACATCGACAAGACCCTGAAGGGCGAGCGCGGGATGGACACGCCGGAAGAGATCGCCGCGTTCTACTCAGCGTATGGCGCCGATCCCAAGCAGTTCGCCAGCAGCATGCAGAGCTTCGCGGTGGCCACCAAGATCAACCGCGGCAAGCAGTTCATCCTCGGCGCCTTCAGCAACGGCGACTCGCCCAGCACCCCGGCCTTCATCGTCAACGGCAAGTACCGGGTCAAGGGCAAGTCGGTCGACGATGTGTTCCGCGTGCTCAACCAGTTGATCGTGGCCGAGCGCGCGAAGAACGCATCTTCCGCGCCCACGGCGGCACCGGCGGCAACTGATGCCGCAGCACCCGCGGCGCCGGCCGAGGCACCTGCCGCCGCTGCGCCGCAAGCCTGATCCCGGCATCACCCGCCGCATGGAGACGCGCCGGCTGCGCCTGCTGAGCGCCAACATCCAGGCGGGTTCAAGCACCCGCGGCTACCAGGACTACGTGACCCGCAGCTGGTCGCACGTGTTGCCCGCCGGCAACAAGCGCGGCGCGCTGGACACCATTGCCGAACTTGCGGGCCGCCACGACATCGTCGGCCTGCAGGAGTCGGATCCGGGCAGCCTGCGTTCCGGCTTCACCAACCAGACCCACTACCTGGCGCAACGCGGTGGCTTCGCCTACTGGAGCCACCAACCGAACCGGCGGATGGGCGGTGTCGCCTCGAGTGCGAACGGACTACTCAGCAAGCTCGAACCGAAACGGGTCGAAGAGCATTCCCTGCCCGGCCGGGTCAAGGGTCGCGGCGTGTTGATCGGCACCTTCGGCAATGGCGATGACGCGCTGACCGTGGCCGTAGCGCATCTGTCGCTGGGCAGCGGATCGCGCAAGTCGCAGATCGACTTCATCGCCGAGTTGCTGGGCGACCACCCGCACGCGGTGCTGATGGGCGACTTCAACTGCGACCCGGACCAGCCGGAAATGCAGGGCCTCTACCGCAACACCCGCCTGCAGCCACCGGCGGATTGCGTGCCGACCTTCCCCTCGTGGCGGCCGCAGCGGGCGATCGACCACGTGCTGGTCACGCCGGCCCTGGCCATCGCCACCATGCAGGCGATGCCGGCGGCGCATTCCGACCACCTGGCGTTGTCGGTGGAGCTGGACGTGCCGGAGCACGCCCTCGGCTGATCGTGGCGCTCAGGGACGCAGCAGGATCTTGCCCTTGCTCGCCCGGCCCGGCACCAGCGAATCGCGGATCGCGTCGCCGATGGCGTCGAAGCCATAGGTCGCCGCGACCGGCAGCTGCAATTCCCCGCTGGCCGCGCGCTGCAGCAGCTCGCCCATCAACCGGCGGCGATCCTGCGACGACAGCGCCTTGCTGGCCGGCGTGCCCCAGAAGCCCTTGACCGTGATCTGCTTGAAGATCAGTTCGCCCGAGGGGATCTGCATCGACTCGCCGGTCATGCTACCGAACGACACCAGCAGGCCGTTTTCGCCCAGCAAGCTGGCCAGCACGCCGCTGGCCGGGCCGCCGACCGAATCCACCGCAGCCTTCGGGCGCGCCCCGCCCATCAGCTCGCGCGCGGTCGCCTTCCAGCCCTCGTGCATGGTGCAGACGGTATTGCCGATGCCCTGCGCCGCCATTTCGGCCACGCCTTCCTCGCGGCGCACCAGGTTCAGCACGTGGATGCCGCGTGCACGCGCCAGCATCGCCAGCGCCTTGCCGACCGCGCCGTTGGCGGCGTTCTGCACGATCCAGTCGCCTTCCACGACGCCCAGCGTTTCCAGCAGCATCAGCGCGCTCAGCGGCATCGCCACCAGCTGCGCCGCGGTCGCATCGTCGATGTTGTCCGGGACCGGCACCAGCGAATTCGCCGGGACGGTGAAATATTCCGCCCACGCGCCACGCGCGCCGGCCGTGGTCACGCGCTGGCCGATGGTCACGTTGTCGACGCCCTCGCCCAGTGCATCGACCACGCCCATCGCCTCGCTGCCGGCGATCGCCGGCAACGCGGGCTTGTAGCCGTACTGCCCGCGCACGGTCCAGACGTCGTGGTTGTGGATCGGCGACAGGATCATGCGCACCCGCGCCTGTCCGGGACCGGGTTCCGGCATCGGGCTGTCGCCGGCGGTCAGGACGTCGGCCGGTTCGCCGAAGGTCGCATGCAGGACACTGCGCATCACGTACTCCACTGTATGGTTCAGGTCAGCGCACTGTACGCGAAGGCCCCGCCGACCAGCAGCAGGAACACCGCGAACACCCGCTTCAGCGCCAGCCCGCTCAGCGCGTGCGCCAGCCGGGTGCCGTACGGCGCGGCGAACACCGAGGCCAGCGCCACGCCCAGCGCCGCGGGCAGGTACACGTAACCGAATGCGCCCGGCAAGGCGACGGCACCCGTCGGTGCCTGCAAGGCATACCCCAGCGCGCTGCCGATGCCGATGAAGATCCCGCAGGCGGACGACGTGCCGACCGCGCGCACCGGCGCCACGCCGCGCCACACCAGCAATGGCACGGTCAGGCTGCCGCCGCCGATGCCGACGATCGCCGAGACGATGCCGATGCCGCTTCCTGCCAAGGTGTAGCCCGGGCCGCGGGGTGCGACGACCATGCCGCTGTCCGCGGGCGTCTTCGACCACAGCATCTGCGCCGCGATCAGGAAGCAGTAGCCGGCCACGCACCAGCGCAACACCCCGTCATCCAGTGCGATGGCGAAGCGACTGCCCAGCCAGCCACCCAGCAGCACGCCCGGCACCATCCACGCCACCGTCGGCCACAGCACGCTGCCGCGTCGGTGATGCGCACGCGCCGAAGCGGCAGCGGTGAGCACGATGCTGGCCAATGAGCTCGCCAAGGCCACGTGCATCGCCGCGTCGGCGGGCACGCCCTGCATCGGCAGCAACCACGCAAGCGCACCCACCAGCACCAGCCCGCCGCCGATGCCGAGCAGGCCCGCGAGCAGGCCCGCGCACGCGCCGAGCAACAGATAGATCAACAGCGCGGCCATGCGATGCCACCTGAAAAGTGATTCATCGATGCTCGGGTATAGTCCGGCGATGCACAAGCGCGCCTCGTTCCTGCTGGCCGCGCTGGCGTGCGGCACCAGCCTGCTGCCCGTCATCGCCCACGCCCACGCCCAAGCCGCCTCGCCGCCGCCGCGCAGCGCCAATCCGCCGATCCGGGTCGCCCCGCCCAGCATGGCCGTGCGCGAGGCCTTCGAGGCCGCTGCACGCGGGACCCTCGACGACGTCCTGCTCGATTCGTATGCGCGGCATCCGCTGGGCGGCTGGCTGGAATACACCGCGCTGCGCAAGCGCATGGACACCTTGCCGGTGCCGCGCGGCAATGCCTTCCTGGCCCGCCATCGCGGCGAGCCGGTGGCACGCGCATTCCGTGGCGACTGGCTCGCGGCACTCGCCGCGCGCAGCGAATGGCAGGCCTTGCTGGCGAACTGGGAGTCCGGCATCGACGATCCCGGCCTGCGTTGCCTGCGCCTGCAGGCGCTGCAGGCGACGGGCCGTGCGGATGCCGCCTGGACCACGGAGGCGCAGGCCCTGTGGCGTGGCACCGGCAAGTCGTTGCCATCGTCCTGCGATGCGCCGTTCGCGCAGCTGGCAACCCAGGGCGCGCTCGACGATGGGCTGCGCTGGGAGCGCTTCGACAAGGCCGCGGCCGAAGGCCAGTCCGGGGTCATGCGTGCCATTGCACGCGGCATGACGGCCGACGCGGCCCTGCAGGCGAATGCGTATGCGGCCTACATCGACAAGGCCTCGGCCGATGTCGGCACATGGCCGAAGACCGCGCGCAGCCGCCTGGTCGCCTCGTGGGGGTTGGCACGGTTGGCGAAGGCATCGCCCGACCAAGCGGAAGCGCTGCTGCCCGGCGTGGCGCAGGCCCTCGGTTTCAATGCCGATGAACGCGCCCGCGTCCTGTATCCGATCGCACTGTGGACGGTGGCCTCGTACGGGCCGGACTCCGCACGCCGGCTCGCGGCGGTGCCCGAAGCCGCCTACGACGCGAGCCTGCACGAATGGCGCGTGCGCGAAGCGCTGGCGCGCAGCGACTGGCGCAGCGCGCTGGCCGCGATCGGCAAGATGGACGATGCGCAGCGCAACGATTCGCGCTGGACCTACCTCGCCGCGCGCACCAGCGAACTGACCGGCGATGCCGCGGGTGCGAAGGCGCTGTATCGGCAGGCGGCGAACAAGACCGATTTCCACGGCTTCCTGGCCGCCGACAAGCTCGACCAGGCGTATGCGCTATGCCCGTGGCAGCCGGTGGTGGCGCAGGCCGCGAAGCAGGCCATCGCGCGCGATCCGTCGATCATCCGCGCATTGCAGCTGTTCGCGCTGGACCGCAAGGGCTGGGCGCAGCGCGAGTGGGACGATGCGCTGTCGCGCTACTCCGACGAGCAGCGCCGGATCGCGGTAGAAGTGGCGCAGGACAACGGCTGGTTCGACCGCGGCGTGTTCGGCCTGGTCAACGTGGGCGGCAAGCGCTTTCCCGAGGAACAGCGCCTGTACCTGTTGCGCTTCCCGCTGCACCACGACGCCACCATCCGCCGCGAGTCCGCGAAGAACCGCCTCGATCCGGCCTGGGTCGCCGCCGAGATCCGCGCCGAATCCGTGTTCGATCCGAACGCGCGCTCGTCCGCGGATGCGCGCGGGCTGATGCAGGTCTTGCCGGCCACCGGTGCCGGTGTCGCGGCGAAGATCGGCCTGGCATGGACCGGCGGCGACAGCCTGTACGACGCCGATACCAACATCGCCATCGGCACCGCCTACCTGCGCCAGCTGATGGACAAATACGGTGGCAAGCCCTACCAGGTGATCGCCGGCTACAACGCCGGCCCGGCGCCGCTTGGGCGCTGGATGTCGCAGCGCCCGACGATGGATCCGGACCTCTGGATCGAGACCATCAGCTACAAGGAAACCCGCGAATACGTGGCCCGCGTCCTGAGCTTCAGCACGCTCTACGACTGGCGGCTCAACGGCGATGCCGTGCGCCTGACCGACCGCATGCAGGGATTGCCGAACGGCCAGCGCAAGGGCTTCGCCTGCGCCACGCCCGACGCGCCAAAACCCGCGCAAACACCCGCGCCGGCGGCGCCGACGAAGCCCACGCTCAAGGATCGGCGCCGCCACTGAAACCGGCGCAGCGCCGCTCGTCCGCTTGGCGCACGCCGCGCTTGCCGTGCGCGCGGGGATAGGCGTACCTTCGGTGGCGTATGGCCACGAGCGCCCATTTCAGGGGAGGGCGCGATACGGGCGGCGCCGGCTCCGGAACGGGACCCGGCAGTGATTTCGTATCGGCGCTGTTCGCCAGCGATCGCCTCGACCACATCGAGGCCGTTGCTGCGCAGGAAGCGCAATCACGCTTCGGCCTGCGCCACCTGCGGATCGAGACCGCACGCGATCCCGCGCTCGATGCCGACCTGCAGGGCGCCACGCCCATCTCGCGGCTGGCGGCCAGGACCGGACGCCTGCGTTCGCAAGCCGGCCAGGCATTGACGTTCGCGCTTGGCGATTTGCCGCGCGCGATGCTGCTGTCGGTGGATCGCCCGGCCGATGGCCGCGACTTCGATGCCTCGGCGGCAGCGTGGCGCGGCTTCCTCGCCCTGCTCACCGCGCGCGTCGCCACCGCGCTGGAATTGCAGGACCAGCGGCAGGCCTCGGAGCGCCTGGAAAAGACCGCGCGCCTGCAGACCGCGCTGTACACCGTGGCCAACCTCGCGTCCGCGGGACTGGACATGCAGGACACCCTGCGGCGCATCCATGACGTGGTCGGCGCCCTGATGTATGCGCGCAATTTCCTGATCGCGCTGTACGACGGCACGCGCGACAGCCTGCGCTTCATCTACTACGCCGACGAACAGGACCTGCGCAGCGTCGACCCGGAGCAGGAATACCCGGCCGCGCGGATCGGCGACAGCCTGACCCTGGGCGTGATCCACACCGGGCGTGCGGCGATGGGGCCATCGCGGCAATTGCGCCGCGCATTCGGCTTCGACGAGGACGCGGAAGGTTATGGACCCAGCAGCGCCGACTGGCTCGGCGTGCCGATGGTCGCCGATGGCGTGGTTCGTGGTGCGGTGGTGGTGCAGAGCTACGACCAGCCCGATCGCTTCAGCCAGGAAGACCAGGCCCTCCTCGAGTTCGTCGCCCACCACATCCTGATCGCGCTGACCCGGCGCCAGGCGCACGACGAACTCGAACGCCGCGTCGAGGAGCGCACCCTCGCGCTCACCGAACAGATCCGCGAGCGCCAGCGTGGCGAGACCCTGCAGGCGGCGCTGTACCGCATCGCCGACCTCGCCAGCAGCGGCCTTGGCATGGAAGAGATGCTGCGGCGCATCCACCTGGTGGTGGGTGAGCTCATGTACGCGCGCAATTTCTACATCGCCCTGTACGACGGCGAACGCGACAGCGTGCGCTTCATCTATTTCGCCGACGCCAAGGACGTCAACATCTATGAAACCGACCGCGAGGTGCCGGCCGCCGACCTGCGCGACAGCCTCACCCTGGGCCTGATCCGCCACGGCAAGCCGGTCCGTGGCCCCGCGCGCGACGTGGCGGAGACCCTGCACATCAGCGGCATCGGCCTGGGCACGCCCGCGCTGGATTTCCTCGGCGTGCCGATCAGCGGCGACGGCGGCGCGCGTGGCGCGGTGGTGGTGCAGACCTACGAGCCCGGCGTGCACTACAGCGCGGAGGACAGCACCCTGCTGGCCTACGTGGCGCAGCACATCATGACCGCGCTCGAACGCAAGAAGCTGCAGGCCGAACTCGAGCGCCGGGTGGAAGATCGCACCCGCGAACTCGCCAGCGCGGTCGGCGAACTGCGCGAACAGGTCAAGGTGCGCGAACAGGCCGAGCACCGGCTGATCCACGAAGCCCTGCACGATGCATTGACCGGGCTGCCGAACCGCACCTGCTTCCACGCCGCGCTGGAGCAGGCGCTGGCGCGGCTGCATCGCGACGACGGCCGGCGCTTCGCCGTGCTGTTCCTCGACCTCGACCGCTTCAAGGTGATCAACGACAGCGTCGGCCACCTGTTCGGCGACATGATGCTGAAGGAAGCCGGCACGCGCCTGGCCGCCTGCGTACGCGGCAACGACATGGTGGCCCGGCTGGGCGGCGACGAGTTCGCCGTGCTCATGGAGGATATCGCCAGCCCCGAGGACGCCTGCCACACCGCGCGCCGGGTGATCGAGGCATTGGCCGAACCGATCCACGTGCAGGGCAAGGAGCTGTTCACGTCGGCCAGCATCGGCATCACCCTGGGCGAACGCCGCTATCGCAAGGCCGAGGAACTGCTGCGCGACGCCGACGTGGCGATGTATCGCGCCAAGGCGCACGGACGCCAGCGCTTCGAGATCTTCGACGAGCGCCTGCACCAGGAGGCGCTGCAGTTGCTGGAGCTGGAAAGCGACCTGCGGCATGCGATCCAGCGCAAGGAATTCGAACCGCATTTCCAGCCGATCGTGGACCTGCGCGACGGCGGCGTGCTCGGCTATGAATCGCTGCTGCGCTGGAACCACCCGCGCCGCGGGCTGGTGCCGCCGGGCGAGTTCCTGAAGGCGGCGGAGGACAGCGGCAGCATCGAGCAGATCGACTGGCAGATGCTGGCCAACACCTGCCGCGACATCCGCGACCTGCCGCTGGATGGGCGCTACGTGACCCTCAACGTATCGCCGCGGCGGTTCCGCTCGCCGACCCTCGCCCAGCAACTGCTCGACCAGTTGCAGGCGCATGGCATCGAACCCGCATGCATCCGCATCGAGGTCACCGAGGACGCGCTGCTGGAGAACCCCGACCAGGTCTTCACCACCCTGGGCACGCTGCACCAGGCCGGCGTGCTGGCGGCGCTGGACGATTTCGGCACCGGCTATTCCTCGTTGAGCTACCTCCATCGCTTCCCGCTGCATGCATTGAAGATCGACCGCTCGTTCGTGCGCGACCTCGAACCGATGCGCGAGGACGGCAGCACCGCGGTGGTGCGCGCGGTGCTGGCACTGGCCGGGACCCTGGGCCTGGAAGTGATCGCCGAAGGCATCGAGACCGAACAGCAGCGCGCCTGCCTGCTTGAGTTGGGCTGCACGCGTGGCCAGGGCTTCCTGTTCTCGCATGCGCGACCGGCGACGGAGTGGCGCGCCGCGGCCGCCTGAACGCAGCACGCCTGCATGTCGCGGCTGCAGGCATGCGCAGCGGATCAGGCATCATCGGCGGATGACGACGACACCGCTCCTCCACGACGCGAAGGTCTACCTGGTCGGCGGCGCGGTGCGCGACGCCCTGCTCGGCCTGCCTGCGGGCGACCATGACCACGTGGTGGTCGGCGCCAGCGTGCAGGCCATGCTGGATGCCGGTTTCCGGCAGGTCGGCCGCGACTTCCCCGTCTTCCTGCATCCACGCACCGGCGAGGAATACGCGCTGGCGCGCACCGAGCGCAAATCCGCGCGCGGGCATGCGGGCTTCGTGGTGCATGCCGACCCATCGGTGACGCTGGAAGACGACCTGCGTCGCCGCGACTTCACCCTCAACGCGATCGCGCGCGATGCCGATGGCGTGCTCGTCGATCCGTTCGGGGGCGTGCACGATATCGAAGCGCGCGTGCTGCGGCATGTCGGCGAGGCTTTCGTCGAGGATCCCCTTCGCGTGTTGCGCGCGGCGCGCTTCATGGCCCGCTTCGCGCCGCTCGGCTTCGCCGTCGCGCCGGAGACGCTGGCGCTGATGCGCCAGATGACGGCCAGTGGCGAACTGGCCGACCTGGTGCCCGAACGGGTCTGGCAGGAACTGGCGAAGGCCCTGCGCAGCGCGTCGCCCGCCGCGTTCCTGCGCACCCTGCGCGATGCCGACGCGTTGCGCGCGGTGCTGCCGGAAGTGGATGCGCTGTACGGCGTGCCGCAGCGCGCGGAGTACCATCCGGAAGTCGACACCGGCACGCACGTCGAACTGGTCTGCGACATGGCCGCTAGGCTGGCGCCGGGCGATGACCTGGTCGGCTACGCCGCGCTCTGCCACGACCTGGGCAAGGCACTCACCCCCGCCGATACCTTGCCCGCGCACGTGATGCACGAACAGCGCGGCGTCGCGCCGGTCATCGCGATGAGCGAACGCCTGAAGGTGCCGGCCGAACATCGCGACGTGGCCGTGCTGAGCTGCCGCGAGCACCTCAACGTCCATCGCCTGGACGAACTCAAGCCGGCGACCGTGCACGAGGTGATCGCGCGTTGCGACGGTTTCCGCAAGCCGAAGCGGATCGACCGGCTCGCGACCGTCTGCGAAGCCGACAAGCGCGGACGCACCGGCCTGTCGGAGGCTCCGTATCCGCAAGCCGATCGCTTGCGTCGCCTGCACGCCGCCGCAATGGCGGTCCGCAGCGACCACATCGCCGCACAGGGCGTCACCGGCCCGGCCTTCGGCGAGGCCCTGCGCAAGGCACGCATCGCGGCGATCGCCGAAGCGCGCGGCTAGACGCTGATCCGGATCCCGCGCTTCGCCATCGCCCACATCAACAGCCACCACAACGCCACGAAGGCGATCGCGAACACCAGCGATGCGGCCTTGTCGCCCAGCAACGGGCCGATGGTGGGTTGCAGTACACCGCGATAGATCGCGCCGAACACGCCGAAGCGCTCCAGCACGCAGGCCATGACCCACGAGCCCGCGTACGCGGTGATCGCGTTGATGCCCATGCTGCGGCCGAACGGTCGCCAGCCACGCACATCGAACAGCTGATGGCACAGCGCCAGCAGCAGGGTCGCCCAACCCGCCGTCCACACCGCGTAGGACGACGTCCACAAGTTCTTGTTCCACGGCAACAGCAGCGACCACGCACCGCCCAATGCCAAGGCCACCAACGCAAATATCAGCAGGCCGCGCGTGCCGCGTTCGCGCAGAACCACGCCGGCTCGCACGCCCAACAACGTGGTGGCGATGGCGGGCAGCGTGGCCAGCAAGCCTTCCGGATCGTGGCCGAGCCCGGTCGCGGCATCGAACTGGTAGGCATGCGCGCCAAGCATCCACGCATCCACCCGGCTGGCGATGTTCTGCCACGGTTCCAGGCTGCCGCCGGCGAACAGCAGCGCCCAGTAACCCAGCAACAGGCCGACGATGCACAGCCATTGCGCGCGCGGGCGCAGGTACAACGCCGCGGTGGCGGCCGCGCCGAAACACAGGCCGATCCGCTGAAGCACGCCCCACGGCCGGAACGCGGCGCTGTCGTAGGCCCACATCGCCAGCGCATGCAGCAGCAGGCCGATCGCGACCAGACGCAGCGCGCGCATCCACGCCTTGCCGAGCAACCCGCGTCGCCCTGCTGGCGATGGCGTGCCGCGCGACATGCCGAGTGCGATCGAGACGCCCACCACGAACAGGAAGGTCGGGAAGATCAGGTCGGTCGGCGTGCAGCCGTGCCAGGCCGCATGCTCGAGCGGCGCGTAGAGGTGGCTCCAATCGCCGGGATAGTTGACCAGCAGCATCGCCGCGACCGCCCAGCCGCGCAGCACATCGACCGAGGTGAATCGCGAAGATCGCGCGGGTGGACTCACAGGCGCCGGTCGAAGCGCAGCAACACGTCGCGCAAGGGCGTCATCGCGGTGGCCAGGCCGATCAGCACGCCGATGGTATTGGCCAGGGCGTCGTTGCGATCGAGCATGCGCCCCAGCCCCATCTGCGCCTGCAGGACTTCCAGGCCGATGCCCATCAGCACCAGCAGCACGCAGACGAAGCCCCACGACAACCGCCGCGCGAACAACTGCACCGCACCCGCGGACAACACGGCGTACGCGACGAAATGCTCGACCTTGTCGTTGACCTTGACCGACGGCAGGTCGCTGCTTGGCAGCAAGGAACCGACCACGACGCAGGCGATCGCCAGGATCCACAAGCCCGCCCACAACCATGGCCGCTTGAACGGCTTGAACGATCTGCCGAAGCGGCGTGGCGATGCGCTCACAGGCGATGGCTCAGGTCGCCGACCAGGAAGGCCGCGCCCAGTTCGACGCCACGCTGGAAACCGATGGCCTGGAAGCGCTCGCCCATCTCGCTGGGCAGGGTCAGGTGCTTCACCTGGCTGCGCAAGGCATGGCGGGCGACCTCATCCGCAGCACGCGATTCCGCCAGCGCCAGGTTCTCCTGCAGGCGGTTGCCGATCAGGAAACTGGCCTGCGAACAGTAACCGGCGAAGTCGAAACCGGCGGCGCTGCCCGCCTCTGCCAAGGCGGTGAAATCCACCGAAGCGGTGATGTCCTGCAGGCCCGGCCAGGCGAACACGTCGCCGGTGACATGGTGCTGGCGGAACGCGCGCAGGGTGCCGTCGCGGCGCTGCGGCTGGTAGTACTCGCCGCGCGCGTAGCCATAGTCGATGAACAGCATCGCGCCGTCCTGCATCGCGCCCATCACCGCCTGGATCCAGTACGGCAACTGCGCCAGCGCCTCGCTGCGATAGCCTTCGGCGAACGGCTCCGGCAGCTGCCGTTCGATGTGGCGCACCGCGGCGGCGAGCATCGGATCGGCCGGCCGGTCGGTGCGCAGGAAGCGGCCCTCGCCATCCAGTGACACGTATTCCTCGAACACTTCGCCATCGCGGATGGTGAAGCGCGGCGTCGGCAATGCGTCGATCACCTCGTTGGCGAACAGCACGCCATTCCATGGGTCCTGGATCGGCCCGTCCAGCCATTCCACCAATTCGAACAGCAGTGGCGGCAGGCGCGATTGCAGGCGTTCCTCCTGGCGTTCGCGCAGGTCGGCGCTGGGTTCGAGGATCGCGTAGCGCGCCGGCAGGGCATCGTTGGCGAGCAGCTTCGCCAGGCAGGTTTCGGCGAAGGCGCCGCTGCCGCCGCCGATCTCCATGAACACCGCATCGGGACCGAGTTGCTGCAGCACCGGCGTCAGCGCATCGGCGACGCACGCGGAAAACAACGGCGAGCGTTCCGGCGCGGTGGTGAAGTCGCCGCCGGGACCGAACTTGTGCGCGCCGGCGCTGTAGTAGCCCAGGCCCGGCGCATACAGCGCCAGCTCCATGAATTTCCAGAACGGAACGTGGCCGCCGGCAGCGATGACCTGCTCCTGGATCACCTCGCCCAGGTGCGCGCTGTGCGACTGCGCGGCGGCGTCCGGCGGCGGCAGGGTCGAGGCCATCAGTCGAACCTGGCGCGGCGGCCCGCGCTCTGGCCCGGGCCGGAGAACACCCGCACCTCGATCGCGTCGATGCGGTGCGCGCGCAATGCCTCGCGATCCCCGCCAAGACGGCCGAGGAACCACGCGGCGAATTCCTCCAGCGTGGCGTTCTCGATCGGCAGCAGGAGCACGTCGGCGCGCAGGAACGGGATGCGGGTGCCGTCGAACAACGCGAACACATGCGCGCCGTCTTCCTCGATGCGCAGGTGCTCCGATCGCGTCGGCAGGATCGTCCATTCGTTGAGTTCGCGGCACAGCGCGACCACGCGATCCTTGTAGATGCCGTAGTCGAAGCACATGCCATTGCCGAGCATGTGTGCCTCGATGTCGACCTCCACGCGGAAGTTGTGGCCGTGCAGGCGTTCGCGTTCGGTTGCGCTGAAGATCGTGAAGTGTGCGGCGGAGAACTTCATGTTCTCCTTGGCCAGGCGGATCGTCACCACGTCGTTCATGCGGGCACGTCCCCGAAGTCCGCCTCGCTGATATCGCCGCGCTGCGGGCGCATGACGATGTCCTCGACCACGGTGCGCGCCGACATCGTCCACGCCGCCCATGCCATCTCCGCGACATCCTCGGCCGGCATCAACCGCTCCGCCGGCAGGGGCACGCCGTCCCAGGAGGCCGTCAGCGTGGCCCCCGGCAACAGCGCGACCACGCGCACGCCATGCGGCTTCATCTCTTCACGCAGGTTGCGCGAAAACCCGTGCAACGCATGCTTGGCGATGCTGTAGGAGCCGCCGTTCGGATACGCGGCGATCGACGCCGTGCTGCACACGTTGAGGATCATCCCGCTGCGGCGCTTGACCATGGCCGGCAGCACGCGCCGGGTCAGCCGGTAGGCGCCGAACAGGTTGGCCTGCAGCATGTCGAGCAGCGCATCATCGTCTTCCGTCGCGATCTGCCCGGGCCGATACGCGCCGGCGTTGTTGACCAGCAGGTCGACCACGCCATGCCGGGCCTGCACGTCATGAGCGAGGGCATCGACCGCGGCCCCATCGCGCATGTCGCAGGACAGGCAATCGACGGCGGGGAACGCGGCCTTCAGGTCGGCCAGGCCGGCCTCGCCGCGCGCGCAGGCGACGACCTTGCAGCCCTCGCGCAGGAAGCGCGCCACGATGGCGCGGCCGATCCCGCGCGAGGCGCCGGTGACCAGCACCAGGCTCATGCGTCCCAGCTCCCGCGCTCGATCACCACGCCAACGGTATCGGCGCCTTCGAAGGCACCCGGCTTGGCCAGCTTCAGGCGCACGCCGGTCGCGCCGAATTCGCCAAGCAACAACGCCGCGCAGCGTTCGGCCAGCGTCTCGACCAGCTGGAAACGGCTTTCGCCGGCGAATTCCACCAGCCGCATCGATACCGCGTGGTAATCCAGCGCATCGGCCAACTGGTCGCTGGCCGCGGCAGCGCGCGTGTCGAAGCGCATTTCGATATCGAACACCAGTGGCCTGCGGGCGGTGCGCTCGTGCGCGTACACGCCGATCAGTCCATCGATGCGAAGGCCCTGGATGAAGACGATGTCGGTCATCGCGGAAGGATACCTGCAGCGAAGGTCGCTCAGCAGGCAGCGCCCGGAACCCGGTGCGGGGTCCGGGCATCGGTCAACGAAATGCGCAGCGGCGCATCGCTGGACGCCTGGAACACCGACAGCCCGAACTCGGGCAGGATCGCCAGCAGGTGGTCGAAGATGTCGGACTGGATGCATTCGTATGCCGCCCAACGGGTGTCGTTGGTGAAGCAGTACACCTCCAGCGGGATGCCGGTTTCGCATGGCTGCAACTGGCGCACGATCAGTGTCATCTCCTGGTTCACCGCCGGATGGGCGCGCAGGTAGCGTTCCACGTAGGCACGGTACGTGCCCAGGTTGGTGACGCGGCGGGCGTTGACCGCATCGACCTGCGGGTCTAAACGCGCGTTCCAGGCATCGAGCTCGCGCTGCTTCTCGCCCCAGTACCTCTCGATCAGGCGGAAGCGACCCATCAGGCGCGCCTCGTCTCCGCCGAGGAAACGCACGCTTTTCTGGTCGATGTGCAGCGAACGCTTGATCCTGCGGCCACCCGACTCGATCATCCCGCGCCAGTTCTTGAACGAGTCGCTGATCAGCTTCTTGGTCGGGATCGTGGTGATCGTCTTGTCCCAGTTCTGCACGGTGACCGTGTGCAGGGCGATGTCGGTGACTTCGCCGTCGGCGTTTTGGCTCGGCATCTGGATCCAGTCTCCCAGCCGGACCCGCCCGTCGCTGCCGATCTGCACGCTGGCCACGAACGACAGGATCGTGTCCTGGAAAATCAGCAGGGTGACGGCGGTCATCGCGCCCAAGCCGGTCAGGACATGGACGAATCTGGCACCGATCAGGGTGGCGAATACCGAGAGGGCCGCGAGCACATACACCACGATCTTGGCGACTTGCAGGTAGCCCTTGATCGGCTTTTCATGCGCCTTCGGCCTGCGCTCGTAGGCGCGGTTGACCACGTCCAGCGCGCGCGCGACCGCCAACGCGAGGGTCAACACGACGAATGCCTGGCACAGCGCGCGTACTACCGTCACGACCAGTGCCGGCAGGTCGGGGATCGCGCCAACGCCCGCATACAGCACCAGGGCCGGCACGGCATTGGCCAGCCGGGGAACCACCGCGAGCCGCACCTCGCGGTCTTGGCCGGCCTCGCGGTGGGTGGTGGCGCGAAGCAGCCGATGCAGCCCCCGCAGCAACACGTGCCGGGTGAGCCAGTTGGCCAACCATGCGATCACGACCAATCCGCAGAGGGCGATACCGGCCCAAGCCCAGGGATACGGCTGCAATGACGCCTGCAGACGCCCGATCCATTCGCTCATCTGGTCAGGATAACGGGGACGATGTCAGCACCCCGTTAGTCGATCACACCGCCGGCAAGGTCGCCATGTCCCAACGCGGGGCCACGTGCACCGCGGCGTCCTCGCGCTGGCCGGCTTCGAGCCGCAGCGCGCCGGCGAAGGCGATCATCGCGCCGTTGTCGGTGCACAGCGCCGGGCGCGGGAAGCAGGCGCGGCCGCCGCGTTTGGCGCACATGTCGGTGAGCTTCGCGCGCAACCGCTTGTTCGCGCCCACGCCACCGGCGACCACCAGGGTGTCGCAGCCGGCCGCATCCAGCGCGCGCTCGCACTTGATCGCCAGGGTGTCGACCACCGCATCCTCGAATCCACGGGCGATGTCGGCGCGGGTCGTGTCGGACTGGTCGCTGTTTCGCCAGGCCAGCAGGACCTGGGTCTTCAGCCCGCTGAAACTGAAATCGAGTCCCGGACGATCGGTCATCGGCCGGGCGAACCTGAATACGCCGGGCGTGCCGCTCTCTGCCAGCTTCGCCAACTGCGGCCCGCCGGGATACGGCAGGCCCATCATCTTCGCGGTCTTGTCGAAGGCCTCACCGGCGGCGTCGTCCAGGGTTTCGCCCAGCAGCCGGTACGCGCCGATGGCATCGACCGCCACCAGTTGGGTATGCCCGCCGGACACCAGCAGGGCCACGAATGGCGCCGCGGGCGGGTCGTCCTCCATCAGCGGGGCCAGCAGATGGCCTTCCATGTGATGGACGCCAACCGCCGGCAGGTCCAGCGCCCAGGCCAGCGAGCGCGCCACACCGGCGCCGACCAGCAGGGCCCCGACCAGGCCGGGACCGGCCGTATAGGCCACGCCGTCGAGGTCGGCGACCGAGAGGTCGGCCTCCGCCAGGGTCTGGCGGATCAACGGCAGCAGCTTGCGCACGTGGTCGCGGCTGGCCAGTTCCGGCACCACGCCGCCGTACTCGGCGTGCAGGGCGACCTGGCTGTAGACCGCGTGGGCGCGCAGGCCGGCCGCGCCAGACAGCGCGGTGTCGTACACGGCCACGCCGGTTTCGTCGCAGGAGGATTCGATGCCGAGGACTTTCATGGGCCTATCTTGCACCGGCCAGAGGCCCGCTGCTATCATGCGCGGCTCGCCCGGACTGCCCCGGCGTGTGCGGGTCCCTCCGCAAGAGCCTGGCCTCCCGGCCCGACTTTCCAAAAGATTCCGAGATTCCAAAGATGCCGAGCGTCAAAGTCCGCGAAAACGAGCCCTTCGAGTTTGCCCTGCGCCGCTTCAAGCGCACCTGCGAGAAGGCCGGCGTGCTCGCCGAGACCCGCAAGCGCGAGTTCTACGAGAAGCCGACCCAGGAGCGCAAGCGCAAGGCGGCGGCTGCCGTGAAGCGCCAGGCGCGTCGCGCCGGTCGCGACGTCACCAAGCGCCAGCGCCTGTACTGAGCGCGGTTTCGTGGCAGCAAAAGCCGGCACGCGCAAGCGTGGCCGGCTTTTCGCGTTTCTGCGACCGCCGATCCCGGCACCCCTGATCCACCCGCCCCAGTCGATCCCCCCGGAGCCAGCATGAGCCTCAAGCAGCAACTCACCGACGACATGAAGACCGCGATGAAGTCCGGCGAGAAGGATCGCCTGGGCGTGATCCGCCTGGTCCTGGCCGCGATCAAGCAGAAGGAAGTCGACGAGCGCATCGAAATGACCGATCCGCTGGTGCTGGCCGTGCTGGAGAAGATGGTCAAGCAGCGCAAGGACTCGATCAGCCAGTACGAAGCCGCCGCACGCGAGGACCTCGCCGCGATCGAGCGCTACGAGCTGGGCATCATCGATGCCTATCTGCCGATGAAGATGGACGAAGCCGCGATCCTGGCGGAGATCGACAAGGCCATCGCGGCGACCGGCGCGGCGTCTGGCGCCGACATCGGCAAGCTGATGGGCGTGCTCAAGCCAGCGCTGGCCGGACAGGCCGACATGGGCCTGGTGTCGAAGCTCGTGAAGCAGCGCCTGGGCTGACGGCCATGGCCGCCGCGCACCCGCTGCTGTCGATCCGTCCCGCCACCGCCGACGACGTGCCGCTGATCCGGCAGTTGATCGCCGAGCTGGCCGAGTACGAACGACTGGCGGATGCCGCGGTGGCCACCGACGACGGCCTGCGCGAACAGTTGTTCGGCGCGCACCCGGCGGCGGAAGTGCTGATCGGCGAGGTCGATGGCGAACCGGCAGGATTCGCCCTGTTCTTCCACAACTTCAGCACTTTCCTCGGCAAGCGCGGCCTGTACCTGGAAGACCTGTTCGTGCGCCCGGCCTTCCGTGGCGCCGGCCTGGGCAAGCACCTGATGGCGTCACTGGCGCGCCTTGCGGTGCAGCGCGACTGCGGCCGCTTCGAATGGAGCGTGCTGGACTGGAATGCGCCGGCGATCGGCTTCTATCGCACGCTCGGTGCGGTGGGCATGGCCGAATGGACCGTGCAGCGGCTGGAAGGCGAGGCCCTGCACGCGCTGGCTTCGCACGACGCGCTCTGACAGCGCGCGTGGCAAGCTAATCCGATGGCCCGCATCCCCGACGCGTTCATCGATGATCTGCTGGCGCGTACCGACATCGTCGAAGTCATCGGCGCACGCGTCCCGCTGAAGCGGCAGGGCAAGGAATACGCGGCGCGTTGTCCGTTCCACGACGAACGCTCGGCCAGCTTCACGGTCTCCCAGACCAAGCAGTTCTATCACTGCTTCGGTTGCGGCGCGCACGGCACCGCGATCA